>Ga0316603_10000451_pt1 | contig 20763 bp, 16 predicted proteins | sample OWC_soil_day10_n_FD_207649 | JGI IMG/M metagenome (GOLD analysis project Ga0316603, IMG submission 207649) | Wetland soil microbial communities from Old Woman Creek delta, Ohio, United States - OWC_soil_day10_noCT | ecosystem: Environmental > Terrestrial > Soil > Wetlands | place: USA: Ohio... | reverse complement strand
GCGCCAAGCCGGCGCCGCCCCGCTGGTGCCGGAGACGTCGCGCATCGCGTCGCCCTCGAAGTTCCCCACCCAGACGCCGACCGTGTAGTCGCGGGAGTAGCCGAGGCACCAGTTGTCGCGGAGGTTCTTGCTGGTGCCGGTCTTGACCGCGGACCAGTAGCCGGTGCCGAGAGGGCCGGCGAGGCCGAAGGTCGGCGCCCGCGCCGCGGCATCGCTCAGGATGTCCGACACGATGTGGGCGGCCGCCGGCGACAGCACCCGACGCGGTGGGCCGGCTGGCTCGTCCGGCCGCTGCCGCCGCGGGCTCCACAGGCCGCCGTTGGCGAGTGCCCGGTAGGCGTTGGCCTGGTCGAGCAGGCTGACGTCGGCCGAGCCGAGCGCCAGCGAGTAGCCATAGTGCTCGCCGGGCTGGCCCAGGCTGCGGTAGCCGAAGTCGCGCAGGCGGTCGCGGAACGCCTCGACGCCGGTCAGGATCAGGGTCCGGACGGCAGGGACGTTGAGCGAGCTGGCGAGCGCCGTGCGGACGCTGACCGTGCCCTTGAAGTCCCGGTCGTAGTTCTGCGGGATGTACAGCCCGACGCCGGTGTCGAGCTGAACCGGCGTGTCGTCGAGCAGCGAGGCCGCGGTGACGTAGCCGCGCTCGATTGCCAGGCCGTAGAGGAAGGGCTTGAGGGTCGACCCGGCCTGCCGCAGCGCGGCCGCGCCGTCCACCTCGCGGGCGCGCGAGGCCGGGCCGGCCGACCCGACGTAGGCGAGGACGTCGCCGGTGGCGTTGTCGAGGACGACCGCGGCGCCGTCGCGGACGCCGCCGCTGGCGAGGTCGATCAGTTGCCGGCGCAGCACATCGGCGACGCGCTGCTGGATGGCCGCGTCCAGGGTGCTCGTCACCCGCGAGCCGGGCTCGCGCAGCAGAGCGGTCGCCAGGTGCGGCGCCAGCGCGGGGTCGAGCGACGCCCGGCCGACGCGGGACAGGGACTCCCGGGCGAGGGCCTGCAGATCGGTGCAGGAGGTCTGGAAGCCACCGGCCCCGGCGAGGCGGCAGGCGCGGGCCGCGACCACGCGAAGGGGCGCATTGGGCGACGGCAGGAGCGCGGCGAGCAGCACCGACTCGGCCTCGCCGAGCGCCTCGGGCGCCTTGCCGAACAGGGCCTGCGCGGCGGCCGGCACGCCCTGCAGCTCACCGCGCAGGCTCACCCGGTTGAGGTAGGCCTCGAGGATCTCCCGCTTCGTCCAGTCCCGCTCGAGCGCCACGGCGGCGCGCATCTGGGCGAGCTTCCGCCCCGGCGTGCGCGAGCCGCCGCGCCCGGCCGTAACGTCGAGCAGGCTGACGAGCTGCATCGTGAGCGTGCTCGCGCCGCCCACCGGCTCGCCGCTGGCGTACGCCCATGCGGCGCGCGCGACGGCGAGCCAGTCGACGCCGGCGTGGGAGTGAAAGCGCCGGTCCTCCGCCGTCAGCACCGCCCGGACGAGCGGCGCCGACATCGCGTCGAGCGACACCCAGGGAACCCGCTGCACCCGGTGGTCGAGCCGCCGGGCGTGGATCACCTCGCCGTGCCGGTCGAGCAGGTACGCCGCCGACGGCCGCCAGCTGTCCCGGACGACCGCGAAGCCCGGCGGCCGCTCGCCGCCGACGCCCAGCAAGGCGAGCGCCAGCGCGACACCGAGGAGGAGCACCGCCCCGGTGGCGCGGCCGGCTGTCACGGCGCCGTCTCGACGACGACCGGCGCGTTCGGCAGCTCGGCGAAGACCTCGGGGTCGTACAGCGCCTCGACGCGGGTCGCCGGCAGCGCGAAGTGCCCCGGGGTGCCCAGCCGGATGCTGTATTCCAGCGTCCACCGCCCGGCCGGCACGTGCTCGTAGTACGCCCGGTAGGCATCGAAGCGCCGCTCCTCGAACACCGGCCACGCCGCGCCGCTGCGCCGTTCGGTCGCCGTCAGCAGGGCCGAGTCGCGGCCGAGGCCGCCGCCCAGGATCGACGCCCCGGCAGGAATCGGATCGTCGACGACGACCCAGGTGTGGTCGGAGCGCGCCTCGATCTCCAGCCTCACCCGGGCGACGTCGCCCCTCGTCCATCGACCCTCCTGGCGCTGCTCCACGGGGACGACCGAGCGCGTGACGGTGAAGCCGGCCTGGAGGGGCGCGGCGAGCGGAATCGCGGCCCGGCTCTGCACGAAGGCCCAGGGCCTGCCCTGGCCCTCGTGCACCACGGCCAGCGTCGCGGGCGCGTCGCCCGGCCAGGGGAAGTCCAGGGCCGCGGGCCGCGGACCGCCGGCCCAGTCGAGGGCCTTCCGCTCCTCGCCCAGCGTCGCCGTGCTGGCCCCCGCCACCGGCTCGGCCTCGAAGCGCTCGCTGAAGCGCGTCATCGCCAGCGTGCCCCAGGCATTCGCCACCGTGGTGTCCCAGTGGCCGCGGCGCAGCCGGCCGAGCACGCCGCGGGCGAGCCGGGGCATGTCCTCCCGCCACGCGGGATCGTCGACGACTGCCAGCAGCAGACGCGCCGCGTTGCTGTCGCCGGAGACCATCAGCCACCACAGCCGGTCCGCCGACTCCCTGCCGAACCGCAGGGCGTTCCCCTGCAGGTCGAGGCGCCCCCGCAGCAGGCGGCGGGCCTCCTGCAGCTTCGCCTCCCTCTCCGGGACCGACTCGACGCGCTGCAGGATGCCGATCCAGTCGAGGAGCGCGGAGGTCGGCCAGTTCGCCGGGTCGATCGTCAGGCTCTCGAGCTGCTGTGGCGTCGCGCGCCTGTAGCGCGCCAGGGCCTCGATCGCCGCGAGCTTGCGGACCACCAGGTCGGGCGCCGCGAACGCGGCGCGCCGTGGCGCCTTGCCCTCGACGAAAGCCTGCAGCCCATCCAGCGCCCTGCCCTGCGCGGCCGGCGGCAACGGCCAGCCGGCCTCGTGGGCCAGCGCGAGCAGATAGACGGTCAGGGCGTCGTCGCCCTCGAGCCAGTCCGACGCGAAGTACTTGAACAGCCCGCGCCGGTCCTGGTGCCGCGGCAGGATGTCGACCAGGGACTCCCAGCCCGCCCGGTCGCCCAGCGCGACCAGCTTGGAGACGCGTTGCTCGAGGCAGGAATAGGGGTAGGCCCTCATGTAGTCGGCCACGCCCGCCAAGCCCTCGCCCAGCCGCGCCTGCAGCGCCACGCGCAGCCCGCCCCGGTCCGGCACGGCGTCGGCCGGCCGCTGCACGGTGAGCGAAAGGGTCGGGGCGACCTGCGACACCGTCGCCTGGAAGGCCCGCACGGGCACGACTGCGGCGACCCGCTGGGCGACCTGCAGGGCGTCGCGCGCAGCGCCGCCCTCGTCCTGCGCCTCCACCCGCCACCGCAGCTCGGTCACGCCCGGGGGCGCCGTGACCTCCCAGGTCAGGCCGCGCGCCTCGCCGGGCGCCAGCTCGAGGGCCTGCGGCGCCAGGGCCGGCAGGCTGGCCTCCGCGGCGGCGACCTCGGCCCGGGCCTCGACACGCAGCGTCCGTTCGGCGGCATTGCGCACCGTGAAGCTGGCCGCATAGCGGTCGCCCTCGCGCACCACCGGGAGCAGCCCCGACACAAGCATAAGGTCCTGATGGGTCCGCACGCTGGCCTCGCCCGTCCCGAAAAGGTCCGGGCCGGCGCTGCCGACCGCGACGAGGCGGAAGGCGGTCAGCGAGTCGTTGAGCGGGACCTCGACCTCGGCCTCGCCCGCGGCGTCGAGGGCTACCCGTCCCTGCCAGAGCAGCAGCGTGTCGAACAGCTGCCGCGCCCCCTGCTGCCCGCCGCCACCGCCGGGCGGTACCGCCTTGCGTCCGTAGTGCCGTTTGCCGACCACCTGCATCTGCGCGGTCGCCGTGGTCACCTCGATGGGGCGCTCGTCCTGCAGCATCGCCTCCAGCAGCTTCCAGGACGCGTTCGGCCGGAGCTCGAGCAGCGCCTCGTCGACGGCCGCGAACGCGATCTCCGCCGGCGCCGGCAGGGCGTCGCCACCGCTTGCCCGCCGTACCGCCACGCGGACCTTCGCCCGGTCGCGCACGGGATAGACCTCCCGGTCCGGCGTCACGCGCACGTCCAGGCGATGCGGCGCCCAGCCGACGTCGAGCTTGGCGAAGCCGAGCCGGAACGCCGGCTTGCCGAGGTCGACCAGCGCCGTCGGCGCGGGCGATTCCGCGTCGCCAGCCGCTCCCCCGCCCTGCGACGGCGGTGACGCGCGGCCGCGCACCGCGAGCACCGAGACGTAGACGTTGGGCGCGTAGCTGGCCGCGAGCGGCAGCTCGACCACCGGGTCCGTCCCGTTCAGCTCGGTGACGAAGGCATCGATCACCCCTTCGCGCTCGACCGTGACCAGGGCGGTCGACTTGCGGAACGGCATGCGGACCTGCAGCCGGGCGCGGTCGCCGCTCTCGTACTCGCGCCGGTCCGGCAGGACGTCCATGCGGTCGCTCTCGCTGCCTGCGAACCACTGGTCCTCGCCGGAGACCCAGACCTCGTCGGTCGCCTCCGCCGGATTGCCGGCGTCGTCGGTCGCGCGGGCCTGCAGCAGGATCTCCCCCGAGATGCCCGGGACCAGATCGCAGACGAGCAGGCCGTCGGTGCCGGTCTGGCCCCGGCACGCGGGCTGCAGCCGGCGCGTCTCGGTGCGGTTCTCGTAGGCGTAGAACCCGCCCACCAGGCGGCGCCGGTGGGTGAAGCTCCTCCGTTCGAAGAGCGCGACCTCGACCTGGCGGCCGGCCAGCGGCTGGCCGGCGTGGTCCAGCGCCACCACCTTGAGGCGCAGGCGGTCCTTCGTGGCGCTCCAGTGCTCCGCCTGCAGGCCGAGGCTTAGCTGCGCGGGCCAGAGCGGGACCCGTCTCGACACCACCAGCTGCTCGCCGTTCGCATCGGGGTACTCGAGCTCGGCGACCAGCTCCTGCGGCCGGTGGGAGCGCGCCAGGTTCGGCACGGTTATCCGGGCCGCGCCCTCCCGGTCGAGGGTCAGCGGCAGCACCTGGGCCGGCCCGGTCGACGCCGCTTCGTCCTCCTCCTCGTCCGCGCCCGACAGGCTGCGCTCGATCCCTTCGGTGATGGGCTCGGCGTCGAAACGGAAGTCGGGATAGTCGCGGTACGAAAGCTCGCGTGGCCGGACCAGCGTGCGCAGCCGCACCGGGAGGTCCGCCGCGCCACCGCCGCTCAGGTAGCCGACGAACAGATCGAGCGACGCCTCGTTTGCCGCCACCAGGGGCGCGGCCGGCGGCTGGATGAGGGCCCGCATCGTCGGCAGGCGGAACTGCTCGACCCGGAAGCTGCCGCTCGCCAGCCAGTCCTCGCCGTGCTTGAGCGCGATCTGGTAGGTGCCGAGCCGCGCGTCGGCCGGTATCGCCCAGCTCGACTCCGCGATGCCGGCGGCGTCGAAGGCCACGGGGAGCTCGCGCGCCTCGTCGCTGCCGAGGTGGAGGATCCGCAGGGCGGTCGGCGCACTCGGCGCGAGCTCGATCCCGGCCGAGGTGTGCCGGCGCACGTAGTGCTTCATCGACACGGTCTCGCCCCCACGGAAAAGGGCGCGGTCCAGGACGGTGTGCACGATCCCCGGGCCGTCGCCCGAGTCGTCGGACAGGTTGAAGTTCCAGGGGCGGATGCCGTCGTCCCAGTCCGACAGGACGAAGCTCATGTCGTCGGCGGTCCGGGCGCCGACATAGAGCGCCGTGTCGTGACGGCGTTTGGGCAGCGCCCCGGCCGGCACCCGGGCGATGCCCTGCGCGTCCGACTGGCCGCGCCACAGGATCTCGCCGCTGCCCATCCGCCGGACGACGACGTCGGCTCCGGCGACCGGGCTGCCGTCCGACAGCCGCGTGACCCAGGCGAGCGAGGCCTCGCGGCCCCACTTCAGGTGCACCGCGAGGTCCGTGACCAGCGCGGTCGTGGTGACGTAGCGCGGCCGCGGTTCGCCGAGCAGCGCCGCGCCTAGGCGCGGGCTCGCCAGCTCAACGACGTAGAAGCCGGGGTCGCGCAGCGGGATGGCGACGACCTCGAAGGCCTTGCCGTCATCGGCCACTGGCACCGTGATGCGCTCGCTGCCGCCGGCTTGGCCGAGCACCGGATCGGCGCCCGTCAGCTCCTTCCAGGTGGCCTCGCCGTCCTTGCCCTCGAGCCACTCGCCGCGTGGCTCCATGCCGGTCTTGACCCGCTCGAGCCAGCCCATGATCTCCAGGTCGTCGAGCACGCGACGCTGCCGGCCAGGCACCGCCTGTTCCGGCAGTCGTCGGCCCGTGAGGCCTGCCTCGACGTTGCGCACCGTGAGCGGCAGCAGGCCGCCCTCGCGCGCCTCGAGGATGCCGAACTCGCCGGCGAACTTGACGAGCGGCGGGTACTCGTCGGTTGCCACGGCGAGCGGGAACTGCGCCGCATTGGCGAGCGCGCGGCCGGAGTCGTCGACCAGGCCGCGCGGCAGCTCGACGCGCAGCTTCGCCCCCTCCGGGAAGGGGCCCGGAAACTCGACGACATCGACGAAGGGGCGCAGGCGGGCGTCGATCGGCTCGGCCGGATAGCTTCGGCCCGTGCCGTCCACGAGACGGACCGCCGCCGCGGCCTCGACCGGGATCTGCGCGCTGAAGTCGAGCGTGATCGGCAGCAGCGGCAGACAGGCCCGGTTCTTGTTGACCCGCTCGCAGCTGAGGCTGGCCGTGAACGATGGTCGCGTCGTGAAGCCGAAGCGCTGCTCGGCGGCGGTGCGAAGCCCCGTGTCGCCGGTGATGCCCTTTCCCCACACCAGCTGCACCTCGCGCTCGGGCGGCAGCGGCCGGCGGCATTTCAGGGTGAGGATCCGCGCCTCGGCGGCCGCCAGCGCGGCGGGCTCGGCCTTCTCCGGATCGTCGATCCCGAGGCGGCGCAGCAGCGTGGCGCCGGGCTCTTCGCCCTTGCGCATGCCGGCGAGCAGGCGCTCGCGCGTCTCGCCGCCGACCAGCTCGATCCCGATGCGCTCCCGCAGGCCCGTCACCTCGCAGTGGACGTGGTCGGTCACCGATCGCGCCTCGACGGGCCCGTCGACCGCGACGAGGAAGACCTGGGATTCGTCGATGTCGTCGCCCTCAGGAGGCCGGGTCAGCAGCACCCCCGGACCGCCGGTGTCGAAGGCGAACCGCCGCTCGCCGCCGAGCGGCCGACCGTCGAGCGCGCCGATACCTGGCTTCAGCGCGAACTGGCAGCGCAGCCCCGCCGACCCCTCGCGCTCGAGGTCGTAGACCCAGTGGCGGGAATCGATCCAGTGCCCCGCGCCCGGGATGGGGCAGTCGATGTCGAACGGGTCCGATGCACGCGGATCGCCGAAGGCGACCATCGGTGCCGAGAACCGCGCCACCGCCTGTCGGACCTCCTTGGCGGTCCCGGTGGGCGTGAACTCCTCCACCCGCGGCACCTCCGTCGCAGAAGGAGCCAGGCTGGCCGCACCGACCAGCACCAGGGCCACTAGCGAGAGCAGACGACGCACGGCAGGCACCCTCTGGAGGAGACGGACCCGCTGATCCTAGTCCCAAAGCGGCGGCGCCGGGAGACGGCGCGCGGCGCGAGTCGTCACGCGGGGACAGCGGCTTCACTCCTGATCGCCGGAGTGTTCCTCACTGCGGCGCGTTCCGGGGCCACAGCCGCCGCCCGACGGTCACGGCGGCCAGGATCAGCGCGCCGGCCACAACGCCGACCAGGCCGTCGAGCAGGAGAGGCGTCAGCGATTCCAGCACGCCGCCCACGCCGGGCAGGCTGCCGGCGCGGTGGCCGATCGCGTGCGCGAGGTCGTGGAGACCAGGCAGGCCGTGCGCGAGGATGCCGCCGCCGACCAGAAACATCGCGGCGGTGCCGACGACCGACAGCGTCTTCATCAGCCCGGGCGCGGCCGCGATGATCCCTCGACCAATCCGGCGCTGCAGACGCGCGGCGAGACCCTCGCCCGACTGCCGGCTGAGATGCAGCCCGGCGTCGTCCAGCTTGACGATGCCCGCCACGAGTCCGTAGACGCCGACCGTCATGATGAGCGCGATGGCCGCCACCACGGCAACCTGAGTGCCGAAGGCGACGTCGGCGACGGTACCCAGGGTGATGACGATGATCTCTGCCGAGAGAATGAAGTCGGTGCGGATCGCGCCCTGGATCCTGTCGTTCTCCAGGGCGAGCAGGTCGATCTCCGGTTCCACCAGGGCCCGCGTGATATCCCTGCGATGACGCTGATCCTCGGCCGGAGAGCTCAGGAGCTTGTGGGCCAGCTTTTCGAATCCCTCGTAGCAGAGGTAGGCACCGCCCAGCATGAGCAGCGGCATGACTGCCCAGGGCGCGAGGGCGCCGATGGCGAGCGCCGCCGGCACCAGGATCAGCTTGTTCCGCAGCGAGCCCTTGGCGACCGCCCACACCACCGGGAGCTCCCGATCGGCGCGAACCCCCGCCACCTGCTGGGCGTTCAGGGCAAGGTCATCCCCGAGCACGCCGGCCGTCTTGCGCGCGGCAACCTTGGTCATGACCGAGATGTCGTCGAGGACGGTGGCGATGTCGTCGATAAGGGCGAGCAGGCTGGAGGCGGCCACGGGTCGGTCCTCTCACGCTGGAGTGGCGCGGATGATAGACGCAGGTCGCGACGCTCGCCCGGTGGGACGACGCGCACCCGCATGAATCGAACCGTCTAGACGCCTATCGAGGATTCAACGCCTGGCCGACGCCGGCGCGGACCTGAGGGCGGTCATCGCCGCGGCAGTGGCCAAGTAGCCCTCCGGTGGATCGGAGAGCGCCGCAGGGGGGCCGCCGGTTCAGTCCTCGGCGGCGCGCGCCGCATCCTCGGCGTCGATGGCGTCCTCTGCCGCGAGCCAGTCGTCCAGCTCGTGCCCGGGGGCAAAGCCTCGTCGCTCGGCCAGGTGGTAGGCGGCCACCTGGATGCGGTGATGCTGGTCCGCCATGAGCGCCTGCAGCCCCTCTTCCGGGTGGACGTGGGGTTCCTCGCTGGGGGCTGGAGTCCGGTCGAGGACGAAGTCCACAGACCGGACGGAATCACCTGACTTGGTCGGGTTGGTCATCGGCTGACCCTCTGTGACCGGGAACGCGCCGCGGATTGCCATCCCTCAAGTCTGACCATCCAGCGGATCGTTGCAACCCGGCGCGGCGTGTCCGCTCGGAGGGGCCAGGGGCTCGAGCTCCAGGACCTCCACCACGCCCTCCCGGACGCGCCAGCGCAAGTCGAAGTCGTAGAGGCGCATACCGAGCACCCGGCCGCTGTGATTGTCGCCCTGGCGGTAGCCCGGCCGGGGATCCAGGGCGAGCACGGCCCCGATCACCCCTTTGACCTCGTCGCGGTCGGGCCGCCCCCGCAGCCGCTGCTCCGCGCGCTCAAGAAACCGCACCGGCAATCGGGCGATGTCGGGCGCCGCGAAGCCACCGCGCGCGTCGGGCACCGCGTCCGCATAAGGGACGTACGGCTTGACGTCCAGTACCGGCGTGCCGTCCAGGAGATCGACACCCCGCAGGTGCAGCACCGGACCCTGCGGCGTCTGCTCGACGGCCTCGAGCCGGGCCACCGACAGGCCGATCGCGTTCGGGCGATACGGTGAGCGCGAGGCGAAGACCCCCACCCGCTCGTTCCCGCCCAGCCGGGGCGGCCGCACCGTCAGCGCCGGGCCGGCAGCCGGGGTGGCATGGAACCGGAAGAGCAGCCAGACGTGCGAGAAGGCCTCCAGCCCCGCCACGGCCTCGGGCCGGTCATAGGGCGGCAGGAAGACCAGCCGACCCGGCACCTCGGGCACCAGGCCGGGCTGGCGCGGGATACCGAACCGCTCGCGAAATGGGCTATGCAGGATGGCGACAGGGCTGAGGCCGGGGATGGCTTGCTCACCGGCCGGGACGCCGGACGTCGGGTCAATGCGAATCGTCACCGGTGTGATGCCCACTTGTTTAGGCGCGATCCTGCAGAAACCTGCCAAGCTACTAGCGAGACAGCATTTTCCCAGTCGGGAAAGTGAATTTGCGATGCGGAAGACGACGCATGTTGCTGATCCATCTCAAAGAGTTTGCGCCGAAAGAAAAAACCGGCCGTGCCGATCTATAGAATGCCCGAGAAATTACTGAAATACCGAAATTCGAGCCTTCCCACGAAACTTCGCGTCGAGGTCCTCTGCCCGTGGACGACCAACTGAAACGCCTCCTGGACGCCGAGAAACGCGCCGAGCAGATCGCCCGCCAGGCCGAGGAAGACCAGGATCGCACCATCCAGACCGCCCTGCGCGAAGCGCGGACCGAAGAAGAGCGCTTCCAGGCCCGCGTGCCCGAGATCCACAGCTCGTTCCTCGAAAAGGCCGAGGCCCGGGCCGAACAGACGGTGAAGGAGCTCAAGAAGCGGTCCGACGAGCGGCATACGCAGCTCCGGGAGATGGCGGAGGCCCGCGAAGCCGAGGCCCTCGAGGCCGCCTTTGCCGTCCTGACCGACGCCGAGGCCTGACCCCGGGGGACTCAGACATGTCCAGGACGGCGGACGCCTATCTCCAGACCCGCGTGTCCATCTTCCGCGCGAACCTGCTGGACGACGAGGGTCTGCAGCGGCTGATCGACCTGTCCGCCGAGGACGGCCTCGGCCGCCTGATCCCCGGGGCGATCGACCCGGAGCGCGCCAACGGCATAGCGGACCCCACCCTCATCGAGCGGGCCCTGTACGACCTGCTCCGGCTCGAGCTCTCCGTGCTGCTGCGGCCGCTGGCCGGTGCCGCGCGGGACTTCCTGCAGTTCTGGGCGCACCGCTTCGACATCCTGAACCTCAAGGCCATCATCCGCGGCAAGCTGCGCGGCATCCCGCAGGACGAAATCGCCCGCAATCTCTTCGACATCCCGCCGTTCACGACGCTCGCCCTGGACCAGCTGCTGCGGACCGAGAACGTCCAGGAGCTGCTGCGCCAGCTCGAGGCCGGCCGGTTCGCGGACATCGCCGGCCCGGCCCGGCGCGCGTTCGAGGAGAAGCACGACCTGCTCGCGGTCGATGCGACGCTCGACCAGCGCTATTACGCCGGACTGCACAGCCGGACGCAGAAGCTGGACGACAACGACCGGGCGGAGGTCGTACGGCTGGTCGGCACCCAGATCGACCACCTGAACCTGGCCTGGCTGGTGCGGTACCGGTTCGCGTACGGCCTCTCCCCGTCGGAAACCTATTACCTGCTGATCCCCCACGGCCGGACGCTGTATCGCGATCGGTTCCTGCCTCTCGTGGAATCGCCCGAGTGCCACCGGATCCTCGACCACCTGCCCGACACCTACGGCGAGGTGCTGTGCAGCGCCGAAAACCCCCTCAGCGTGGAGAACCAGCTCGAGGAGATGACGCGCCGCGCAGCGTCCGGGGCGCTGGCGACGGCGCGCTCGGCGCTCGCCCGTGCGTATGCCTACCTCCTGCTGCGCGAAGACGACATCCGGCGCCTGCTCGCGGTGGTGCGCGGCAAGTACTTCGAGCTGCCCGCCGACGTGACCCGCCAGGCCGTCTTCGGGGTGCATACGCCGGCCGGCTGACGAGGACAACGCATGTTCCGACCGCTGCCGATGCGTCACGTCACCCTGCAGGTCATGGGCGAGGACCTGACCCGTGCCTCGGTGGTTCTCGCGGATCTCGGCATCTTCCACCCCGACCACAGGGACCCGGGCCCGGAGTTCTCGAAGATCGCCGGCGAGAGCTACCGCGCGCTCTATCACCAGGCACAGACGCGCCTCACCAAGATCGCCAACCACCTCGGCGGGCTGCCGCCGTTCGAGCTCAGCGACGTGCACGTCGTATCGGAGGAGGCGCTCGCCGAAACGAACCGCCAGCTCGGCGAGCTGTGGACCGAATGTTCGGCGAGCGAGGAGCGTGCCCACGGCACCCTGGAGGAGGAACGGGCCGTCACCCAGCTCGAGGCCGCGCTCGAGAACTTCGCCAGCCTGCGGATCGACCTCGGCATGCTGCAGGGCGACCGCCGCTTCCTCGACGTCCGCATCGGCACCATCCAGAGCGACCATCTGCCCCGCCTCAGGGAGGCCCTGGCCCTCGCCTACTACCAGGTCTTTCCGTACCTGATCACGCCGGCGCTCGCGCACGTCATCATCGTCGGGCCCAAGGGCCGGGGCGAAGGGGTGATCGCCGTGCTCGACACGGCGGACTTCCAGCAGCTCGCCATCCCCGCGGAGTTCCGGGATCAGCCCGAGCAGCTGCGCACTGACCTCGAGGTGCGGCGGGTGAAGGTCGCCGCGGCCCGCGAGGCCCACGCCGCCGAGGTCGCCGAGCGGGCGGCCCGCTCGCAGGAGTTCCTGATCGACGCACAGCGGCAGCTGGCCCTTGCCGAGCCCTTCGTCCAGCTCGACACCGCCGCCCGCTCCACCGGCTACCTCGCGCTGGTCTGCGGCTGGGTGCCGGCCCGGGACGTCGATCGGCTCCAGCGCTCGCTCGAGCAGGAGCTCGAGTACCCGTTCATGCTGCATGCGCGCCGCCCGACCGGCGACGAGCGGCCCGAGGTGCCATCGATGATGCGCCCGAGCCGGCTGCTGTCCCCGTTCAGCCAGCTCGTCAAGCAGTACGGCGTGCCCCGCTACGGCGAGTTCGATCCCACCGCCATCTTCGCCGTCACCTTCGTACTCATGTTCGGGATGATGTTCGGCGACGTCGGCCACGGCGCCGTGCTCGTGGCCGCGGCGGTGGCCTTCCGCAGGACCTTGAAGCGATACACCCTGTTCGGCGTAGCCGTGGGACTCTCGTCGATGGTGTTCGGGGTGCTCTACGGCAGCGTGTTCGGCTTCGAGGACCTCTTCCACCCACTGTGGCTCGCGCCGCTGTCCGACCCGACGCGCATGCTGCGCGTGGCCCTGTACTGGGGCATCGGCTTCCTGCTCGGCGCGATCCTGCTGCGGATCTACAACCGCCTGATCGAAGGCGACCGCGTGCGCGCCCTGTTCGACAGCAACGGCCTAACGACCCTGACGTTCTACTCCGGCATGGTCTGGGGTGGGTTCAACGTCGCCAACACCGGCGCGTTCGGCACCGGTGCCGCCATGCTGACCGGCATCTCGCTACTCGCCATCATGTTCTACAAGTGGGAGGAGGCACACGCCACGATCGGCGAGAAGATCATCATCGTGCTGGTCGAGACGCTGGAGACCGTCGTCGGCAACGTCTCCAACACCCTGTCCTTCCTGCGCGTCGCGGCCTTCTCGCTGAACCACGTCGCGCTGATGCTCGCGGTGTTCGCGCTCGCCGAGATGATGGACACCTTCGGCTACTGGGTGATGGTGGTCTTCGGCAACATCTTCATACTGGTCCTCGAGGGCGCGATCGTCACGATCCAGACCCTGCGCCTCGAATACTTCGAAGGCTTCTCACGCTTCTACTCCGGCGACGGCCGGGAATTCCGTCCCCTGTTGCTGAACCGGGGCGTTGCAGCCCTGCATTCCTCTCCGCAAACCGCTAGCTGACCTCAAGGAGCAAACGATGTACTGGCTGATCAGTTTCATGAGCGTGGGCATCCTGGGCCTCATCGTCACCGGCCTCTATCTCGAGTTCAATCCGGCGGCCGTCCGCAACCGCAGCTGGCTGCGCCCGGCCCTGGCCACCAACCTGACCCTGTTCGTCGTGGCGCAGGTCGCCCTGATGGTCTTCGGCGCCCAGGAAGTCCTCGCCAACCCCGCCGTCGAAGCGGCGATGCAGGGCGAGATGTCCACAGGCATGGGCCTGGCCCTGCTCGGCGTCGGCGTCCCCACCGGCCTCAGCACGATCGGCGCCGGCCTCGCCGTGGGACCGATCGGTGCCGCGTCGCTCGCCGCCGTGGCCGAGAAGCCCGACATGTTCGGCCGGACGCTGATCTACCTGGGCCTGGCGGAAGGCATCGCGATCTACGGCCTCGTGGTCAGCATCCTGGTGCTGGGCAAGATCTGACGGGACGCTGGCGATGGCCGCCGAGACCGAGCCGCTGACCCGGGCACGCCTGCTCTTCTTCGGTGAGCGGGCGCTGACGGAAGGCTACGGCTTGATCGGGTTCGAGACCTTCCCCGACGCCACGGTGGAGCAGCTCGACCGCGTGCTCACCGACCTGCTGCAGACCCGTGGCACGGCCCTGGTGCTGCTCGACCAACGCGTCGCCCACCTGCCCAGCCGCATGCTGCCACGGATCCGCAAGGAAGGCGGCCGCATCCTGGTGACCGAAGTGCCGTCGCTGCGCAGCCCCGAGGACTACCACTCCGAAATCGACGACCAGGTCAGCGCGCTGCTGGGCGGCGGCAGCCTGGAGGAAAGGTAAACGATGGACCAAGTCACCGAACTGGAGTCTGCCATCCTGCAACGCGCCAACCGGCTGGCCGTGGAGTTCCGGCAGCGCGCCGAGCGCAGCCGCGACAACATCCTGCGCGAGGCGAGCGACCGGCTGCGGCTGCACGAGGAACGGGAAGTGCTGCTGGCCAAGGCCCTGGCCGAGCGCGCCTACCGCCGGCAGGTGCAGGCCAACGAGCTGCGCCTGCGCGCACAGATGGACCAGGTGCGCTGGAACCTCGCCAGAGAGGTGCACGAGCGCCTGCTCGATCGTGCCGCCGCCTTCGCCAACGACCCCGACCGTTACCTGCCGGCGCTCGCGCGCCTGCTCGCCGCGGCGGTCGCCGAGTTCCCCGCCGACGTCGCGCTGGTTGCCGAGCTCAATGCGGAGGACCGCCAGCGGCTCGCGCCGGACTGGGCGGAGTTCGCGCAGGACGCGGTCCCTGGCCGGCCGGTCGCGCTGGGCGCCGAGCCGGTGCGCTGCACCGGTGGTGTCGTCGTCCGCACACCAGACAACCGGATTCGCGTGGACAACTCCTTCGAAGGCCGGATGCAACGCCTCGAGACCCGTATCTACCAGACCATCGTCGAGCGCCTCTTCCCGGGGCAGGCAGACGTGCAGTCTCTGACCATCGGCTGAGTGAACCATGAGCGATCAAGTCAAGGTTGGCCGCATCCAGGAGATCAACGGCCCCATCGTCACGGTGGAGCTGTCCGGGCTGCGCAACGGCGAGCAGGTGCGCATCGGCGAGCTCGGCCTCGTCGGCGAGGTCATCGCGCTCGACGGCCCGCGCGCCCTGGTGCAGGTCTACGAATCGACCGACGGCGTGCGCCCGGGTGAGCCAGTGCGCGGCCTCGGCCACCCGCTCGCCGTCGAATTGGGGCCGGGCCTCCTCGGCGCGATCTTCGACGGCGTCCAGCGTCCGCTCACCACGATCTTCCGCCAGTCGGGTGACAGCATCCCGCGCGGCCTCGACATCCCCTCGCTGGACCGCGCCAAGACCTGGGCATTCACGCCGAGCCCCGAGCTCGAGGTCGGCTCGCCGGTCTCGGGTGGCACCATCCTCGGTACGGTGCAGGAAACGGGGGCAATCGAGCACCGCATCCTGGTGCCGCCACTCCTGGCGGGTGAGCTCACCGAGCTCGCGCCGGCCGGCGAATACGCTCTCGAGGACGGCATCGGTCGGCTGCGCACCGCCGACGGCCACACCCACAAGCTGTTCCTGTACCACCGCTGGCCCGTGCGCACCGCGCGGCCCTATTCGCGCCGCGACCACGCGATCGAGCCGCTGATCACCGGTCAGCGCATCCTCGACACCTTCTTTCCCATCCTCAAGGGGGGCAAGGCGGCGGTGCCGGGGCCCTTTGGTGCCGGCAAGACCGTGGTGCAGCAGCAGATCGCCCGCTGGTCGAACGCCGACATCGTGATCTACGTCGGCTGCGGCGAGCGCGGCAACGAGCTGGTCGACGTGCTCGAGACCTTCCCCGAGCTGCAGGACCCGTACACCGGCCGGCGCATGATGGAGCGCACGCTGCTGGTCGCCAACACGTCCAACATGCCGGTCGTGGCCCGCGAGGCCTCGATCTATGTCGGCGTGACCCTCGCCGAGTACTTTCGCGACCAGGGCTACGACGTCGTGATGCTGGCGGACTCGACGAGCCGCTGGGCGGAGGCCCTGCGCGAGGTGGCCGGCCGCCTCGGTGAGATGCCCGTGGAGGAAGGCTACCCCGCCTACCTCGCCTCGCGTCTCGCGGCCTTCTACGAGCGCGCCGGCCGCGTCAGGACGCTCGCGGGCAATACCGGCTCGGTCAGCATCATCGGTGCGGTCTCGCCGCCCGGCGGCGACTTCTCCGAGCCGGTCACCAGTCACACGAAAGAGATCATCCAGACCTTCTGGGCCCTCGCCAAGGAGCTCGCCGACGCCCGCCACTACCCGGCGATTGACTGGACCAGCAGCTTCTCCGCGCACGTCTCCAGCGCCGCGCGCTGGTGGGCCGAGAACGTCAGCCCGGCCTGGGAGGCCCGCCGCGCAGAGGCGCTGAAGCTGCTCGCGCGCGACGCCGAGCTCGCGCGCATCGTCAATCTCGTGGGACCCGAGGCCCTCTCCTCGGCGCAGCGCTGGGAGCTCGAGGCCGCCGCGCTGGTGAAGGAGGGCGTGCTGCAGCAGAGCGCGCTGGATCCCGTCGACACCTTCGCCTCACCGGAGAAGCAGTTCGTGCTGCTCGACCTCGTGCTGACGATCTACGCGAAGGGGGTGGAGCTGGTCGAGATCGGCGTCCCCGTGCAGGAGCTGACGGGCCTGCCCCTGCTCGCCAGGGCGCGCCGTCTGAAGCAGACCTACGGGTCCGAGCAGGTCAAGGAGCTCAGGGAGTTCATGGACGAGATCCGCACGCAGTTCGATCGCATCCGCCTCGAGTACGCCAAGTTCCAGGAGCACGCAGCCACATGAGCGCGAAGGAATACCGGACCGCCGCCTCCGCCCAGGGCGGCCTGCTGACCGTGAGGGGCGCCCACGGGATCGCCTTCGGCGACCGGGTGCAGATCCGCGACCACCGCAACCGCCAGCGCAACGGCCAGGTGATCCGCGCCGCCATGGACGAGGTCCTGGTGCAGGTCTTCGAGGGCACCGAGGACATCGACCTCGAGAGCACCTGGGTGCGGTTTCTCGACCAGCCGCTCGAGATCACCCTGTCGCCCGAGATCCTCGGCCGCATCTTCAACGGCCTCGGCGAGCCCAAGGACGGCCGCCCGCCGATCGTGTCCGGCGTGCGCCGCTGCGTCAGCGTGGGCGCCACCAACCCGGCCGCCCGCACGTATCCGCGCGAGTTCATCCAGACGGGCGTTTCGACCATCGATGGTCTCAACTCGCTGGTGCGCGGCCAGAAGCTGCCGATCTTCTCGGCCTCAGGCCTGCCCCACAACCGCCTCGCGGCGCAGATCGTGCGCCAGGCAAAGCTCGTCGACCAGGAGTCGCACTTCTCGGTGGTGTTCGCCGCCATGGGCGTGTCGTACTCCGACGCCCAGTTCTTCCAGGAGGAGTTCGCGTCCTCCGGCGTGCTGGGCAACGTCACCATGTTCGTCAACCTCGCCGACGACCCGCCGGTCGAGCGGCTCGCGCTGCCGCGCGTCGCGCTCACCGCGGCCGAGTACCTGGCCTTCGACCTCGACCGGCACGTGCTCGTCGTGATGACGGACATGACCAACTACTCGGAGGCGCTGCGGGAGGTCGCGACCGCGAAGGGCGACGTGCCGGCCCGCAAGGGCTATCCCGGCTATCTCTACTCCGACCTCGCGGAGATCTACGAGCGGTCCGGCCGCATCAAGGACCGCCACGGCTCGGTGACGCTGGTGCCGGTGGTGAGCATGCCGTCGGACGACATCACCCACCCGATCCCCGACCTCACGGGCTACATCACCGAAGGCCAGATCGTGCTGTCGCGTGACCTGCACGCGCGCGGCATCTACCCGCCCGTGCACATCTCCCCGTCGCTGTCCCGCCTCATGAAGGACGGCGTGGGCAAGGATTTCACCCGCGAGGACCACCCGCGCGTGGCGGCCCAGCTCTATGCGCTCTATGCCCGCGCCCTCGAGACCCGCAACCTGGCGTCCATCATCGGCGCGGAAGAGCTGTCCGAGCGCGACCGCCGCTACCTGAGCTTCGCGGACGAGTTCGACAAGCGCTTCGTCGGCCAGGGCGAGGACGAGGACCGCAGCATCATCGAGACCCTCAACGTGGCCTGGGAGCTGCTGAGCATGTTCCCGAAAGACGCCCTGACGCGCGTCAGCGAGACGGACATCGCCAAGTACTACCACGGGAGCGGAGCCTGACGCGCCATGGCGCAGAACATCATCAAGGTCGCGCCGACCAAGAACACGCTGCTGACCCTGCGCAAGCAGGTCGCGTTCCTGGAGCAGGGGCACTCGCTGCTCGAACGCAAGCGCGACCTGCTCACGCGCCTCGTGTACGAGCGGATCGGCGACTACCGCAAGCTGCGGCGCCAGACGCACGAGGCCCTGCGCCTCGCCTACCGCTGGCTCGCCATCGCCCAGCTGCGGATGGGCGGACGCGTCCTGCAGCAGGCCTCGCTGGGCACGGAGCCGGCGCTGGCCGTGGAGATCCTGCCGCGGCGCGCGTTGGGGGTGCAGTACCCCGCGGTGAACGTCCACACCCTCCCCCTCAAGCCCGTCGGCCTGCTCGGCACCGACGCGAGCTTCGACGCCACGCGCCGCAATCTCGCGGATGCGGCGCGGCTGCTCGCGAAGCTATCGGAATCGCAGGCGGCGCTGAGCCGGCTGATCGCCGAGCAGCGCAAGGCGCAGAAGCGCGTCAACGCGCTGAAGTACAACATCATCCCCCGCTACCGGAACACCATCCGCTTCATCGAGTCGGCCCTGCAGGAGGAGGAGCGCAACATGCTCTTCCAGATCAAGATCCTGCGATCGCGGTCGGCGAAAGCCCGATGAGGAGACCCTGATCGGGCACTCCCATCCCCTGCCCGATAGATTTGCTTGGCGGGGCACCAGTCCGACCATCATCCCAAGACAGCTGCAAAAACCGCCATGCGCACGAACATCGAGCCGCGGAGGTGGGCGAAGTAGCCGTTGTGCGACGAATCGTTGAGGAGATTGGCGGCGGTCTCGTTCTGCACCTCCGGGTTGAGGACCATGGCCTCCGGTTTGAGCAGCGCAATCGATTCTTCGACCTTCATGCGCGAGACGCGGACCGGGTGCAACTGGTGCACATACATGACATCGACGGCAGGGATGAACTCCCACGCCATATCCATGTCCGTGGTGGAAGGGCACAGCTCGTCGAGCGTGTCGACGCGCAGTCCGGCCTGCTCCAGTTCTTCCCGCTGGCCTTCGGCGAAGCCAGGCACGAGCCGCTGCATCAGGATCACCCGCTCAACGGCGTTGGGGAAAAGCGTCAGCAACCGCAGGAAGCTGCGGATAGTCCGCGTGCGCGCCGGGTCGCCGGCAATGGCGATCTGCAGCCGCTGATTCCTGGGAGGGTCGTCCTCCAGCAACGCTGGCCGCCACTTGAACAGCGTGTACAGGTCGGTCAACGCATGGGTGGGATGCTCGCCCTGTCCATCGCCGGCGTTGATCACGGGCACCCGGAAGTGGGGAAGCACATACGCGAAGGTCTCGGGATCCGCAGTGCGCAGCACGGTGAGGTCGGAGTAGCTGTTGCAGAGCTCGACGATCTCGTCCCAGGCATAACGCCGGCTCAAGATCTGGTCCACGGTCGGGCCGAAGTCCAGCAGGTTGCCGCCCAGGCGCATCCAGGCGGCGTTGAAAGCGAGGCGGCCGGTGCATTGGGAGTGATCGAGGAACAGGCTGCTCAATACCTTGCAGCGCAGCGGATGGGTTCCCTCGAGCTCGCCCAGCTCGTAGCGCGCGGCCAGGCGCATCAGTTGCCGCACCAGAGGCGCGTCGAAGTGACTTGCCGAAAGGACGTGGCGGCCATGCAGTCGATCCAGGATCTCCGGTTCGTCCGCGATGGCTTGCAGCAGACCGCGCGGCCGCTCCGGCTCGGCCACCACGTGTTCCTGTTTGGGGTGCTGGAGATCCGGGCCGGGCAGTGTCGAGTCGGTCATCGTGAGGCTCCGAGAAAGGTTGGGCACGTCGGTTGGGATGCGGCAGTCGGCCGCCGATCCAAGGTTGCCCCCTGCGACCGGCCCAGGCCCGGCGCTGCGTGAACGACGCCACCGCGCCATGGTGCCCGATGCTGCATCTGGATAAGGTCCTTCGCGCCCTCGGAAAAGGGCGCCGGCCCCGAGGCAGGGTGTACGCCGGCACGCGTGAAAACTCCAGCAGAAGCCGCGAATCGGCCCGCCTTCGCCGCCCTCGGCAGGCTGGGCCGCGGGACCCTTCCAGGCGCGCCGCGGAAGGCTCGGCTTCTGTGACCACTCCACGGTCCCTTCGCGCACCCACCTTTTCGGCCTGGCTGCTGGGTCGCCACCCGCATCGGATGCGCCTTCGTGCGATCCCCGGCACATCGTAGCGACGCAACGATCGCGTTCTCGTGGATCAACCCGATCCAGGGCCGCCGAGTGAAGGTGTGGGAATCGGCGCCCGCTGTGGCGGCGACAGGCAGCGGGACGATGACGACCCTGTGGCGGTGCGGTGATGGCGGCGCGGCGCTGGCCTCGGAAGGGGGTGGCCGCTGAAAGACGCTCGGGTGAAAACCGAGCATGAGTGCCCAGATGGGGTCGGCCTGTGCCGCTCTCGGCCAGTGGATCGGCCCGAAGGGCGTAACGAAATCTTGCAGTTCAGCCGGGCTGGATGCGAACGGCTCGTCGGGATCGAAGGCGACCTACGACTCGGTCGCGGAGCGCTGCCGCGTTCAGAATACTGTCTATACATCGGTTGCCGGCGGTGGTGCAGTCGGTTCCGGACTTTCGGTCCCTTCCGGATTCTGCGCCGTGCCTGTCTTGCGCCGGCGCTTTTCCTCCTTCTTGGCTTTCTTTGCCAGGTCTCGCTGGCGCTTCTCGAACGCGTAATTGGGTTTTGCCATCGGGTGCCTCTGTCGGG
>Ga0316603_10000450_pt1 | contig 20789 bp, 14 predicted proteins | sample OWC_soil_day10_n_FD_207649 | JGI IMG/M metagenome (GOLD analysis project Ga0316603, IMG submission 207649) | Wetland soil microbial communities from Old Woman Creek delta, Ohio, United States - OWC_soil_day10_noCT | ecosystem: Environmental > Terrestrial > Soil > Wetlands | place: USA: Ohio... | reverse complement strand
ATCGGCCTCCGCCGCAGCGGGCGCCGCGTTGCGGACGCCGTCGGCGCGCTCCCGCTTCCCCATCTTGCCCTCCTCGAGGGCCATCGCCGCCCCGGTCCCGCCGGACTCGTCCTCGCCGTCGGCGACGGGCGTCGTGGGAGCGCTGGACATCGGGAGGTCGAGCCCACGCTGCGCCTGGTCGTGACGCCCATCGCGGCCCTTGCAGCCGCCGAGGATCGCGAGCGCGGCGACGATCGAGATGCTGCGGCTCATCACGGCTTCTCCTTGTTCACCCACGCCGCCCAGTTCTCGACATCCTCCGGCAGCCGGGTCCCGAGCACGATCACCGCGCGCGGATCGGTCAGCGCGAGCAGATCACCGGGCAGCATCGACAGCCGCAGCCGCCGCCCGTACGCATCGACCACGCGCTCCTTGCGCTGCTCGCACGCGGCGAGCGCCTTGACCCACAGCTGCGCCATCGTCCGGGGCCGCATCTTCTCCGTCGCCGGCGACGTCGCTTCCCACCGCCGCGTCTGCACGTGGAGCTCGGCGAGCACGGTATAGAAGTTGTCGGTCAGCTCCTCGACCGGATCGAACTGCGTCGTCGCACTCGCGTTGACGACGGCATCGAGCTCCGGAGGCGTCGGGATCGAGCTCACCCGCAGCACGGTGGCCGCCGCGGCATTCGGTCCGCGGATCCGGCCGAGCGTCAGCGCCTGGCCATCGAGCGTGCCGAACGCGGGGGTCGGCGTCTCGACCTTGGGCCTCAGCCTCCCCATGCTGTCGGGCCCGGCGAGCGTGACGAGCTGCCCGAGGCTCTCGTCGACGCCGAACAGCCCGACGGCGGCCTGCGCTCCCTTGCCGCCGATCCGGGTCTGGACCTGGAGCTGCGCTTGATCGCCCGGCCGATACCGCGACTGCTTCGGCTCGATCGAGACCGCGAGGTCGGTGTCGGGCTTGACGTAGACGAGGGCGCGCACGCCCGCGCCCGTGATCTCGACCCAGCCCTCGGTGCCCTTCTCGATCGTGAACGTCGCCTTGCGATCGGCGTCGAGCGGCGCCTTCTGTTCACCCTTGAGGTGGCGGAGCACGAGCTCCTTCGGCAGCGCACCGGAGCCGAAGTCCGGCCCGCGGATCAGCTCGGCGGTGATCGCGTCGCCCGCCTTCGCGAGGATCGGGCTGACCCGCATGCGCAGCCGCGGGATGCTGCCCGGGGTGACGCGCATCGTCGTCGACGGCGGCGTCTTGGCGCCGTCGATCGCCGCGCTGACGAGCAGCTCGTAGCCGAGCATCGTCGTCGCCTGCGGCCGCTCCTGCGTCACGCTCTCGGGCGGCGACAGGCCGAACCGGATGAAGCCCAGCGCGTCCGACGTCGCGGCATCCTGGAGCTTGACGCGGGTCCCGAACCGCTGCTGCACGCAGCCGATCGCCGCCGCGGCCGCCGCATCACCGCCCTCCGGATCCGCGATCCAGGTGCCGAGCTCGACCTCCTTGCTCCCCGCACGCACCCGCCACGTCATCGCACGCGGCAGCGAGCCCTCGATCGCCTGCGGCAGGCAGTCACGCGTGCTGCGGGCGAGGTTGCCGACGCTCTCCTCGAATCCCTCGGGGACACCGAGCGCGCTGACGACGTCGGTCGCCAGCTTCGACAGCTCGGGATCCTCGAAGCTGAACGTCACGGCGTACAGTCGCTCCGCGCCGGCGGGCAGCCGCCGCGTGCGCACGAGGTTCGCGACGCACTGGCCGAGCGGATCCGGCGCCGCACCGACGGTGGCGATCGCGCCGCTGGGCTCGACGCGCATGCCGATCCGCGCGCCGCCGTCGCTGCTGTCCTCCTCGCCCTCGCCCTCGCCGCCCTGCGAGGTCGCGCCGACCCACTTCGCGCACGCGCCGAGCGCCGGGAGCCACCTGTCCATCTCGACCTGATCGGCGAGCGACGCGCCCTCGCCACCGATCAGCTCCGCCGCCTCGTCGCGCGTCACCAGCGCGACCTTCTTCGCCGCGCGGAACGGCACGGGCGGGATCACGATGTTGACCGGTGCGCCCGGATCGAGCTGCAGGCTCGCCACCCCATCCTCGTCGAGCTCCGTCGTGATCCCCGGATCGTTCGGCTGCCAGCCGCGCTTGATCGTGACCTTGGTCTTGCGCACGACCTGCCCGTCCGGCGTCGCGACGCGGACGTACATCCGGTTGTTGAAGCCCTCGACGAGCCCGTCGCCGAGCTCGGTGACCGACGACACCTCGATCCCGTCCTTGCTGAGCAACACCGTCGCCGAGCCCTCGACGCGGTCGCCCGCGGGATCGATCGCGCTGATCGCGGCGTCCATCGTCACGCGCCCCTGGAGGTCCGCGGGGATCTGCGGCAGCGCGAGCTCGAACCGTCCGTTCGCGCCGCTGGTCGCGAGCTTCGGCAGCAGCTTGTCCTCCCAGTCGAGCGGCGGTGGCCAGTCGCCGTTGACCGACCAGGCGATCTCGAGCTTCGCGTTCGCGACCGGCGCGCCCGAGCTGTAGACGACCGCGCCGCGGATCAGCGGCTTGTCCCCCGAGCCGTAGAACGGCTGGTCGGGAGTCGCCTCGACGCGGAATCGCGGCAGCTTGAACGGCTCGACCGTGAACGCCACCTCGTCGGTCGCACCGGCCGAGACCCACGCGACCTTCCAGCTCCCGGTCTGCGCGAGCTTGTCGAGCGGGAACGTCCCGGCGACCACGCCCCAGTCGGTCGCGGGCGCCTTCTCCTCGAGCAGCAGCTCGCCGTTCGGATCCGTGATCATCCAGCGCCCCGGCCGACCGTCGAGCGGCGCGAGGTCGCGGGCACGGAGGACGACGGCGCGGAACCGCACCACGTTGCCCGGCTCGTAGAGTGGGCGATCGGTGATCACGTGCACGCGCGCCGGGGTGTACAGCGGAAGCGAGAGATCGAGCTCGCCCGTGCCGAGCCGCGTCGTGTACTTCGCGCGGAGCTTGTAGTCGCCGTCGGCGACCTCGGGCAGCTTGATGCGCGCGGTGCCGCCCTTCCAGCCGGTGATCGGCGCGAGCGGGGTCGCCCTGTTGTTCGCATCGACGAGCGACAGCGCGACGCTCTGGATCTCGGGGACCGCGAGCGTCTGGACCTCGTCGGCCTGAGCGATCGTGAAGTGCGCCTTCGCCTGGAGGCGGACGACGGCGGGTGCACCGCGCCGAGCCTCCTGGACCTCGAGGCGCGCGGTCTGCCGGATCGTCCCCGATGGACAGGTCCTGGTCTCGAGGCCGTAGCGCAGGTACATCGACTCACACCGGCCGTCGTGCGTCTCGACCCGCGCGATCAACACGGCCGTCCCCACGGCCACAGCCATCGCCACATATCGATTCATCAGCGTCCCCCGTCGGTCAGCGTACCGCAGCCGCCCGACGCACGCCCGACCTGACGGCGGCGCTCAGCGGGTCGGCACGATGCGCGAGCTCTCGAACACAGGCGAGGTGGTCGCCGGCGTGATCATCGGGGTCACGCCCATCGGGACGTACGCACGGAACATCCCCATCGAGCCGCCACCGCCGCCGCTCGACGTCGAGGCGCCGATGCCGACGGCGGGAATCGCCGCCGAGGAACCGCCGTTGCCCCCTGCGCCTCCGCTTCCGAGCGGCGACCCACCCGACGCCGGAGAGGTGCTGCGGGGACCGTCCTGGCCGACGCCGCCGATCATGTCGTCAGTGGTCGTCCCGCCGCCACCGCCACCTCCGTTCGCGTAGGTCTGCGCGGTGGTCGTGACCATCACCTGCGCGCCCTGCAAGAGGACGTGTCCACCCGCGCCGCCGCCACCGGCTGACGTGAACGAGATCTGCGGGCCGCCGACCTGATCGCGTCCACCACCACCACCGCCGCCACCCGCATCGATGATTCCGGACACGGTGACCGTGCTCTTGCACGAGATCACCATCAAGGCGCCCCCGCCGCCCCCGCCGCCCCCGACGAGGGTGACGCCACCGCTGAAGATCGGGCGTGGCCCGCCGATCATCGAGTTCAGCGTCGTCGGGTTCTGCGTGCCGCCGCCGGCACCACCGGTGCCAGAACCACTCGGCCCCCCACCGTTCGCACCCACGGTCTTGAAGCCAGCGCCGCCGCCGCCCAGCGTGGCGGTCGCGCGCGCACCCGACACGATCGAGCCACCGCCCGGTCCATCGGTCAACCCGGTGGCGGAGACGTCGATCGTCCCGAGAACGTCGGCCTCGTTGTCGGCGACGAGTGCCACCACGCGGGCTCCGGTGAACGTCATGGTCACTCCGACGTTGATCCGGATCCGCCCGGAGCGGATCACGCAGATCTCGCGACCGGCCGGCTGGGGGACGACCGCCGTGCACGTCGAGGCCAGGTTCGTGTCGAGCGTCCCCGTGACCGTGTACAGCTCCTCTGGATCCACGGCAGGCATGTCGCAGATGGTCGCGAGGTACTCGGGGGCAATGGTCCGGCAATGAGCGGCCACACCGACCACTCCGTCGGCGCAACCGAGGCCACACGTCTCGACGGCCATGAACCCCGACCCGTCCGCCATGCAGCGCTGGAGCGACGTCGGGCCGGCGCACGAGACCTCGTCGGCCGCGCACGCATTGCAGCGCTCCGCCGTCGTGTTGCAGCCCGGCACGCCGCAGTCCTGGGTCACGGCGCCATCACCGGTCGCGTTGCACAGCCGCGCCGTGGTCGCATTGGTGCAGCTGAGGAACTCGTTCGCAGTGCACTCGGAGATCGGCGGACCGGAGCAGTCCATCCCGGTCGAGCACGCCCCTCCGTTACACCCGAGGTCCCCGGGGCAATCGTCGTCGACGACGCAGCTGATGGTGCACTCGGGCGCGCTCGTCTCGTAGCAGCCGACGAGCGCGAACATGATCAAGATGGCGGTGGTTCGCAGCATCGGCACCCCTTAGAAGTCGAACGAGTAGGTTGCAGTCGCGCCGCCCGGCGTCGGGCTGATCGCGATCGGAGTCTCGGAGCTCGCGCCGCCCCTGCGGGAGACGACGAACATGACGACGCCGCCGACCAGCAGCGCGCCGCCGACCGACGTGAAGAGGTACGCCTTCCTGTTCGCGGCCCTGCCGTCGTCCTCGATCGCGAGCGCCTGCCCGCTGGTGCACGAGACGGCGCAGACCTCGGCGAGATCGTCCTTGGCGGCGCTGCCGTCGAGGCCGAACTTCACGCCGAGGCCGATCCCGACGACGCCGACGCCGGCCATCGCGATCCCGGTCCACTTCATCCAGCCGCGATCGTTCGCCGGCGGTGGTGGCGGCGGTGGCTCCTGCGGCTGCGTGACGACGACCGGATCGGGCTTCGGATCGACGACCGGCGTCACGACGTCCGGCTTGACCGTCTCGACGACCGCCGGCTTCGCCTTCGCACACGCCTCCATCTCGACGATGAACTTGTCGACCTTGTCGATGTTCTTCTCGGCGGGGAAGTTCCGCTTGTACGTCTTGTAGAACCCGGCGGCCTCCGCGCAGTCGCCCTTGAGGCGGTGCGACTGTGCGAGGTTGAACAGCGCAGGTGCGTCGGGGCGCAGCGTGTACGCCTCCTTGAACTTGGCGATCGCCTTGTCCCACTCGCGCACGTCGTAGAGCCGGCGGCCCTCGCTGAGGGCTGCATCGGCGGCGGCGTTGGTCGATGGCTGCGCATGAGCGATGCCCGTGGCGAGCACGAGCACGAGCGCGAGCGCGATGGCAGATCCTCGCATCACAACCTCCGGCGAGGATGGTATCGCAACCACTGCCGCAGATCCTCGAACCGTCGCGTTCTGCCCCGCTCGCGCCGGCCGGCCGGAAAAAACCGCGGCCGGCGAAGATTCCCGCAACGCGCGCCGTTCCGTGGAGTCAGAGGGCAAGGAGGCCCCATGCTCAAGATCGCCCTGTTCGCCGTCGCCGCCGCGATCGCCGCCACACCGTCCCGCGCGCATGCCTGCATGAACGAGGTCGAGCGCACCCACAACGACGACGTCCGGCTCGTCGTGCGCGCCGAGAAGCTCCTCGAGAGCGGCGCCTACCGGCAAGCCGGGAAGGTGCTCAAGGGCTGGAGATTCAAGGACACGCGGCTGCGCGAGCGCACGCTGGACGTCCGCGCCATCGTCGCGCTGCGGCTCCGGAGCTCGAAGGACGACGTCGCGTGGGTCACCGACCACTTCAAGGCGCGCACCGAGTCCAAGGCCGGCGAGAAGGACATCCGGTTCCGCGCGCTGCTCGCGGAGGCGTACTTCGCGACCGGCAAGACCGACGAGGCGCGGACGATCCTCGCGGATCTGCACAAGCGCGACCTGATGCCCGACGAGTACGCGTACGTGACGCTCGCGAAGTTGAGCTCGGGCACCGAGCGCTACGAGCTGTGGAAGGCGTGCCGCACGAAGGCGAAGAACAAGGACGTCTGCGAGCTTCCGGCCGACACGGTCGGCGCCAAGCGGGCCGCGAGCTGAGCGCGGTGTCGCCGTGTGCGTTCGCGATCGCGCTCGTGATCGCGAGCGGGTGCAGCGCCTGTAGCGATCGCTCCGCGTCGAGCGCACCACCGTCGTCACCTCCGCCGCTCCCGACGGTCGCACGCGTCGACGCGTCGGCGCTGATCGAGAAGCTCGAGTGCACGCGGTGCCACGAGATCCCGGCGATCGCCGCCGCGCCCCGCGAGAAGCACTGCGTGCGCTGTCACCAGGACATCCACGCGGGGACGTTCGCCACCGATCCCCCGACCCTCGCGCGCTGGCGCGGCCGGATCACGAGCCTGCGCTGGGCACCGTCGCTCGCGGGCGCGGATCGCCTGCGCCGCGCGTGGATCCGCGACTTCTTGCTCGCGCCGCATGACCTCCGGCCCGGGCTCGTCGCGCAGATGCCGCGGCTCGCGATCACGGCCGAGGACGCCGCGCGTCTCGCCGCACACCTCGCGCCGGACGTACCCGAAAGCGCGCTCGCGATCGATCCGGCGATCGCCGCCCGCGGTGCGGAGCTCTTTCGATCGCTCGCCTGCGGCCGCTGTCATCGCTTCACCGGCGCGATCGCCGACGATCCGGCGCTCCACGAGCAGGGCCGCGATCAGGTCGAGCCGCTCGGCGGGAGCTGGGCGCTCGCACCCGATCTCCGTCATGCGCGTGCGCGGATGCAGCCCGCGCAGCTCGCGGCGTGGATCGCCGAGCCGCGCGGTGCGATGCCGCGGCTCGGGGTCACCCTCGACGACGCCCGTGCCCTCGCGGCGTTCATCGCGACGACCCCGCTCGCCGCACCGCCGCCGCGCACACCGATCGTCCGGCTCCCCGTGCTCGCACGCGCCGTGACCTGGGGCGAGGTCGAGGCCAAGGTGTTCCGTCACGTCTGCTGGCACTGCCATGCCGTCCCCGACTTCGCGCGCGGCGACGGTGGTCCCGGCAACTCCGGCGGGTTCGGGTTCGCGCCGCGCGGACTCGACCTGTCGTCGTACGCCGGGATCTCCGCTGGCTCGCTCGATGACGCCGGCGAGCGCCGGAGCGTGTTCGCCCCCCTCGATGAAGGTACGCCGCGGTTGGTTGCGCACCTTCTCGCACGTCACACCGAGGAGGCGGGCGGCGCGGTCCCCGGGATCCGGGGGATGCCGCTCGGGCTCCCCGCGTTGCCCCTCGCCGACATCCAGCTCGTCGACGCCTGGATCAGGCAAGGGCGTCCCCGGTAGCATACAATGAGCAGATGGGGCCCCTGCCCAAGGTCTCCGCGGCCCACGCGTTCGGCAAGTACTCGCTCGTCGCCAAGCTCGCGACCGGCGGGATGGCCGAGATCTTTCTGGCGCGGCTGTCGGGAGCTGCGGGGTTCGAGAAGCTCGTCTGCGTCAAGCGGATCCTGCCGCACCTGGCGAAGGACCAGCAGCTCGTCGACATGTTCCTCGCCGAGGCCAAGATCGCCGCGCGGATCTCGCACCCGAACGTGTGCTCCGTGTTCGAGCTCGGCGAGATCGACCATCGCTACTTCATCGCGATGGAGTATCTCGAGGGCGTTCCGTTCGCGTGCTTTCGCCGCCGCGACATGTACGGCGCGGATCCCGATCCACGCCTGGTCGCGGCGATCGGACTCCAGGCGTGCGAGGGCCTGCATCACGCGCACAGCCTCAAGAAGCCCGATGGCACGCCGCTCGAGGTCGTCCACCGCGACGTGTCGGCGAACAACCTGTTCCTGACCGTCGACGGCGTGGTCAAGGTCCTCGATTTCGGCATCGCCAAGGTGCAGGACGCATCGGTGCGAACGACGACGGGCTCGGTCAAGGGAACGTACGCGTACATGGCTCCCGAGCAGCTCCGCGGCGAGCGGGTCGATCGCCGCACCGACGTGTTCGCGCTCGGTGCCGTGCTGTGGGAGCTGTTCGCGCGCAAGCACCTGTTCAAGCGCGAGACCGACTTCCTGACCTTCCAGGCGATCACGACCGATCCGATCCCGGACGTCGCCGAGTTCCGACCGGACGTCCCCCCCGCGCTGGCCGCGGTGATCGCGAAGGCCCTCGCGCGCTCGCGTGACGATCGGTTCCCGACCGCGCGCGCGATGGGCGAGGCGCTCGCCAAGTCGGTCGCCTCGATCGGCGGCGTGATGACGGCCTCGGAGCTCAGCGAGGAGCTCGAGCGCGCGTTCGACGCCCCGCTCGCGGAGCAGCGCACCTTGATCCGGATCGCGCGCGAAGGTGGACAGCTCGAGCTCGACGACGACGTCGGCCCGGCGGTCGGCCACGGCGCCGAGCTGCTGGCGACCCCGGTGTCGATCGTCAGCGGGCACCCCGCGCCGACCGCGGCCTCCCCCGATCCGGACGCCAGCGCCACGATCGTCACGCCCCCGAGGCCCAGCCCGAAGCTCGCGCCGCGCTCGACGACGATGGCGGTGCCCGCGCTCCCCGCCGCGCCGACGAGCCGCTCGCGGCCGTGGCTCGTCGCCACCGTCGTGCTCGTGCTCGTCGGCGGTGGTGTCGGCATGTTCAAGTGGATGGAGTCCCGGAAGGCGCCGCCTCCCGCGGCGGCCGTCGCGATCACGCCGGAGATCGTGGTCGATGCGGCAGCCGCCGCGCCACCGGTCGATGCCGCGCCCACGGTGATCCCCACCGTTCCGGTCGATGCCGCCGTGGCCACGGTCCCCGTCGACGCCGCGCCGCGCACGGCGACAGTGCCCGACAAGCACCCACCGAAGCTCCCGCCCAGGCAGCCACCGAAACCGACGCAGACGGCGGCGACGGCCAAGGGCGGCCCACCCGGGTTCATCACGATCGACTCGGTGCCCGGCTATGCGGTGATCTACATCGACGGCAAGCTCCATGGCGAGACCCCGCTCGTGCGGATCGCGCTGTCACCCGGCAAGCACTCCGTGCGCGCGGTCTCTCCGTCCGGGACCTCACGCAACAGCTCGATCACGATCGAATCGGGAAAGGTCGCGCCGACCCGCCGCTTCGAGTGGTAAGCTCGTGGCAATGCAGCGCTTCGGGGGTGCGTGTGCCATCGCCATGCTCCTCGCATGGTCCGCCCCGGCACACGCGGACGTCTCGGCGGACACGGCCCGCGCGGCCATCGAAGCCTCGGACTACATGAACGCTCGCGCCCAGCTCACGGCGCTGATGGGCAAGGGCACGAGTGGTCCGAACGAGCTCGCCGAGATCCATCGCCTCTACGGCATCGTGGCCGGCGCGCTCGGCGAGACGCAGGTCGCGACGGTGGCGTTCCAGCTCGCCCTCGCGCTGAACCCCAAGCTCACGCTACCGGTGGGGACGTCGCCGAAGATCGTCCGGCCGTTCGCGGCCGCTCAGGCGTACTTCAAGACCCGCGAGCCCCTCCGGATCAAGACCGAGACCTCCACGACGCCGCCGTCCGTGACGCTCGTGATCCTGAGCGATCCGATGTCGATGATCGCACGCGCGCGGGTCACGTTCGCCGTCGACGGCGGTGCCGAGCAGACGCGCGAGGGCACCGGCAAGGAGCGCATCACGCTCGAGCTCCCCGAGGGCGCGCGGATCGATCTGCGCGTCGCGGCGCTCGACACGATGGGCAACCGGGTCGCGGAGCTCGGCACCGCGGACGTCCCGATCGTGATCATCGGCAGCAAGAAGGAGGTCCGGGAGATCACGAAGGTCGGGGCGAAGCTCGACCTCTCGGTCCCACCGGCACCGCCACCGCCTCCTCCGCGGCAGCGTCCGATCTACCTCCGGTGGTGGGTGTGGGGCGGCGCGACGGTCGTGTTCGCGGGCGCCGGGTCGGTCCTCGGCCTCGCGGCGATCACCGCGAAGGACGATCTCGCCGAGCTCAACGCCACCAGCCCGAGCCACACCTTCGACGAGGCCAAGCAGCTCGAGTCCACGGCACGCAACCGCGTGCTGTTCACGAACATCACCTACGGGGCGGCGGCGGTGTGTGGCGTCACGGCCGCGATCCTCTACCTCACCCGACCGCGGGCGAGGACGGAGCGGCGAACTGCGATCGTGCCCGTGCCTGTTGGTCGCGGCGGCGCGATCGTTCTCGAGGGGAGTTTCTGATGCGTCACCTGATCGCCCTGGTCGTCGTGCTCACGGCGGGCTGCAAGCTCGATGTCGACTACACCGGGACGTACTACCAGTGCGGGGAGAACGACCTGTGCCCCGACGGCTACGTCTGCCAGCAGGATCAGTGCATCCCGACGACCCCGGACTCGCCCGCCTGCTCGCAGAGCGTCGCGTCCGGGGGGGATCACAGCTGCTCGGTGCGCGACGACGGCACCGTCTGGTGCTGGGGCAGGAACGACTTCGGTCAGCTCGGCGACGGCACCTCCGTCGACCAGACCGTGCCCGTGCAGGTCGTCGGGCTGATGAATGCGGTCGCGGTCGAGACCGGGCTCGCCCACTCGTGTGCGGTCGATCGCGACGGTGCCGTGTGGTGCTGGGGCGGCAACAACCTCGGCCAGCTCGGCGACGGCACGATGAGCGACTCGCGCGCTCCGGTCGCGGTGCAGAACCTCGCCGGGGCGACGGCGCTCGCCTCCGGTCAGGACCACGTGTGTGCGCTCGTCGGCGATGGCGTCGCGTGCTGGGGGCGCAACGCCGATGGCCAGCTCGGCGACGGGTCGACGACCGATCGCCGGATGGCGGCGATGATCTCCGGCCTGTCCGCGATGAAGCTAGCCGCCGGTGGCGACTCGACGTGCGCGATCGATGCCGGTGGGACGCTGAGGTGCTGGGGCGACAACGGCACCGGAGCGCTCGGGATCGGGAGCACGATGTCGCAGAGTCGTCCGACGGTCGTCACCGCGGTGAACGGCGCCTTCGCGGTCGCGCTCGGCGACGATCACATGTGCGCGGCCGACGATCTCGGACGGGTACTCTGCACCGGGGCCAACGACAACGGGCAGCTCGGGGACGGCACCACGACCAGCACGACGATCCCGCGCCTCGCGCCGCTCCCGGCGGTGGTCACCGAGCTCTCACTCGGAAGCGCGCACTCGTGTGCTCGGGCTGAGAGCGGCGCCGTGTGGTGCTGGGGCAACAACGGCGATGGCCGGCTCGGTGAGGGTGAGACCGTCTGGCGGAGCCTCTATCCGATCCTGAGCGAGCTGACGGATGCGGTCGAGCTCGCGGTGGGTCAGTCGCACACGTGCATCCGCCAGCGATCGGGTGCGATCCGGTGCGCGGGCTTCAACGGGCGAGGCCAGCTCGGTTACGGGAGGCGGATCACGCAGGGAGCCCCCCAGGCCGTGCCCGAGCTGACCGGCTTCACCGCGCTCACCGCGGGTGGTGGCTTCACGTGTGGCCTCGCAGGCGACGAGACGGCCATGTGCTGGGGCGAGGGCAACGACGGCGAGCTCGGCAACCAGAGCTTCGGCAACGTCCCCACGCCGACCGCGGTCAGCGGCCTCCAGGGGATCACGAAGCTCGTGAGCGGCAGCTCGCACGCCTGCGCGCTCGTCACCGGTGGGGCGCTGCGCTGCTGGGGCGCCAACGGCGAGGGTCAGCTCGGTGACGGCTTGTTCTCGTCGCGTGCCACGGCGGCCCCGGCCGCCATCGCCCTCGGGGTCACCGATGTCGCGCTCGGTCACGACCATGGCTGCGCGGTGCTCGGTGGCGGCGTGAAGTGCTGGGGCTCCAACAGCCAGGGCCAGCTCGGCGACGGGACCGTGGCCAACACCAGGTCGAGTCCGGTCGACGTCCCCACCGTGACGACTGCCGTCGCGGTCGCCGGGGGCAGTGAGCATAGCTGCGCCCTGCTCGGCGGCGGAACCGTCCAGTGCTGGGGGAACAACTACTACGGCCAGCTCGGCAACAACGACGCTCCCCTCGACTCCTTGATCCCGGTCGACGTCGCGATCACGGGTGTGATGCAGATCGGCGCACGCGGGTCGCGAACGTTCGCCCTGCGCAGTGACGGCACGGTGTGGGGCTGGGGGTATGGCTGCGACGGACTGCTTGGCAGCACGGCCGCCAGCTGCGGGCCCAACGGCAGCCCGATCCAGGTCGCGGACATCACGAACGTGATGCGCATCGCGGTGGGATTCGAGACGAGCTGTGCCCTCAAGCAGGACGGCACCGTCTGGTGCTGGGGCCCGGGGTACTACGGCCAGATCGGTGACGGCGCGTACACCACCCGCGACAAGCCGGTACAGGTCACGGGCCTCACCGGCGCCATCGACATCGCGGCGGGCGGTTCGCACGTCTGCGCGCTCAGGACCGGCGGGACGATCGCGTGCTGGGGCTACGGCGGCGACGGTCAGCTCGGCGATGGCGCCATGCGAGCGCGCGATCCGGTCGGCGTCCGCCTCGTCTGCGAGTAGGCGTCACGAGCCTGGATCGACCGGCGGCCGCGACGGCCGGCTCGCGACGTAGGTCGCGCCGATCGCCATCACGCTGGCGGCGCCGGCGATCGCGATCACCGACCTGCCCGTCACGATCATCAGTGTCAGGCTCGCCACCATCGAGCCCCACGCCGCGAGCTTCGCTGGCAGCGGGATCACGCGATGCAGGCGCCACGCGAGGAGGCGCGGGCCGAACCGCTTGTGCTCGAGCAGCCAGCGCTCGAGCCGCACCGAGCTCCGCGAGAACGCCCACAACGAGATCAGCAGGAACGGCGTCGTCGGCAGCACGGGCAGGAACACGCCGAGGACGCCGAGTCCGACGCAGAGCAGCCCGATCGCCAGGTACGCGGCGCGGAGCACGTCGCCTAGGCCTTGATCTTCTTGTTCTCGGGATCGAACAGCGGCCTCAGCGACGCGATCGCCGGATACAGCGTGCCCGCGATGTCGACCTGCCACGTGCCTGCCTCGATCCACTTCGCGTCGAGCGGCTGCCCCGCGTCGATCATCGCGAGCCCGACGGCACCCCCGAGCGTGTGCCCGTACGACGCAGCGCGGATGTAGCCGACGGGCACGCCGTCACGATGCACGATCTCGGCGTGGAACAGCAGCGGCTGCGGATCCTTGACGAGGATCTGCAGCAGCCGCTTCGACAGCGGCCCCTTCGCCTTGTGCGCGAGCACCGCGTCCTTGCCGAGGAACCCGTTCGGCTTCTTGAGATCGACCGCGAAGCCGAGCCCCGCATCGAGCACCGAGTCGGTGTTGTCGATGTCGTGGCCGTAGTCGCGGTACCCCTTCTCCATCCGGCAGCTCGCGAGCGTCTTGAGGCCCGCGTGACGGAGGCCGACGTGCGCACCGGCGTCGACCAGCCGGTCGTAGACGTGCAGTGCCTGCTCGGTCGGGATGTACAGCTCGTAGCCGAGCTCGCCGAGGTACGTGATCCGGATGCACAGCACCCGTGCGAAGCCGATATCGATCTCGCGCGCCGCGCGGAACGGGAAGGCCTCGTTGGCGAGGTCGACGCTCGTCACCTGCTGCATCAGCTCGCGCGAGCGCGGCCCCTGGATGTTGATCTGCGCGTACGCACCGGTCATGTCGGCGACGTGAGCGTGGGCGTCTCCGATGTGCCGCTTCATCCACGTCTCGACGTGGCGATGCGCCGTATCCGAGGCGACGACCCAGAACCGATCGTCGGCGAGCTTGGTCACCGTCAGATCGGCTTGCAGCTTGCCGGCCTCGTCGAGCCACTGCGTGTACGTGATCTGCCCCGCCGCGCCGTCGACCGAGTTCGCGGAGAGGTGATCGAGCACCCGCCCGGCGTCGCGTCCCTCGACGAGAAACTTCGACATGAACGACATGTCCATCAGGATCACGCCCTCGCGTGCGGCGCGATGCTCGGCCTCCCATTGCGGGAACCAGTGCTGGCGTCCCCAGCTGTGCTGCTCGATCGTCGGCGCTTCCGGCTTGTACCAGTCCGCACCTTCCCAGCCGCTGACGTCGCGGAAGTACGCGCCGAGCGCCGCGAGCCGCTCGTAGAACGGCGACTTCTTCGCACCGCGCGCGGTCACCATCGTGTGCGTCGGGTAGTGGCACTTGTAGACCATGCCGAGCGACTCGACGGTCCGCGTACGCCGGTACTCCGGGTTCATCTGGTAGGCGTGCAGCCGATCGATGTCCATCGCGGTGACATCGACATCGGGTCGGCCGTTGATGATCCAGTGCGCCATCACCCGACCGAGGCCACCGCCGGTGAGGATGCCGATCGAGTTGAGCCCCGCGGCGACGAAGTAGTTCTTGAGCTCGGGTGACTCGCCGACGATCGGCCGCAGATCCGGTGTGAAGCTCTCCGGTCCGCAGAAGAACTTCTTCACGCCCGCGGTCATCGAGATCGGCACGCGCGCCATCGCCTTCTCGACGTACGGGCCCATGCGATCCCAGTCCGGCTGGATCTCGCCGAACGAGAAGTCATCGGGGATGCCGCGCACGTTCCACGGCGCGCACACCGGCTCGAACAGCCCGATCATCAGGCCACCGACCTCCTCGCGGAAGTAGACGTACGACGCGGGATCCTCGAGGACGGGCCAGTCCTTCGACAGCTCGGGGATCCGCTCCGTGATCAGGTAGTAGTGCTCCGCTGCCTGGTTCGGGATGCTGACGCCGTGCGCGGCGCCGAGCTGGCGCGCCCACATGCCGGCGCAGTTGACGACGTACTCGCACTCGATGTCGCCGAAGGGCGTCGACACGCCGGTCACCGCGCCGCGATGGGTCTTGATCCCGGTGCAGGGGACGTTCTCGAGCAGCGTCGCGCCCTGCTGGCGTGCGCCCTTCGCGAGCGCCATCGTCACGCCGACGGGATCGGCGCGCCCGTCCTCCTTGACGTAGAAGCCGGCGAGCAGGTCGTCGGTCCTCGCGAGCGGGAACAGCTCGGCGACCTGCTTCGGGCTGATCTCCTTGACGTCGATCCCCATCAGCCGGTTGAACGCGGAGACCCGACGATACTCCTCGAGCCGATCGCGATCGGACGCGACCTCGATGAACCCGGTGCGCTTGAAGCCGGTGTTCTGCCCGGTCTCGGCCTCGAGCCGCGCGTAGAGATCGCACGAGTACTTGCGCATCTCCGTCGAGGTCTCGGACGTCGACCCGAACGTCACCATCAGCCCGGCGGCGTGCCACGTGGTGCCCGAGGTCAGGCGGTCGCGCTCGAGCAGCACGACGTCCTTCCAGCCCATGTGCGCGAGGTGATAGGCGACCGAACAACCGATGATGCCGCCACCGACGATGACGACGCGCGTGCGCTGCGGCAGCTGGGGAGAGGACATGCGGCGGCGCAGGATACCGTGAATGTGAGCGCAGCCCGCCGCCCGTGCAGCGGTTAGCGGAGCCAGACCCCCACGTGCGGTGCCACGTTGTACGCGGTGTTCGGCCACGTGGCATCGTCGCTGGGAGCATCGAACCCGTTGCCGTTCTGGGTGAACCCATCGGCGGTCACCCCGGAGATCTGGGTGCCGATGGCAAGGCAGGAGTCGTTGCCCGACGTATTGCCGGTGGTGTTCTTGCTGGCGGCCGGGTACGAGCCGCCGTGCATGTCGAACGGCATGATGCCGTAGACGTTCTGATAGCAGGTGGCGGTCGTCCCACCCGACGTGGTCACCGTCACGGCGCTCTGCGTCGCGCCGGCGATCGTGCTCCGACCGGCCGCGTGGCGCCACCAGGTCGCCAGCGTCCGCCCGGCGGGAAGGGGCCACTTCACCCAGGCCGTGCGCGTCGCGTTGCCGAGTCGGACGTCGGTGCTGCCGTTGACCGCGAGGTAGACGGCGTCGATGGACGCGTAGCTGGCAGTGGGGATCGCGGGAGTCTCGAGCGCCGCTGGATTGACCGCGCTCACGAGCCAGGCCGCGTGCATCGTGTGCCTGCCGTCGACCAGGCCGACCAGCGTCCAGCCGCCACCGTCGACCGTCATGTCGCAGAACGTCGCGAACGGCGCCGCCCCGCCCGCTCCGTCGGGATCGATCGAGTAGCTCGCATCACCGAGGGTGCCGTGCGCCGTGTGCAACTCGTCGCAATCCGCGGGGAACCGGCACACGCCGGTGCCGCAGATCGAGGCGAGGCAGTCCGCATCGATGGCGCACGTCAGCCCGACCGCGCACGGTGTGCAGCTCCCGCCACAATCGATCGCGGTCTCGTCGCCGTCGATCAGCTGGTTGGTGCAGCTCGGCTGGACCGCGGCGTCGACCGGCGTCGCATCCACCAATGCGCCATCGATCGTCATGCCATCCGCCTGCGTCGCGTCCAGCGAGGCACTCTCGACCCGGAACGCACAGCCCACGAGCAAGAGGGACAGCGTCCGAGACCACATCACGGCCAGGATATCATCCGACTCCCGGGCCCCGAATGTGCGCGGCAGACCCACAAGGCCAAAGGCCTGGTCGCCCGACGGTTGCTGCTATCATCGAGCCCTATGGGTGGACCCGCGGGCGAGACCATTGGCATGGCCGCAGACCTCAAGCCGGGCGACATGGTCGGCGAGTACCGGGTCGATCAGCAGATCGGTGAAGGCGGCATGGGCCGCGTGTACTGCGCGACGCACCCGGTGATCGCGAAGCGCGCCGCGATCAAGATCCTCCACCCCGAGCTCAGCGTGAATCGCGAGGCGGTCGAGCGGTTCGTCCAGGAGGCGCGCTCGGTCAACCAGATCGGCCACCCGAACATCGTCGACATCTTCTCGTTCGGCACCCTGCCCGATGGCCGCTGCTACTTCGTCATGGAGTGGCTGCGCGGCGAGAGCCTGCGCGATCGGCTGCGCCGGGTCCGGGTCCCGCTCGCCGAGGCGCTCGCCTTCATCGAGACGATCGCCGTCGCGCTCGAGGCCGCCCACGAGAAGGGCATCGTCCACCGCGACCTCAAGCCCGACAACATCTACCTCGTCGAGATCAAGGGCACCGCCCCGCAGGTCAAGCTGCTCGACTTCGGCATCGCGAAGCTCGTCGGTGGCGACGCGCGCTCGGAGCGCACGCGCACCGGGAACCTGCTCGGGACGCCGGCGTACATGTCCCCGGAGCAGGCGCGCGGTCAGGCGGTCGATCACCGCACCGACATCTACGCGCTCGGCTGCGTCGCGTACGAGATGTTCACCGGCTGGCTGCCGTTCCCCGCGGACAACGCCGCGGACATGATCGCGAAGCACCTGTTCGAGCACCCGCCATCGGCGCTGTTCCGGAACCCGCTCGTCCCGTCCGAGCTCGACGCGCTCGTGCAGCACATGCTCGCGAAGGATCCGAACGCACGGCCGACACTCGCCCAGGTCCGCGAGCACGCGCGCCGCGCACTGGCCTACATCACGAGCCAGGCCTACGGCGGTCGCGTCGCCACGCCCGCCCACGGCATCCCGCAGCAGTACCCGCCGATGATGACGCCGTCGAGCATCGGCCCGCAGATGACGCCCGGCGTCGCCCCGCAGATGACGCCCGGCGTCCCGCCGCAGATGACGCCGGGGATGATGCAGTCGCACCCCGGCATGCCGCCGATGATGACGCCGGCCCCCGGCACCGCGAGCGTGATGGGGACCGGGATCCAGGGCGCGCCGAGGAAGTCGAAGCTCGGCGTGATCATCATCGGCACCGTCGTCGCCGCCGCGATCGGCGTCGCCGTGGTCATCGGCGTCAGCAAGCAGGGCGGCGACAAGGCCGACGTCGGGACCGCCGCCGGGACGACCGGGCCCGTCAAGGCGGCCGATCCGGCCGGCGACAAGACCGTGGAGCGCCCCGCCGACACCACCAAGCCGGCCGACACGACCGCGGCCGACACCACCAAGCCGGCCGACACCACCAAGCCGGCCGATGCCACCAAGCCGGCCGACACGACCGCGACCGACGCCACCAAGCCCGTCGAGGCCATCAAGCCGGCCGACACGGCCGCGACCGACGCCACCAAGCCCGTCGATGCCACCAAGCCGGCCGACAAGAAGCCGGTCAAGAAGCCGACCAAGAAGCCGACCAGGCCGCCGATCAAGAAGCCGGGCTCGGGCGATGATGATGCACCGATGTGATGGGAGGAGCTTCGTGAACCTACGGTCCTCGCTCGTGATCGCGCTGATGCTCGCCGCCGGGTCGGCGCACGCGCAGGCGCCTGCCCCCAATGCCGCCGCGGACGTCGCCCTGTCCGAAGGACGTCGCCTCTACGATCTCCAGGAGTGGGACCAGGCGATCGTGAAGTTCAAGGAAGCGTACCGGCTCCGCGCCGACGCTCCCGCGCTGTTCAACATCGCGCAGTCGTACCGGCTCAAGGGTGACTGCGCGAATGCCGCGAGCTTCTACAAGACGTACAAGCGCAACTTCCCCAAGGAGCGGAACCTCGACAAGGTCGAGAAGTTCATCACCGAGATGGAGGCGTGCGCGAAGTCGGGCGCGAAGCCGATCGATCCGGTGAAGCCCGATCCCGTGAAGCCCGATCCGGTGAAGATCGTCCCGGTGAAGCCGGATCCCGTGAAGCCGGTCGATCCGGTGAAGCCCGATCCGGTGAAGCCCGATCCCGTGAAGCCCGATCCCGTGAAGCCCGATCCGGTGAAGATCGACCCGGTGACGCCCGATCCGGTGACCGATCCGGTGCAGCCCGATCCGAGCGGCGGGATGATCTCCGCGCCGATGCCACCGCCGAAGCAGGGCGGCGGCACGATGAAGCTCGCGGGCCTCGGCGTCGCCGGGGTCGGCCTGGTCGGGGTCGGGATCGGCGTGGCGTTCGGCCTGCGCGCGCGCGCCGCGGCGTCCGAGGCCGAGGACATCCAGCCCGGCGGGACGTGGAAGCCCGGCATCGAGGACCGCGGCCAGAGCGCGGAGAAGAGCGCGAAGATCTTCCTGGTCGTCGGCAGCGCCGCGGTCGTCACCGGCGGCGTCCTGTACTTCCTCGGCGCGAAGAAGAGCAGCGAGACGAGCGGCGTCAGCTTCGTCCCGACGCGCGAGGGTGCGTCGCTCACCTGGATCGGCGACTTCTGATCGTGCGGACCTTCTTCCTCCTCCTCACGCTCGCGGCGGCGGGTTGCTACAACCCGTCACTCCAGCCGTGCGAGATCGCGTGCGCGAACAACGCATGCCCCGACGGGCTGACCTGTAACGGGCAGAACCTGTGCGCGATGACCCCCACCGCCACCTGCGCCGATCTCCCGTTCGACGCGCCCGTCGACGGCACCAGCGCGAACACCGTGACCATCGAGGTCCGCGATCGCATGGGTGGCCCGCTCGCGGCCGCGCTCGTCGTGTTCGCGGACGCGGCCGGTGCGCAGATCGCGGAGATGCCGACCGGCCCCGACGGGCTCGCGACGGCGGCGCTGCCACCCGGCGGCAGCGCCACGGTGATCCGGACGATCAATCGCGCGGGCGCCGGCAGTGATCTGAACGTGACGACGTACCTCGACCTGTGGCCGGGGGCGCACGTGATCACGCAGGCCGAGATCGATCAAGGGACCCGGGCCGTGCGGGTCAACTTCACCGCGCCGACGAGCACGACCCAGTTCGTGGTTCACGCGAGCTGCGCGACCTCGAAGTCAGGCGGCAGCCCGGTATCGCTCGACGTCCCGGATCGCTGCCCGATGTTCGACGTGATCGTCACGGCCGCGCCCTCGTCGAGCTCGATGCCGACCCACGCGGCGATCCTGCCGAACCAGACCGGCGCCATCCTGACGGTCCCCCTCTCCAGCTTTCAGCCGACCCGGATGCTGTCGGGAACGCTGATCGGGCTGCCCACGAACACGTCGAGTCGGACCTTCAACGCCAGCGGCTGGGTGACCTCGGCACTCCCCGCGACGGGGAGCCCGTTGTCGATGCCAACGATCGACGCCGCGGGTGTGGTGAGCGCCATCGCACACCCGACGGGCGTCGGCGTCGCCTCGCAGCTCACGGTGTTCCATCAGCCGATCGCCGGTGGCCCGATGTTCCGGCAGATCGTGCACGAGCGCCTCGCGGCGGCGACCACCACGCTCGACCGCAACTTCGGCGGGATGCTGATGCCATGGGTCGGCAACCCCACGTTCAACCTCCAGACCCGCAAGCTGTCGTGGCCGACCGTCGCCCCGGCCGGCATCACGCCAGGCACGCCGAGCTTCTTCACGGCGGTCGCCCAGTACTCGCGCACCGCCGACTCGGGTGTGGTGTGGCGGCTCGTCGGGCCGGCGTCGCGGATCACCGCGGCGGGAGGCTCGCAGGAGCTCGTGTTCCCGGACGTCCCCGGCTCCCGCACCTTCGAGCCGCTGCCGACGGACATGGTGACGCTCGATCTGATCACGCTGTACCAGGTCGAGTCGCTGGCCGAGCACGACGTGATCCAGATCCTCGAGCCGTCCGGCCCCGATGTCGGCTACTTCAAGATCCCCGCGCTTCGCCACATGTCGATCTCGATCGGCCAGTAGCCGTGTCGTCGCTGATCCCGGTCGGCGACGGGCCGATCGCCCGCTGCAAGCTGTGCGGCAAGACCGCCGTCGGTCCGTGTGCGCGGTGCCAGGCGGCGGTGTGCGGCGACTGCTGCGAGCTGACCGAGGGCGGCGCGACGACGTTCGCGATCTGCCTGACCTGCGT
>Ga0316603_10000449_pt1 | contig 20868 bp, 16 predicted proteins | sample OWC_soil_day10_n_FD_207649 | JGI IMG/M metagenome (GOLD analysis project Ga0316603, IMG submission 207649) | Wetland soil microbial communities from Old Woman Creek delta, Ohio, United States - OWC_soil_day10_noCT | ecosystem: Environmental > Terrestrial > Soil > Wetlands | place: USA: Ohio... | reverse complement strand
AGTGAAAGAAGGTACAGAGTTAATCCTGAAACAAATGAAGCAAACATTTAATAGTGTGAAAGAAAAAATCGACAAAGACAAAGCCTCTGAAAGTCCTGATACGCCAAAAAATGAATAACAAAAAGAGCTGTCCTTTTTCGACAGCTCTTTTTGTATGAATGTTTAAGGTGTTAAATGTTTGCAAATTCAAATGGAAGTCATATATTTGTGACCTTTAAATCAAAATTTTTTTAAAATGAAACCCTCCTTTTTAATTAAAACAGTTTTTGTTGCAATGTTGGTTATCTTTCCTGCTTTGAACGCTTTTGCAATCAGAGCCTATCCCGGAGCAATCAAAATCACTCAGCCCGATGGATCGTCATTGAATATTCGAAATCATGGCGACGAGTTTCATCATTACACCACTACCGAAGACAATTATATTGTTAAGAAGATTGCCAGCGGTTATTATACCTATGCCAGTATCGATACACGGGGAAAAATCGTTGCCGGTACGCAGATTGCCAGAGATCCCTCGGTACGTCCGGCAACCGACAACAAATATTTGGTGCGTATGCCCGAGAAACTGGAAACGAAACTTCAGGTTGGTCTCAGGAAAGTTAAATCAGTACGGCAGAATGCTGCTGTAATGAAAAGAGCTTTCCCGGTTACAGGTTCCGGCAAATCGCTGATTATTCTGGTCAATTTCAAAGATAATTCGTTTGTGGTACCATCCAGCCAGACGGCGTTCACCAACTTGCTCAACCAGTCCGGATATAGTGAAAACAACGGTACAGGTTCGGCAAAAGATTATTTTATGGCCTGTTCGTATGGTAAGTTTGCACCCCAGTTTGATGTAGTAGGGCCGTTTAATCTCCCTTCAAATATGTCAGTTTATGGTGGTAATGATTCGGATGGCAATGATAAAGATCCTTTACAGATGATTGTGGATGCCTGCAAAGTCGCTGATGAAAATGGTGTGGACTTTTCGCAGTACGATACCGATAACGACGGATACGTGGATAATGTATTCGTATATTATGCCGGTTACAACGAGGCTGAGTATGGGGGCGATGATACAGTTTGGCCGCATCGCTGGGGAATTTATCCTACAGTAACCTACGGAATCGATGGTAATTATTCCGGTACCGTAGCTTCCATTACCTTCGACGAAAAGAAAATCATGGATTATGCCTGTACGTCGGAACTGAAAGGCGCCAGCGATTCGAAAATGTGTGGTATCGGTACATTCTGTCACGAATTCGGACATGTGCTTGGTCTGCCCGATTACTACGACACGTCTTCGAATCAGGATAATACACTAAATACCTGGAGTGTTATGGATCAGGGAGCTTATCTGAATCAGGGAAATACTCCACCTGTATATTCATCGTACGATCGGTTTTATCTCGGTTATTCCACGCCCATAGAGCTTAATCAGCCGGCAAACGTGGTGACACTGCTGCCCTTATATCAGGGAACAACCATACCTGCAAACACAGATAATCAGGCTTATCTTCTCTCTTCAAATACTCATGACCTGAATGGAGCGGACCCAAAACCAGCTGAATTCTTTATGGTTGAATACCGTAAACATACGGGTTGGGATACTTATTTAGGTCAGCTGATTGATGCTAATGGCAACTTTACTACCATCCCTTCTGATGGTATGCTAATCTGGCATATCGATTATGATAAGACAGCTTGGGAAAACAATGGACCAAATAATTACACCGAAAGCACACAAACTCAGGCAAGCCACATGAGGGTATATTTGCAACCTTTGTCCGGTTCTACAACCACTCCGGGAGATGCATTTACATCGGGTAGTTTTACCCCGACAACCTGGGACGGTAATTCCATTAACCGGAATATCACCGAAATTGCCAAAACTGCCGAAAATGTCACCTTTAAACTGATGGGTGGCTTGCAACCCAAAATAAAACTGGGTGTGATTAGCAGTCAACTTACTTATCCGCTTACCGTAGCCGGTAAAACTAATCCCAAGAATCTGAATATAGTAACTACGGGTATTAACGGAAATCTCACAGTTACTTTATCCGGTACCAATGCTGATTATTTTACAGTGAATGCCGCTAGCATACCTCAGGCAAATGCCAATTCAACTTCCGGATTTGATTTATTGGTAACTTACAAACCGCTCACTGCCGGAACTCATACTGCTGTTCTCACCATTACAGGTGGTGGACTTCCGGATAAGATAATTAATCTTACCGGTTCGGCACAATAAGCTTAACAATAAAAAAGAAACCCTGAAAATCAATTGTTTTCAGGGTTTCTGTGTATTTAAATAGCAATCAGCATACTTAAAAACGGTATCTGATACCTAATGCTAAAGCCCGCAGAGAGTTGTAATTATGTCCTGAAGGAATAATGGTAAATCCCGGACGATAATCAAGCGACACCTGAACTGGTATACTGAAATTGTATTCTATCCCCACCTGACCGGCAACGCCTAGGGCAAAGTGTTTTCCGTTATGATCCAGTTTGTCCCAAAGTCCAACCTGAGGTCCCAGTCCTGCATACCAGTTAAGTCCTTCCTGCAGTCCGAATACCCATTGGTGGATGCCTGTGAGTAAGACGGAGTTGTTGCTATAAATGCCAAAATCTACCTCAGCGCGGGTAGAACTACCGAGCGGATTTTGAAAAGATAACTCAGCGCCATTTGTAATACGAATACCAATGGCTTTGTCCATGGTTTGTGCCTGAATGATACTTGTTGAAGCAATCAGAAGTGCAATGGCCAGAAAAAGTTTTTTCATGATGTTGATTTTTAGGGTTAAAAAATATTGATTTGTTATCGTGTTGAATTTGTACACGTAAACATATTAGAAATCCGAAAGCTGATTTTTGTAGTTAGGATTAAAATCTGTAACGAATTCCAAGAGCTACGGTGTCGTAAGTGCCTCCGTTAGTTAAATACCACGCCGGACGATAATCCAGTGAAACCTGTAGTGGAATGGAAAAATTGTATTCAATACCAATCTGACCTGCTAATGCCAATCCGAAACCCGATTGCCACACATTGTTTTTCTCGTACCAGCGTGAACCTAACTGACCTCCGAGTCCTACATACCAGTTTAGACCTTTGTCAAGTCCGAAGACCCACTGATGAATACCTGTTAGTATGAAACCATTACGATCGTCAAGTCCATAAAGCCCCAGATCAAGTTCAAGTCGGGTGGATTTGCTCAGCGAATTTTGAAACGAAATTTCAGCGGAATTATTTAATCCACGGATACCAATGGCTTTGTCGGTTGCCCGAGCAATATTCAAATTTGTAAGTACTGTCAGCAGGATGATTGCTGTAAATAATTTCTTCATGGGTAATGAGTGTTTTTTTTGTTAAAATTATTCTTTTGATTTTAAAATAGTAAACGTTTATTTTCTGAATATGTTTAGAAAGCAGCTTTATAATTCCGGCTCTTTCCAGTCTCCGTATGATTTTATCAGATTTATCAGGCGCTCAACAGCTTCACTCTCGGGTACATTTTTCTCAATGCATGTTTGTTTTTTATACAAGCTGACCTTTCCGCGTCCGGCACCTACATATCCGTAATCGGCATCAGCCATTTCGCCGATACCATTAACGATACATCCCATGATCCCTATTTTTAATCCGGTCAGATGCGATGTTTTTGTTTTGATATCTGCTACTACGGTCTGGAGGTTGAACATGGTTCTGCCGCAACCGGGGCAAGAAATGAATTCGGTTTTGCTTACCCGTACCCGTGCAGCCTGAAGAATTCCAAACGAAATTGAAAGAACTTCATTTTCCGGAATTCTGCCTTCGTTCTTTATCAGAATTCCGTCGGCCAGTCCATCCACAAAGAGGATGCCTAAATCAGCCGCGGCTTTTATTTGAAGAGACTCCAAATCATTTTCCCGGTAATTGCCAACCACAATAACGGGATTATTGCAGCCTTCGTATATCAGCGTGTGAATAAATGCTCTTTGTTCTCCGGGTGGATTGACGTGGTCGGTACTGAGTAGTATGACTATCTGCGGATTCGTTTTTAAGTATTCAAGGGTTTTATTGTCTAGCCGAGAGTAGTTTAATTCCAGAAATGAAAGTTCAGAAACTTTTACTTCCGGAGCTTTATCTGCATAAACACCGAATTTCTCACCATTTGCATTTTGTATTTCTTCATCCAGAAGAATATAATCCGCCTTCAAATTCTGATGGTTGCAGGGACACGAAATAACTACCGGCACATTTTCTCCGCCAATATTTTTTACCGCGTTAGATTTTCGGTTGCTTAACTGCAAGGGTGAAATTTTATATTTCGGGTTTAAGCGTATTGCCTCATGGCTTTCACGCTGTGTAATATAGTCTCTAAGTAATTTTGTCACGGGTATTTCGGCTTCCGGTTCTTCGCTCAGCGAAACCCGTATAGTATCGCCAATACCCTCGGCCAGTAATCCTCCAATACCTGCTGCAGATTTAATCCGGCCATCTTCTCCGTCTCCGGCTTCAGTTACGCCAAGGTGAACAGGGAAGTGCAGGTTTTCTTTTTCCATGGTTTCTACCAGTAATCTGACCGACTGAATCATCAGTACGGTGTTAGAGGCCTTCATCGAGATGACCACATCGGTGAAGTTTTCTTCCCTGCAAATTCGAAGGAATTCCATGCAAGATTCCACCATCCCCTCAGGAGTGTTACCCCAGCGGTTTAGCATCCGTTCGCTCAGCGAACCGTGATTTACTCCGATACGAATTGCTGTGCCGTATGTATTGCAAATGTCGAGAAACGCTTTAAACCTGGTGCGAATTTTTTCGAATTCCTCTTGGTATTCAGCCTCGGTATAATCGGATGTTAGAGTTGTTTTTATTCCGCTAACGTAATTCCCCGGATTTATTCTTACTTTTTCCACGTAACGAGCTGCCAGATCGGCAACATTCGCGTTGAAATGCACATCAGCTACAAGCGGAACATGACAATCAGCTTCACGAATCTTCGCATGAATTATGTTCAGATTTTCAACTTCCTTTAGTCCCTGAGTGGTAAACCTGACTAGTTCTCCACCTGCTTCGACTATCCTAAGACATTGAGCTGTTGAACTTTCTATGTCGTTTGTATTCGTGTTGGCCATTGACTGAACTCTGACCGGATTCTCACCTCCAATTTTCAAAGTTCCAGCCTTAACTTCATCCGTTACCCGGCGATGATAATTGTATAGATCCGATTCCCACATATCTTTTATGCTGTTTTTTATTAAATGAAATGACAAATTTACAACTTTATTGCCCTTTATGAATAAAAAAAAATAATTCTTGATAAAATTGATTACCTTTGCATTCGATTTGATGTAATCAGATTTGTGTATGAATTGTCCAAGAGTAAAACCATAAAAAACAGTAAAAGGTTCTTTCAGGTTCACTTTCAGGACAATTTTTGTTTTTAAATTATTTTAACATACTAAGGATATGAAATTTTTTGATCCAAAAATTGTTTATACATTAAAGCATTATTCAAAGAAACAATTTTATTCCGATCTGATGGCGGGGATCATCGTCGGAATTGTTGCGCTTCCGCTTGCAATTGCTTTTGGTATTGCATCAGGTGTTACACCCGAAAAGGGATTGTATACTGCCATTATTGCTGGTTTTATTGTTTCATTGCTCGGAGGTAGCAGGGTACAGATTGGTGGACCTACCGGAGCGTTTATAGTCATTGTTTACGGAGTTGTACAGCAGTATGGAATTACGGGGCTGGCTATCGCTACAATGATAGCCGGATTGATGCTGATTGCGATGGGAGTGATGAAACTTGGAACAATCATTAAATTTATTCCTTATCCCGTTGTTGTAGGATTTACGAGCGGTATTGCACTGACAATTTTTGCAACGCAGATTAAAGACTTGTTTGGATTGCAAATTGAAAAAGTTCCGGCAGACTTTATCCACAAATGGGTTGTTTACGCGCAAAATATTACTTCTATTAACTGGTGGGCAACCCTGATCGGGGTTTTATCTATAGTAATAATCGCAATCACGCCTAAATTCTCAAAAAAAATTCCCGGTTCACTGATAGCGATTATATTGATGACCATTGTTGTTTATGTGCTTAAACACAGCTTTGGCGTACAGGGTATCGAAACAATCGGCGACCGTTTTTCTATCAATGCCGCGTTACCTCAGGCAAGCAAATTCAGTATTGATTTCGATACTGTTCGTACTTTACTGCCGGTTGCATTTACCATTGCCATGCTTGGTGCCATCGAGTCATTACTTTCAGCTACAGTCGCCGATGGTGTAATTGGCAGCCGACACAATTCCAATACGGAACTGATTGCTCAGGGGGTAGCCAATGTAATTACCCCGATTTTCGGCGGAATTCCGGCAACGGGAGCCATTGCCCGTACCATGACAAATATCAATAACGGAGGACGTACACCGGTCGCGGGTATTATTCATGCATTTGTTCTGTTGCTGATTTTGCTTTTCCTTGGTAACCTGACCAAACACATTCCAATGGCTTGTCTGGCCGGTGTATTGGTAATTGTTGCTTATAATATGAGCGAATGGCGTACCTTTAAATCATTGCTCCGAAATACAAAATCAGATGTAAGCGTTCTCCTCGCAACTTTCTTTCTTACGGTGATTTTCGATCTGACTATCGCTATTGAAATTGGACTGTTGCTGGCTGTCGTGCTCTTTATCCACCGTATATCCGAAACCTCCACGATTTCAGTATTAGAGAGTGAAGTGGAAGCCGCGGATTATGTGGAAGGGGCTGTTGATACCGATAAATTATTAATTCCCAAGGGAGTGGAAGTGTATGAAATTGAAGGACCATTTTTCTTTGGACTTGCCAATAAGTTTGAAGAAATAATGAAACAGATGAGCGATAAACCGAAAGTGAGGATAATCAGGATGAGAAAAGTGCCTTTTATCGATTCTACGGGTGTACACAACCTTGAAAATCTGATTAAAATGTGCAAAAAAGATAAAACACAGGTTTTACTCTCGGGTGTCAATGACAATGTCCGGAAAGTACTGCTGCAGGTAGAGTTTGAAAAAAAAATAGGTAATGAAAATATCTGCAGCAATATCAACGAAGCATTGGAACGTGCAACGAAGTTAATATAATTTTAAAAGGTTGATAACCAGTAAGCAAAAGATTGATTTTTGAACTGATTATATAAAAAAAGACCAAAAAGTTTTTTATTTCAATGCAAAATCTTATTTTTGTGAAGATTTTAGTCTGAAAAATGGAAAATCGATACGCAAGTTTAATCAGTGAATTTGAGCTAAGAATTAAAAAACTGATTTCGGAATATAAAGCTTTGAGCAAAGAGAATGAAACACTCAAAGCGGAGCTGGGAAGAAAACAGGAAGATTTGATGACAGCTCACAAAGAAATCCTGGATTTGCGGAATGATTATAAAATTTTGCAAACTACAATGGGATTGGGCGGCTCTGAAGAAGAACGCAGAAATTCCCGTCAGCATCTGGATAAAATAGTGCGGGAAATTGATAAATGTTTGATGCTTCTAAATGATTGATGTTTATGGCAGAGGAAGAGATGTTTAATATAAATATTACTGTCAACGGGGTCAGAATGCCTTTACACATCAGTCGGGAGGATGAAGTAATATATAGAAATGCCGAAAAACTTTTTAACAGGTTTTTCAGGCAATATAGTGAAGTGTACAGCCAGCGGAGCATGGAGGAAATTTTGACGTTAGTGGCTTATCAGTTTGCTTATATTGTTTCAAAACAAGGCATGAATCAGGATGTTGGACCGTTGGCCGAAAAAATTCAACAGCTCAACAAACAATTGAAGGAATTGATGCCGGAGTAAGCCGGTATTTCCGACTGAAAACATTTATTTACCGCATTAATTGTTTATTTGTTGTCCGGTTTTCCGTCGGATGGTAAGTTTGCAGTTTAATGCGTTTTTTTATTTAAATATATATACACACAATTAATAATTTTACAACATGGAATATATACTTATTGCCATAGTCGCGCTTGTTGTTGGAGCTTTAGGCAGTTACTTACTGCTTGGGGTCTTTAATAAAAGAGCCCGGCGTGAAATGGAAGCAGAAGCAGAATTGCTGAAGAAAAATAAAATGATTGAAGCTAAAGAACGCTTTATAGCTCTGAAAGCAGAACATGAACAACAGGTTCAGCAACGAAATGCAAAAGTTCAGGCTGCCGAGGTTAAAATTCAACAGAGAGAAATGCAAATTAATCAGCGTCAGAGTGAATTGCAGCGAAAAATGAACGAAACCGAAGCACAAAAGGAAAGCCTCGAACAACAACTTACAGCTCTTGAAAACAAAAAGCGCGAGACCGAACATCTGAATCGTCAGGCACAAGAACAGCTTGAAACCATTTCGGGGCTTTCGGCAGAACAGGCAAAAGAACGGCTCGTCGAATCGCTGAAAGAAGAGGCAAAAACCAATGCTTTGTCCTATATAAACGATATCATGGATGAAGCTAAAATGACCGCAAATAAAGAAGCTAAAAAGGTGGTTATTCAAACTATTCAGCGGGTAGCAACTGAAACGGCAATTGAAAACTCGGTAACCGTATTCCATATCGATTCCGACGAAGTGAAAGGTCGAATAATTGGTCGTGAAGGCAGGAATATTCGTGCGCTCGAAGCAGCTACAGGTGTCGAAATTATAGTTGACGATACTCCCGAAGCAATTGTACTTTCGGCATTTGATCCGGTTCGCCGCGAAATTGCACGCCTGTCGCTACATCAACTTGTAACTGACGGACGTATTCACCCGGCCCGAATAGAAGAGGTCGTTAATAAAGTTCGCAAACAGGTCGAAGAAGAAATCATAGAAACCGGCAAACGTACTACTATCGACTTAGGTATTCACGGACTGCATCCGGAGCTTATCCGTATGGTTGGAAAAATGAAATATCGCTCGTCATATGGTCAGAATTTGTTGCAACACTCGCGCGAAGTTGCCAATCTTTGTGCAACAATGGCTTCCGAACTGGGATTAAATCCGAAGAAAGCCAAACGTGCCGGACTGCTCCATGATATTGGGAAAGTGCCTGACGATGAGCCCGAATTGCCACATGCCATACTGGGTATGAAACTGGCAGAAAAATTTAAGGAAAAACCCGAAATTTTCAACGCCATCGGAGCTCATCACGATGAAGTGGAAATGGAAACGATGCTTGCGCCCATTGTACAGGTGTGTGATGCAATATCGGGTGCACGTCCGGGTGCAAGGCGCGAAATAGTAGAGGCATACATTAAACGCCTCAATGACTTGGAAAATCTGGCTTTATCTTACCCGGGTGTAATTAAAACCTATGCCATTCAGGCCGGACGTGAATTACGCGTGATTGTAGGCGCAGATAAACTTGACGATAAAGAAACAGAACTTCTGTCATTTGATATTGCTAAGAAGATTCAGGACGAGATGACATATCCCGGACAGGTAAAAATTACCGTTATCCGTGAAACGCGTGCCGTAAGTTATGCAAAATAACTGTAGACTTTATCTGCACATTTTAAGGGTATTGCATATTTATTATTTAAGCGCTGAACATATTTTTTAAAAGATTGTTATAATCTTTGAAGTTTTGGCACGGGAATTGTTAAATTTGTAACGGACAAAAAAAGAGTTTTTTGGGGCTGCTTGGTTTTGACAGCAGGCAGAAAAGATATGTAAGCATGTCGAGCGTCGGAATGCCGGCTCGTTAATCCCGGATTTCAAAATTATAACTGGCGAAAATAACTACGCTCTTGCTGCTTAATCGAATAAAGTAGATCAGGCTTAATCCAGGCACAAGGTGCCAGGACGGGACATCTCTCAAATGCCGTCGCTCCGAGGCGATTTGATACAGAGGTGCAGCTAAATCGGGGATAGTCGCCCTTAGCCTTGTAAGGACGATGAAATAACAAAGGATAAGATAATGGTTGGTGGCTTCGGTCTTGCCATTATACGAAAACCAAAGCGAAGATAAGCATGTAGAAAGCATATATTTTCCTTGTTTGGACGAGGGTTCGACTCCCTCCAGCTCCACTTTTACTTTTTGAATTTAATAAACACGAAAGAAGTTTGTTTTTTTGATGAAATGATACCTGAAAAAGTATCAGTTTAGTTAAATCTAAACAAGTATTATATTTTAAAATAAAATTTTTAGTCAGAAAAGCACTTTAGTTAAAAATTAAATGTATTTTTGTAAATTATAAATAATGAACATAAGTAAAAATTTATTTTAACTGCTAATAAAAAACAAAAAAGATGAAAAAACTATTCTTAATCGTAATGATAATAGCAAGTGCTATTACGTACACATCTGCTCAAACAGCACCTGCTACTGATGCTGCTCATTGGTCATTTGCACTTAAAGGAGGCCTTGATTATTTCAATATTCATCCGGTTGGTGATGATATCGTTGACAATGGCAGCTGGGGTGCAGGTGCAGCAATCGAATACACTATTAACCCTATCGTTGGAGTAGGACTTAATCTGGATTATTTAAACTTCAATCGTTCAACCATCAAAGGAAAAACTATCGATCCAAGTTTCTTTACTTCAGTGAATCTTTCCAATCTGTTGTTTCCAAAACGTAATAGCGCAAAACTGAACTTCTACGCAAATTTCGGTGGTGGTGTTGCTATTCCTTCATATTCTGATGAAGTATTACCAACAGGTACCTATAGAAGAGGTATATCCATGATGCCTTATAAAACCAATGCATTGGCTTATACCGGAGCTGCAATGGAATACAATGTAAGCAAACTTATCGGTATCGGACTTGAATATACTTATCGTGGTTACATTGCTCCTGATAACGCATATGTAGAATACAACGATGCTAACACTTTGATGGCTACATTACGCTTCAAACTTGGAACCGGAAGCAAAACTCATGTTCGCGACATGACTACACTTGAATATTATCCTGCTCCTGCTCCTGTAATCAAACAAGTAGAAAATCCTTACGATGACTCAGCTCTCAAAAGCCGTCTGGATGGACTTGATAAAGCCGGCATGGATACTCAGAACCGTCTGAAAGCTCTTGAAGATGACGTTAAAGGTCTTAAAGATCAGGCTGAAGGAGCAAAAGTAAGTGCATCTTTCCAGAATATTGAATTTGATTTTAACTCAGATAAAATTACCAAAGCTTCTTATCCTACATTGGATCAGGTAGCTTCTATTCTCAAAGCTAATCCTACATGGGGAAAACTGATGATCAACGGTCATACCGACAACGTTGGTTCGGATGCTTACAACCAGAAACTTTCAGAAGCTCGTGCAGCTGCAGTAAAAGCTTATCTCGCAGGTAAGGGACTTTCTGAAGCAGCTATGTCAACTGCAGGTTACGGTGAAAGCAAACCTGTTGCTGACAATGCAACTGCAGCCGGTCGTCAGAACAACCGTCGCGTAGAATTCGAAATTTCTAAATAAGAAAACTCAGTCTATAAGAATGAGGATATGCCATTGGCATATCCTCATTTGCTTTTAAAAGAAATATGTACTAACCGAAATCTCTGAAATATTAATAAAAAAGTCAGACAGGTAATCAATAATTGCAATTAATGAAGAATATATACGTTAAATTATGGAGCTATGGCATGGAAATTGCCCTTTACAGAAGTAGATTTTAAAAAATGAAGTGAAATAGTAAAACATAATTTTTAAATTTAAACTATATCAGAAAAAATGAAAGCAATTAAATTATCACTCGTAGCATTAGCTGCTTTTTTTGTAATGGGTGCAAACGCACAAGTAGGTCTGCAAGCAGGCTACAGTAATTCTAAAGAAACAGGTAACGGATTATCGCTAAATGGTTTTCATGTCGGACCTGCAGCTGAAATAACCGTTCAGGGACCAATCAGTCTCCAATATGCATTGTTGTATAATTATCTGACAAGAACTGATGAAGCCAGTATCCTGGGTCAAACCGTAAAAACAACCACTACAGCTCATATGCTGGATTTGCCTGTAAGAATTGCAGCCAATTTCCCGACGAACAACGGATTGGGCGTATTTATCTTTGCCGGGCCGAACTTTAACTACGCATTATCACAAAAAACAAAGGCATCCACTTCCGGAATTCTGGAAGGTTCATATGATACAGATAATATTTATACATTGGAAATGACCAACGGTAAGAAAATGTATTCACCTTTTGATTTACAATTAGGTGTAGGTGGTGGAATTAAATATAAATCAATTTCGCTGAGTGCAAGTTACGACTGGGGTATGTTAGACCGCGATAACACCGACAACGGGGTTTGGAAAAACAATGACCTGAAAATCTCATTAGGATACAATTTCTAAAACATATAAAAATTATAATTGAACAGTCAGTCAGCAAACTGGCTGTTTTTTTTATTTAAAACAAATCTCATTCTGTTTGAGGAATAAATCGGAATAATATTTTTCAAAGCACAAAGGTTTGTTTATCTTTGCATTTACATTTTTAACACATACAACATGAAGAAAAACGGATTTATTCTGATAGCACTAATAGCCCTGATTTGTCAGCCGGCTTTTACCCAAAAGAAAATTGATATCGGTGTTCAGGGTGGTTATAATTATTCTATGCCCAAATTAAAGAGTTCACTATTGTACGGAAATCTCAATGGGTTTCATGTAGGACCGGTATTAACCTATAATATCAAGGAACAAATTGGTGTTCAGGCCGGTATATTGTATAATTATAATAACACCGTTGTTTCGAAAATTACAGTCGGAACGAGCGGGACCTGGAGACAAAACCGTATAATAGGTCAGGGAATTGATATTCCGTTGCGGGCTATTTATTCATTGCCTTTAGCCGATGATTTAATTGTACAAATCGGAGCCGGACCAAATTTCAACTATGCATTGAGTAAATATCAGCAAAAAGAGAACTATGTTGACAGTAAAATTGTCAGCAGTCTGACTGACAAAGGAGCCAGCATTTATGCTTCACCTTCCGATTTCAACCGCTTTGATACACAAATAGGTTTAAGTCTGGGCATTAAGTACACGGGGATTTCACTCCGGGCAAGTTATGACCTGGGTCTTTTTGACAGGGACAAAACCAGCAGTGGATCATACAGGGAAAACAATATTAAAATATCATTAGGATATACATTTTGATAATCAGATAAAATTTTTGTTTTATCCCGCAAAGGACAGGCTAATCGGGGCTTGTCCTTTTTGTGTTAATAAACGTTTTGTGTTGTAGCGTATGTAGGTATTTATCACTATTTTTGCAAAAATATAGATAAAATTTTACCGGAAAATGCAACCGGGAAATAAGGAATTAGTATTATCAGTAATTATTTATAAAGAAATATATTTCAAATGAAATTCAGACTATTAGCTATTCTTTTCGTTTTATTTTCATTGACAGCCGTTGAACTCCAGGCGCAATCGGTGAAAACCGATACTCTGGAAACCAAAAAGCTTGATTACCGGTTCGAAGCAGGCTATGCTCACAACTATCGGTATGGCGATTATACTAGTTCTTCGCCTTATCATGTAATCCGGTTGGGAGTGAATGCTCAGTATCCCCTCAAGCATGGTTTTGGAATTGAAACTGGATTGAAGTATTCGTACATGTTTGGGAAAAAACAACAAATATATACTATTGGTGATAGTGTTAATTATTCATACACAGGTCACTCAATTGATGTACCGGTAAGATTGATATATACACTTCCAATATTCTGGGGATTGAAAGTCTTCGGATATGCAGGTCCTGTATTCAATATCGGTTTAGCTCAGTCATCCGATGTAACAGTTTATGGATTACCGGTTGTGGAAGGTTTCCCGATTGATATTGCTACAGGTACATATAATTTGTATAAAACAGAACTTAACCGCTTTTCAGTAATGCTTGGTGCCGGTGGTGGTGTGCAATGGAAGCAATACCGGGTGAAAGGTGGTTATGACTGGGGGATGAACAGTATCAGTAAAGATAAAAGTTCGCCACAACGGTTGAGAGGATGGTATGCTGCTTTTGAGTACGATTTCTAACTAAGAATAAATTGATACAAAAAACCGGTTTTACTCTGTAAAGCCGTTTTTTTTTGATTAAGCCGTTTATGTATTAATTTCTGAAAAATAAAATTTATTGGGATGAATAATGTTGCTGAAAGTAACCTGGGAACGATGAATATCCGCAAATTGCTGTGGATGTATTCCTTACCAGCCATTGTTGGTACGATGATATCCTCTATGTATAATATCATTGATCGTATGTTTATAGGACAGGGGGTGGGTCCGCTGGCTATTTCGGGTCTCGCGCTGACATTTCCGTTTATGAATTTTCTGGCAGCTTTTGCTATGCTTGTCGGAGCAGGGGCTGCTTCCAGAATATCCATCCGGTTGGGTGAAGGCGATAAAGATCGTGCGGAAAAGATACTTGCAAATGCATTAATGCTTACATTTATTATTTCAGGGATCGTAATAATACTCTCAAGAGTATTCATGAACCCGATACTCGTACTTTTCGGAGGAAGTGAAAATACACTGGAGTATGCAAGACAGTTTATGCGTATAATTATTCCAGGCAGCATTTTATCGGCTTTGAATTTTGGATTCAACAACATTATGCGTGCTTCCGGTTATCCTAAAAAAGCAATGCTGACAATGATAATCTGTTCAGGGATAAATGTTTGTCTGGCACCGTTATTTATTTTTGGTTTTCACTGGGGTATTGCCGGTGCCGCTCACGCAACAAATATTTCTTATTTTGTGGGATCTGTATGGGTACTGACCCATTTTATGCAGAAGAAATCAATAATACGTTTTCACAAAAGAAATTTTCATCTGAATAAACAAATCATTAAGTCTATTCTGAATATCGGTATGTCGCCATTTAGTATGATGATTGCCTCAAGTATGGTAATCGTACTGCTGAATATAGCATTACTCAAACATGGCGGCGATCTGGCAGTCGGAGCGCTTGGTATTCAGAACAGCATAGTTACCTTGTTTCTGATGTTTATTATCGGGCTTAATCAGGGTATTCAACCTATACTGGGGTATAATTACGGAGCGCAGAATTATGACAGAATGTTCAGCACGCTTACCAGGGCGGCTATTATTGCAACTATTGTTACAGCCATTGGTTTTTTGCTTTCCACGTTTTTTTCGCCGGTAATGGTAAGTATATTTACAACAGATGAAGAACTGAAAAGCATATCAGCAAATGCCCTCAGGATATCTGTTATCATGTTACCGCTTGTTGGTTCTCAAATTGTATTTACCAGTTTCTTTCAGTCAATCGGGAAAGCAAAAATATCCATGTTGCTAAGTCTGGCCAGACAGGTGCTTTTCTTAATTCCGGCAGTTTTGATATTGCCGGCATTTTTCGGATTAAACGGAATCTGGTTTTCGATGCCTGTTGCCGACAGTCTGGCTGTTGTTGTGACCAGCATAACCATATTTACCTTTATCAGAAAGTTTGAGAAACAAACTTCGTATAAGTTCAGGTTAAAAAGCGTTAGGTAATTTTATCAAAAATGAATTCGTTGTATACTAAAAATTAAGTACTTTTGTTCACACAAAAAGATTAAATAAATGCTTGGAATTAAAAAGTTAGACATATACGTAATAAAGTCCTTTCTGGCTTATTTTTTCATGACATTTTTCATTTGTATCCTTATACTTATGATGCAGTTCACCTGGAAACATCTGGCTGAACTGGTAGGTAAAGGCGTAGAATGGAAAGTTTTAGCAGAATTCTTCTGGTACACCACGTTGCAGACAGTACCTATGGCATTGCCGTTAGCTATCCTGCTGGCTGCGCTCATGAATTTTGGCAATCTAGGAGAAAACTTTGAGCTGATAGCCATGAAATCAGCCGGAATTTCATTATTCCGGATCATGCGCGGTCTGATCGTTTTTATAGCCTTTATCTGTGTGGCCGCGTTTTTCTTTTCGAACAATGTGTTGCCTATAGCCCAGAATAAATTATGGACGCTGATATTTTCACTGAGGCAAAAATCACCTGAATTTGAAATTCCCGAAGGTGAATTTTATTCCGAAATTAATGGCATTAATCTGTATGTGAGACATAAAGTGCCTGAAAAAAAATTGCTTAAAGATCTGATGATATATGATTTCTCGAACGGATTTGACAACGCGACAGTGATGCTGGCAGATTCGGGACGGGTACAATTCACCGCCGATAATAAATACCTGAAACTGACACTGCTGAGTGGTGAAAGCTTTGAAAACCTTAAGCAACCGGGAAATTCATCAGCCACTAATATACCGTACAGACGGGAGACTTTCAGCACAAAAGAAATGCTGATAGACTTCGATACCGAATTTAACCGCTTCGATGAATCAATCCTGAAAGATCAACATATCAGTAAAAATATAGTTCAGCTTACTCATACCATAGATTCGGTGTCGAAAATCGTAAAAGCCAGGGGCAACGAACAGGCTGTTGATATGATAAAAATCCAGTTTGCCAATTTTCAGATTAACGACTCAGCGGGCATAAAAAAACAGAATGCAAAAATTAATCCCGACTCATTATTTATGTCGCTTACACAGGAAAAAATGGAAGAAGCTATGCGGGTTTCTCAGGAAAATTTGAGAGCAGCAAGAGACAAAATAGACTTTAACAAAGTGATGTTGGAAGAACCCACTTATTATGTGCGTCGTCATCAGGTAGAATGGCATCGAAAGTTTACGCTGTCATTTGCCTGTCTGATTTTCTTCTTTATCGGAGCTCCGCTTGGAGCAATCATCCGCAAAGGCGGATTAGGCTTGCCCGTGGTAATTTCTGTTCTGATGTTCATTTTTTATTATATCATCGAAACATCGGGGTATAAAATGGCTCGTGAAGGATTTTGGGAAGTATATCAGGGTATGTGGTTAAGCTCGGCGGTACTCTTTCCTATTGGTTTGTTCCTGACTTACAAAGCAGTTACTGACGCATCGCTTTTCCGTTCGGAACAATATGTGAAGATTATGGAAAAAACAGTTGATTTCTTAGCTAATTTCTGGAGAAAAAAGAAAAACAGGATTAACACCGGAATGACAGAAATTTCTGCACAATAATTAATTTTTAACTATGGAAAAAAAACTCAATACAATAGAAGACGCAATCAAAGATTTCAAAAACGGAAAAATTGTGATTGTGGTGGATGATGAAGACCGCGAAAATGAAGGTGATTTTATCTGTGCGGCTGAAAAAATAACTCCGGAACAGGTAAATTTTATGCTGAAACACGGACGTGGTGTTCTGTGTGCTCCCCTGATTGAAGAACGGTGCGACGAACTGGAACTGAATATGCAGGTTGAAGTGAATACTTCAATCCATTCTACTCCGTTCACCATTAGTGTTGATAAACTCGAAGGATGTACTACCGGAGTTTCGGCTTCCGATCGCGCTGCAACTTTCAGGGCTTTGGCTGATCCGGCATCAGTTCCCGATACTTTCGGACGACCGGGACATATTTTTCCTCTCCGTGCACGCTCAAAAGGCGTTCTGCGTCGTGCCGGACATACTGAAGCGGCAGTTGACCTTGCACGTCTGTCGGGACTTAATCCTGTAGGTGCACTGATTGAAATAATGAACGAAGACGGATCAATGGCACGACTTCCCCAGCTTTACGATATTGCCGAAGAATTTAACCTGAAGATTATTTCAATTGCAGATTTAATAGCCTATCGCATCCGAACCGAATCGCTTATTGATAAGGGAGAGGAAGTGGATATGCCTACCGCGTTCGGACATTTCAAGTTAATACCCTTTCGCCAGATATCCAATGGACTGGAACATATCGCGCTTATAAAAGGTACGTGGGAAAAAGATGAAGCCGTACTGGTAAGAGTACATTCATCCTGCATGACCGGTGATATTTTTGGTTCAATGCGTTGTGAGTGCGGTGAACAGCTCCATAAAGCCATGGAACTGATAGAAAAGGAAGGAAAGGGCGCTATAGTTTACATGAATCAGGAAGGACGCGGCATTGGTTTGATGAACAAGATCAAAGCCTATAAACTCCAGGAAGAAGGCATGGATACTGTCGATGCCAATCTACATCTCGGTTTTCATGCCGATGAACGTGAGTATGGAGTGGGAGCCCAGATACTTCGCGAAATTGGTCTGACCAAAATCAGACTGATGACAAACAATCCTAAAAAGAGAATTGGTCTTGAAGCTTACGGACTTTCCATTGTTGAAAATGTTCCGCTCGAGGTAAAACCCAATCAATATAATGCATTTTATATGCAGACCAAAAAGGAAAAGATGGGTCATAAACTGAAATTTGTAGGAAAAGAAAATCGGAAATAAATATGACAGCATTAGTTACCGGAGCAACTTCCGGATTTGGACGCGCTATTGCGCTCCGGCTTGCAAAACTGGGATACAGTCTGATTGTTACCGGTCGGCGCATGGAATTGCTCGACACGCTTTGTGACGACATCCGCGAAAAGTATTCCACTAACGTGATTGCCTTGAATTTTGATGTGCGCGACAAGGAAGCCTGCGAAGAAGCTGTTGATTCACTGCCGGAGAAGTACAAAAGCATTGACCTGCTTGTAAATAATGCCGGTCTTGCAGCCGGTGCGGCCCCTTTTGACGAAAGTCTGCTGGATGATTTCGAACGGATGATTGATACGAATGTAAAGGGACTGTTGTACATGACAAAACTTATTGTGCCGGGAATGATTGCCCGTCAGTCGGGTCACATTGTAAACTTATCATCCATAGCCGGTATCGAAGTCTATCCGACAGGCAATGTATATTGCGCGTCGAAGCATGCCGTGAACGCCATTACCAAAGGACTTCGGATTGATCTGGTAAAACATGGCATTCGTGTTAGCTCAATATCACCGGGGATGGCCGAAACCGAATTTTCCATCGTCAGGTATCATGGCGATGCTGAAAAGGCAAGAGCCGTTTACAACGGACTTACTCCGCTGAATGCGGAAGATATAGCCGACGCGCTCGAATTTATTGTTACACGTCCCGCTCATGTCAGTATTAATGACATACAAATAAATCCTGCTCAGCAGGCAAATACTTATATATCACACAGAAAACAATAACCAGAATATAACTAAAAGTCGAAGTCCTAAAGATTTTATAACAAAAGAATTAAATTATTTGAAAAATTATCTTATTTTTGCGGTTGCATATTTTTTTTCTGAACGAATTGGACATTAAAGTTAAAGACTTAACGCTTTGACATACTAAAAACAACTTATTATGAACGCACTTGACACTACTAATGAAATGGATGACTTGAAAGAAGGGCTGAAACAGCCGGAGGTAATCCAGGAACCATCAACTGAAGCAACAATGGAAGCAAATCCTGAAGATGCTGTCATTCATGAATTGACAAAACAGCAGATTTGTGATCGCATGAAAGAGTTGAATGAGTTGGATGTTGAGACGGCGAAGGAAGAAGTTGAGTCTATCAAACAAATGTTCTATAAAAAAAGTAAATCAGAAACTGCAGAACAACGTGTGGCTTTTCTTGAGAAGGGAGGAAATGAAGCGGATTTCATACCTGAACCAACAGAACTTGAAAATGAATTCAAAGAACTGCTGAATGAATTCAAAAATAAGAAGGCAAAACTAAATGCTCAGCAAGAGCAGGAAAAAGAAAACAATCTGCTGAAAAAACAGCATATCATCGAACAGATGAAACAACTGGTTGAAAGCAATGACGATGTTTCGATCAATGTAGCCGCCTTCCGCCAGTTGCAACAAGACTGGAAAAATGCAGGACCAGTACCTCCCACAGCCACTAACGAACTCTGGAAACAATACAATTTATATCAGGAATCGTTCTGGGATCTGATAAAAATTAATAATGAGCTTCGCGAATATGATTTCAAGAAAAATCTGGAAGCAAAACAGAAACTTTGTGAAGCAGCCGAACAGCTTGCCAAAGAAGAAGATGTCGTAACAGCTTTCAGACAGTTGCAAAAACTGCACGAAAACTGGCACGAGCTGGGTCCTGTTGCCCGCGAACTGCGCGAAGATATCTGGAACCGATTTAAAGCCGCTTCAACGGTGGTAAATAAAAAACATCAGTCGCACTTTGATGATATCAGAAAAGTGGAAGATGAAAATATGAACCTGAAAGTATCACTTTGCGAGAAAATTGAAGCAATTGATGCTACAAAATTCACATCGTATAAAGAGTGGGACGAAGCTACCAGGAATATCCTTGAAATACAGGAAGAATGGCGTTCGGTAGGTTTTGCTCCGCGTAAATCCAACCAAAGAATATTCGATCGTTACCGTAAGGCATGTGATAAGTTCTTTACTGCCAAAGCGGAATTCTATAAGGAAGTAAAATCCGGTCTGTCGCAAAACCTGGAACAGAAGAAACAGCTTTGCGAAAAGGCCGAAGCTCTCAAAGACAGCACTGACTGGAAGGAAGCCGGAGAACAACTTGTACAGCTTCAGAAAGAATGGAAAACCATCGGGCCGGTAGCAAAAAAATACTCAGACGAAATCTGGAAACGCTTTATTACAGCCTGCGATTATTTCTTCGAACAGAAGAACAAGAATGTTTCGGGACAACGGAGTGTGGAACAACAAAATCTGGATAAGAAAAAGGAACTGATTGCAAAAATAGCAAGCTTCGAAAAAACAGCGAATGTTTCCGAATCGCTGGCCGCCTTACGTGCTTTGGCAGCTGAATGGAATGCCATAGGTCATGTTCCCTTCCGCGAAAAGGATAAAATCTACAAAGAATATCGCGCAGTACTCGATGCTCAGTTCGATAAACTGAATATTGACGCTTCACAGCGCCGTCTGGAATCGTTCCGGAATAACCTGAAGGATATGACTACCAAAGGCGATAACAAGTTGTACCGCGAGCGGGAAAAACTGGTTCGGGCATACGAACATCTTAAATCTGAAATTGCTACTTACGAAAACAATATCGGTTTCCTTAG
>Ga0316603_10000446_pt1 | contig 20898 bp, 18 predicted proteins | sample OWC_soil_day10_n_FD_207649 | JGI IMG/M metagenome (GOLD analysis project Ga0316603, IMG submission 207649) | Wetland soil microbial communities from Old Woman Creek delta, Ohio, United States - OWC_soil_day10_noCT | ecosystem: Environmental > Terrestrial > Soil > Wetlands | place: USA: Ohio... | reverse complement strand
TGACCGGCCCGATTAGCTTTTCCAGATGTGGCGTATCGCCCAATCCAGTCACGTGCGAGACGACCTTGGCACCAGCGCGTTGCATGAAACCGAAGCCCTTGTTGCCGATGCAGGTAGCCTGGAGCTTTTTGCCCTGAGCATCGAACTCTTTCATCTTGGTCACGGCGACACGAAGAAGGTTGGAGTTCAGACCGCCACAAAGACCCTTGTCCGAAGTAACCAGGATCAGGCCAACTGAGGCCTGATCGCGGTTTACCAGGAACGGGTGACGGTACTCTGTCAGAGCATGAGCCAGGTTGCCTGCAACGCGCCGGATCTTCTCGCCATAGGGACGGGCTGCCCGCATCCGGTCCTGCGCTTTGCGCATTTTGGATGCGGCCACCATTTCCATGGCCTTGGTGATCTTGCGCGTATTTTCGACGCTCTTGATCTTGTTGCGAATTTCCTTGCCGCTAGGCATGGCGTTCTCCTAGATCAGACCCAGCTGCTCTTGAAAGCGGCGATGCCGGCGGCAAGTTGCTTCTCGGAATCAGCGCTCAGGTCAGCCGTCGACTCCATGGTGTTCATGAGGTCGGCACAGTTGGCCTTCAGATAGCCGATCATGGCCTTTTCACATTCCAGAGCACGCTTGACTTCGACATCATCAAAATAACCCTTGTCAGCTGCGTACAGCGTGACGGCCATTTCAGAGATGCTCATCGGCGAGTACTGTTGCTGTTTCATCAGCTCGGTTACCAGGCGGCCACGTTCCAGTTGCTTGCGGGTTGCTTCGTCAAGGTCGGAAGCAAACTGGGCAAAGGCAGCGAGTTCGCGGTACTGAGCGAGGGCCAGACGGACACCGCCGCCAAGTTTCTTGATCAGCTTCGTCTGGGCAGCGCCACCGACGCGGGACACGGAGATACCGGCGTTAATGGCAGGACGGATACCAGCGTTGAAGAGGTCGGTTTCCAGGAAGATCTGGCCATCGGTAATCGAGATCACGTTGGTCGGAACGAAGGCGGAAACGTCACCGGCTTGCGTTTCGATAACCGGCAGAGCGGTCAGGGAACCGGTCTTGCCCTTGATGGCACCGTTGGTGAGCTTCTCGACCCAGGCTTCGGAAACGCGAGCAGCACGCTCCAGGAGGCGGGAGTGGAGATAGAACACGTCGCCGGGGTAAGCTTCACGGCCTGGCGGACGACGCAGCAGCAGGGAAACCTGACGGTAGCCCCAAGCTTGCTTGGTCAAATCGTCATAAACGATCAGGGCGTCTTCGCCGATATCGCGGAAGTATTCGCCCATCGTGCAACCGGCATACGGTGCAAGGTATTGCAGCGCTGCGGATTCAGAAGCGGGGGCGGCAACGACGACGGTGTATTCCATCGCGCCGTGCTCTTCCAGCTTGCGAACGACGTTGGCAATGGTAGAAGCCTTTTGACCGATAGCAACATAAACGCAGAAAAGGTTTTTGCCCTTCTGGTTGATGATGGCGTCAACCGCAACTGCGGTCTTGCCGGTCTGACGGTCGCCAATGATCAGTTCGCGCTGGCCACGACCAACCGGAACCATGGAGTCCACACACTTCAGACCGGTCTGGACCGGCTGGGAAACGGACTTACGCCAAATAACGCCCGGTGCGACCTTTTCGATCTTGTCGGTCAGCTTGGCATTGATCGGACCTTTGCCATCAATCGGCTGGCCCAGCGAGTTAACCACGCGACCCAGCAGTTCCGGGCCGACGGGGACTTCCAGAATGCGACCGGTCGTCTTGACGACGTCGCCTTCGGAGATGTGTTCGTATGCACCAAGAACCACAGCGCCGACGGAGTCACGCTCAAGGTTGAGCGCCATGCCGAAGGTGTTGCCGGGGAATTCCAGCATTTCGCCCTGCATAACGTCTTGCAGGCCGTGCACACGACAGATACCGTCAGTGACGGAAACCACCGTGCCCTGCGTGCGCACTTCCGATGCGCCTTGCAGGTTCTGGATCTTGCTCTTGATCAGTTCAGAAATTTCGGAAGGATTCAACTGCATGAAATTCTCCTAGTTGTTCAGCGCCGTAGCCATGGCGTCAAGCTTGCCGCGGACTGAAGCATCCAGCATCTGGTCGCCAACGATTACCTTGATACCTCCAATCAGGGTCGGATCAACCGACACTGCAGCCTCGAGCTTGGTCTTGAAGACGGCTTCGAGTTGGGGTACCAGGGCTTTCACCTGATTGTCATCGATCGGGAAAGCCGAAACGATTTCGGCTTGCTTGGTGCCTTCTTCGGCGCGCTTGTAGCTTTCGTACAAGCCGGCGACTTCCGGCAACAGCCCCAGACGGTCATTGTTGGACAGCAGCTGGATGAAGTTCGACAGCTCCGCATCTACCGCCGTACCGCAGGCAGACCGGAAGAGGTCGACCAGTTGCGGGGCTGCCACGTTGGGATCGCCGATTGCAGAAGAGACATCGGGATTGGCAGCCACCTGTCCAAGCAGGGAGACCTGCTCGGACCACTTGGCCAGATTGCCGCTTTCCTTGGCCGTGCGGAACAGGGCTTCGGCGTAAGGGCGGGCGATAGTGACGGATTCAGCCATTTGCTTACAGGTCCTGTTTCAGAGCGGCCAGCATGTCAGCATGCGCGGACGCATTGATTTCCTTGCGCAGGATCTTTTCGGCGCCGGCAACGGCCAGTTCGGCGACGCGCTCACGCAATTGCTGCTTAGCACGTTCGACTTCCTGTTCGATTTCTGCCTTGGCGCCAGCGACGATCTTGTCGGCTTCAACCTTGGCAGTGCCTTTGGCATCTTCGACGATCTGCTGCGCACGCTTTTCGGCTTGAGCTACGAAGTCCGCAGATTTCTCTTTGGCTTCACGCAGCGCATCGGCGGAACGCTTGGCAGCGAGCTCTTGCTCGTGCTTGCCACGTTCGGCCGCAGCCAGGCCTTCAGCGATCTGTGCTTGACGGTCCGCCATTGCTTTTTGCAGCGGCGGCCAGACGTACTTCATCGTGATCCAGATGAAGAGAGCAAACCAGATTGCCTGGCCAATCAGTGTAGCGTTGATGTTCACGCTAACCTCCTGGTGATAAGGGTTTCAGGGGCGCGGGTTATTACTTCAGCAGAGCCAGGAACGGGTTTGCGAAGAGCAGGAACAGAGCGATACCAACACCGATCATGGTCACGGCGTCGAGCAGACCGGCGACGATGAACATCTTGACTTGCAGGGTGGGGATCATTTCCGGCTGACGTGCAGCGCCTTCCAGGAAGCGGCCGCCGAGAATACCGAAGCCGATAGCGGTACCGAGAGCGCCGGCGCCGATCAGGATGGCTACAGCAATAGCGGTGTTGGAGAGAACGGTTGCGAGTTCCATGTTTACTCCTCAGTAAGGTAGGTTAATGCGGGGTTAAAAGTAAAAACTACAAGAAAACAGGTAAGACTTAGTGCGATTCTGCAGCCATCGACATGTACACAATGGTCAGCATCATGAACACGAAAGCTTGCAGGGTAATAATCAGGATGTGGAACAGTTCCCAGGGCAGAGCCAGCGGGAGTTGATACACGCCGAGCAACGCGATCAGGATAAAGACCATTTCGCCAGCGTACATGTTGCCGAAGAGTCGCAGGGAAAGTGAGATCGGGCGAGCGATTTCCTCGACGATACGGAACAGCAGGTTGATTGGCGCCATCTTGATGCCAAACGGGACGGCGAACACTTCGTGCATGAAGTGGCCGAAACCCTTGACTTTCAGTCCCATGAAAATCGAGATGGCGAACACCGTGAGCGACATCGCGAAGGTTAGGTTGGGGTCGGTGGTCGGAACGAACTTGAAGGGCAGGTGATGGTTGCCGGTGGCAGCCTGCAAGGCGGTCGGCAGGAAATCGACCGGGATCAAGTCCATGGCGTTCATGACGAAAACCCAGACAAAGATTGTGATTGCCAGCGGAGTAACCAGGGCGCTACGGCCATGGAAAGTGTCACGAACTTGTTGATCGACGAGGCCGACGACCATTTCTACAAAGTTCTGGCCACTCGACGGGATGCCTGAGGTGGCTTTGCTTGCCAACATGGCCATCAGGCCGAAAACCACCAGGCCCAGGATGCCGGAAACAAGAAGAGTGTCGAGGTGGAAAGTCCAGAAACCGGAACAGACGCCATCTACCTTGGCACTGTCTGCACAGACAGCAAGATTGGTAAGGTGGTGTTCGATATAACCTGTGGTGGTCAGTGTGCCGCCGTCTGCGCTCATGTTTTCTCCAGTCTGTCTAGCGTTGCTTCAGCAATGCCATCCAGTAGATGACGAAGGTTGATGCGTAACCAAGGAAGAGCGGTAAAACTGCCACTTCCTTGAACTTCAAGAACACAAGGGCGAAGCCAATGAGCGTGAGCAGAAACTTGAACCCCTCGCCCGCTGTCTGCGCCCGGTAAGCCTTTACCGGGTCAAACCCGACATTCATTCGCATGGCTCTCAGCACGTAGCCGATATTTGCGATGATGCCGATTGATCCCCCGATCAGGACCGAGATGGCTGCATTAACACTGAAAATTGTCCAGGCCAAAATTCCCAAGACAATTGTCAATGCCGCTTGGCGACTGATAATCCAGCTTACCTGCGGATGCAAGACATACCTCGATCAGAAACCTCGCAAGTGTAAACAACTCTTATAAATGAGTCAATTTCTGCAGCGCACAAATTAAGGGTTTTCCCGAGCAGACAAGGAGTTACGATTAGTAACATCAGTTAAATCGATAGTCGGGAAATCAGACCATCAAGTTGGTCCAGGTTGCCGAACTCAATGGTGACCTTGCCGGCCCCCTTTTTGTTGGTGCGAATCAGGACGTTGGCGCCAAGACCATCGGCAAGGGTTTCCTGAAGACGGAGCAGGTCACGGTCGACTGGCTTGTCGCCAGATTTCTTCGGTGGGTTGGTGATTTGCTGGACGAGATGTTCGGCTTCCCGAACCGATAGCCCCTTTTGAATTATGCGCTGGGCGATTGCGACTTGTTGGGCTCCGTTCAGTGGCAGCAGGGCGCGAGCGTGACCCATATCGAGTTTGCCGGTCATCAGCATTTCCTGGACCGGAGAACTCAACTGCAGCAGGCGCAAGAGATTGCTGGTGGCGGGGCGCGAGCGGCCGACAGCGTCGGCAGCCTGCTGATGGGTCAGGCCGAATTCGTCAATCAGGCGCTGCAGACCCTGGGCTTCTTCGAGCGGATTGAGATTCTCGCGCTGGATGTTCTCGATCAGCGCCATGGCCAGCGCCTGTTCGTCAGGGATGCTGCGAACGAGAACCGGGACTTCAGTCAGGCCTGCCAGTTGGGAGGCGCGCCAGCGGCGTTCGCCGGCGACGATTTCATAACGTTCTGCCCCTGGCGTGCTGTGGACGGCGCGAACGAGGATTGGCTGCATGACGCCCTGCGCCTTGATCGAGGCGGCGAGTTCGGCCAACGAGTCCTGATCCATGTGGGTGCGCGGCTGGTATTTTCCGGGCTTCAGGCGTTCGACCGGCAGATTGCGCAGTTCGTCTTCGGCTTTGGCGTCGCTGCCGGAAAGCAGCGCGTCGAGTCCGCGGCCGAGTCCTTTCATCTTGATCATTGAGCGGCCCTTTCAAGAATTTCCTGAGCGAGCGCGCTATAGGCCTGCGCACCCTTCGAGTTTTTGTCAAACGCGATAACCGGCTTGCCGTAGGACGGTGCTTCGGCCAGTCGGACATTGCGCGGCACGATGGTCTTGTAGACCTTGTCGCCGAAGTGGCTTTCGAGTTCGCTGGAAACCTGCTGGGTCAGTGTGCTCTGGCCGTTGTACATGGTGCGCAGAAGGCCTTCGATTTCGAGGCGGGAATTGAGGTGATGGCGCACCTTGCGCAGCGTTTCAACGAGATCGGACAGGCCTTCCAATGCGTAGTACTCGCACTGCATCGGAATCAGCACCGAATCGGCGGCGACCAGCGCGTTGACGGTCAGCATGTTGAGGGCTGGCGGGCAGTCGATCAGGACGAAATCGTATTCGGCATGGTTTTGCGCCAAGGCGTTTTTCAGGCGGTATTCGCGCTGGTCGAGTTCGATCATTTCGACTTCCGCGCCCGCTAGTTCACGGTTGGCCGGCAGGATGTCGAAATCGAAGTCGGTCTTGATGCAGACTTCGAGCAGCGTCGCAGCACCGATCAGCAACTGATAGACGGTCGGCAGCGCTTCTTTCTTGGTGACGCCGGCGCCGGTCGTGGCATTGCCCTGCGGATCCATGTCGATCAGCAGGACACGCTTGCCCTCGGCGGCCAGAGACGCCGCCAGATTGACTGCGGTGGTCGTCTTGCCGACGCCGCCTTTCTGGTTGGTTATGGCGAGTACTTTCATGACTCGGCTTTCAAAATGATCAAATGTCGTTCGGCATCCAGTCCCGGCACGCTGAGCGGGATGATCGCTTCAACTGTGATGTCGGCTGGCAAGGCCTTGATTTCGTCGTCCGGTCGCACGCCTTTCATGGCCAGCCAGCGACCGTTCGGGGCCAGCAGGTGGCGGGTCAGGCTGATGAAAAGGCCGATTTCGGCAAAGGCGCGCGAGCTGATCTGGGCGTATTGTCCCTGCATTTCCTCGACCCGGGCGTGGTACACCGTAACATTCCTGAGCGCCAGTTCGATGACAGCTTGCTGAAGGAAGGTGGTTTTCTTTTGCACCGTGTCGACCATACTGACCGAGAGTTCCGGCTTGGCGATGGCCAGCGGGATGCCGGGCAAGCCGCCACCGCTACCGACATCGAGCAGATTGCCAGGACCGACATGAGGCAGGATGGCCAGCGAATCGAGCAGATGGTGCGAGATGGCCTGGGCTGGATCACGCAGCGCGGTCAGGTTGTAGGTCTTGTTCCACTTGAGCAGCAGGTCGCGGAAGGCGAGCAGCTTGCTCTGCGCCTCGCCCGGCAGCGTGATGTCGAGGGCGGCCAGACCGCTGGCAAGGGCGTTCTGGCTCATGCGGCCTGCGAGAGATTGTGGCGCTTGAGGTGGATCAGCAGCAGCGAGATCGCGGCCGGCGTGATGCCCTGGATGCGTGACGCCTGGCCAATGGTTTGTGGCTTGTGCTGGGCCAGCTTCTGCTTGACCTCGTTGGACAGACCGGCGACGGTGGCGTAGTCGAGGTTGGTCGGCAGGACCGTGCTTTCGTAGGAACCGGAACGGGCAACCTCTTCGGCCTGGCGGTCGATATAGCCCTGATATTTGGCAGAGATTTCGAGTTGCTCGACAACCAGCGGATCGGTCTGTGGCTCACCGGCTCCCGGCAGCGTCAGCAGCGACGGATAAGAAACCTCGGGGCGGCGCAGCAGCTCGAACAGGTTGTATTCGTGGTCGATGGCTTTGCCGAGCACGCGAAGACAGTCTTCGGCCGGTGTGATCTTGGGATTGACCCAGGTGGTTTTCAGTCGCTCCTGCTCGCTGGCGATGGCATCGCGCTTGCGGCAGAAGGCATCCCAGTGGGCATCGCCGACCAGGCCGAGTTCGCGACCCTGCTCGGTCAGACGCAGGTCAGCATTGTCTTCACGCAGGCTGAGGCGGTATTCGGCGCGGCTGGTGAACATCCGGTACGGGTCGGAGACACCACGAGTGATCAGGTCGTCGACCAGTACGCCGAGGTAGGCCTCATTGCGCTTCGGGCACCAGCCTGCTTCGTCGCGTACATGGCGCACGGCGTTGATGCCGGCGAGCAGGCCTTGTGCGGCAGCTTCCTCATAGCCGGTGGTGCCGTTTATCTGGCCGGCGAAGAACAGGCCGTTGATTGCCTTGCTCTCCAGTGTGTCCTTGAGACCGCGCGGATCGTAGAAGTCATATTCGATGGCGTAGCCGGGGCGCAGGATGTGCACGTTTTCCATGCCGCGGATCGAGCGCACCAGCGCCAGCTGGATGTCGAAGGGCAGGCTGGTCGACACGCCGTTCGGGTAGATCTCATGCGTCGTCAGGCCTTCCGGTTCGAGGAAGACGTTGTGCTTGTCCTTGTCGGCAAAGCGGTGGATCTTGTCTTCGATCGACGGGCAGTAACGCGGACCGACGCCTTCGATAACGCCGGTGTACATCGGCGAACGGTCCAGCCCGCTGCGGATGATGTCGTGTGTTCGTTCGTTGGTTTCAGTGATCCAGCACGGCAGCTGGCGCGGGTGCTGGGCGGCATTGCCAAGGAAGGAGAAGACCGGCATCGGGTTGTCCGAATGCTGTTCTTCCATCACAGAGAAATCGATGGTCTTGCCGTCGAGGCGCGGCGGTGTGCCGGTTTTCAGGCGACCTTGCGGCAGGTTCAGTTCCTTGAGGCGGGCAGCCAGCGAGACCGACGGCGGATCGCCCATGCGGCCGCCGGTGTAATTCTCGAGCCCGACGTGGATCTTGCCATTGAGGAAAGTGCCGGCGGTCAGCACGACGGCGCCGGCCATGAAACGGATGCCCAGTTGCGTCACTGCTCCGACGACGCGCTCGCCTTCGACAATCAGATCGTCGCAGGCTTCGGCAAAGATGGTCAGATTGGGCTGGTTTTCCAATCGACTGCGAATGGCCTGCTTATACAGTACGCGGTCGGCCTGGGCGCGGGTGGCACGGACGGCCGGGCCTTTCGAGGCGTTCAGGATGCGGAACTGGATGCCCGCTTCGTCGGTAGCTGCCGCCATGGCTCCGCCCAGCGCATCAACCTCACGGACCAGATGGCCCTTGCCGATGCCGCCGATCGACGGATTGCAACTCATTGCCCCGAGCGTGTCGAGGTTGTGGGTCAGCAGCAGCGTGTTCGCACCCGCCCGTGCTGCGGCAAGCGCAGCCTCGGTGCCGGCATGACCGCCGCCGACGACGATGACATCGAAACGGGTGGGATAGAGCATCGGGATGGGTTTGTTGCAGCGCAGTATCGGACCGCGGATTTTACTTCAGGGCGCTGAAATCTCACAGGTTTTTGCCACCATCTTGCCCTGCCCGATGAACTGAAGTACCTTGGCACGAATGACTACAAGCCAAGCCAAAGGCCCCAACCCGCTTGATAATGAAGAGATGCTGCTGGTTCTGCAGCAGTCGCTGACCAAGAAACGGGTGTTGATCGTAGACCGCCATTCGCCAGCGCGGGATTCGCTGCGCCTGATGCTGGGCGCGCTAGGCGTGACACTTGTTCACGGTGCAGGCAATTCGGCGGAGGTGATTCGCCAGGTCAAGGGCAACCGTTTCGACATTATTCTCTCGGACTTTGTCCTTGACGATGGGCGGGATGGCCAGCAACTCCTTGAGGAATTGCGCCATGCCCACCTGATACCGCTGTCCACGGTGTACCTGATCATCACCAGCGAACGCAGCTATACCAATGTGGTGGCGCTGGCCGAACTGGCACCGGACGATTACCTGATCAAGCCGTTTACGGCCGAGCAGTTGCAGGCCCGGCTGGTCAAGGCTGTCTACAAGAAACACGTGCTGCGCAAGATCTACGAAAATATTGAAAGCGGCGCGTTGCAGGAAGCGATTGCCGCATGTGATCGCGTTATCCAGCAACAGCCTGCCTACATGTACGACGCGCTACGCTTCAAGGGCGAACTGCTGCATCAGCTGGGGCGAACCCGTGAGGCCGAGGAAGTCTTCCGGCGAGTGCTCGAAGGGCGGGTCGTGCCCTGGGCAAAGATGGGGTTGGCGATGGCCTTGCGCGATCGTGGTGCGCTCGATGAGGCAGAGCAAGTGGCCGAGCAAGTGACGTCCGAGGCGCCTGAATTTCTTTCTGCCTACGATTTCCTGGCTTCGGTGCACGAAGCGCAAGGGCGTCTGCAAGATGCCCAGAAGTCGTTGCAACGCGGGGCCGATGCTTCGCCCCACAACACGGTACGGCAGCGTCTGGTGGGCGATGTGGCCGCCCGCAACAAGGATCTGCTGGCCGCTGAAAAGGCTTACGGAAAGGTCATTGAGCGCAGTCGGGGTTCCAGTCTGCGGACGGTAGACGACTTTGCCAATCTGTCGCGGGTGCTGGTCGAGCGTGGCGATGTGGCGGCTTCGCGCAAGATTGCCACCGAGATGAAGCGGGAGTGGCGTGGCGACAAGCAGGCCGAGCTGGCGGCGCTGGTGACCGAAAGCCTGTGTCTGCATGCCGAAGGTTCGGGCGACAAGGCGCAGCAGCTGGTCGACAAGGCGCTGGAGCTGCAGCGTTCGATCAAGGCAGAGGCCGCTGAGAAAGGAAAACATGTTTCCCAGCGGCTCTCCGTTGATCTGGCGCATGCCTGTTACGCAACGGGCAACGAAGGCGAAGCGGCGAAGATCATGCGTCAGGTCGCGGCTGAAAATCACGAAGATCCACACCTGATTGATCACATCACCAGTGTTTTCGAAAAGACCGGCCAGCCCGATGCTGGCAAGGCCCTGCTCGATCAGGTCGGCAAGGAAATCATCGATCTGAACAACAAGGGCGTCATGGCGGCGCGCAGCGGCGATCTGGAAGGTGCGGTGCAGTTGCTGATCCAGGCAGCCGAGCAGGTGCCCAACCTGCAGTTTCTGGTCAATGCGGCCAAGGCGATCTACACGCTGATGGACAAGAAAGGCTGGGACGCCGAATTGGCCGCCAAGGCGCTGGATTACCTGCAGCGAGCCCAGCGCAAGGACCGCAAGAGCGCCAAGGTGGCATCGGCGCGCGAGCTATACGTCACGGTGGCCAAGAAGTACGGTGTTGCCACCGACAACAGCTGAAGCGGACTTGCCGGCAACATTTTGAAACGATTTGCCTTGATCGACGATCATCCTTTTGGTGCGATGAAACGTTGACTGCTTATTGGCCCGCCATATTGAGCGGGTTCTGCCTTTTCCAAGGGAGTACCTGATGCTGCAATCCCTGCATCGCATTCTTGCCGCAGCGCTCGTTCTGATCGCGTTGCCTGCCATGGCGCAGAACGATCCACCGGGTCGTGTCGGTCGTCTGGCCCATATTGAAAATGAGGTCATATTCCGTGTTGACAGCAGCGATCAGGGCGGTGCCGCAACGATCAACTGGCCGATCAGCAGCGGCGCTCTCCTCGAAACCGGACGACGCGGCAGGGCTGAGGTCTGGGTTGGGTCGACGGCCTATCGGCTGGCCGATGAAAGTCAGGTCGAGTTTTCGACCGTCGATGACCGACAGGTTGATGTTCGTTTGAACGAAGGGAGCCTGGCGGTCACGGTCCTCGATCGCGATCAGGTCGATGATGTCCTGATTATCACCCCTGACGGCAATGTCCGTTTTCAGACGCCGGGGCGCTATCGCATTGATGTCTTTGCCGATCACTCGGAACTTAGCGTGCAGGCTGGCCGCGCCACTTTCGAGGATCGTCAGCAGGTGATGCCGGTCGCGGCTGGCCAGAAAGCCAGTCGCTGGAGCGACGGTCGTGAACATCTTGATGCCGACCGGGATCAGGATGCCTTCGACCGCTGGGTAGCGAATCGCGAAAATGCCACGCTGGCCGGTACGGCACGTCGCCACGTCTCGCCCTACATGACCGGCTATCAGGATCTGGATGCCTATGGCGACTGGCAGTCGGCACCTGACTATGGTTCGGTCTGGTATCCGAGGGCCGTGGCCGATGATTGGGCTCCCTACCGCTATGGGCGCTGGGCCTGGGTCGCGCCGTGGGGGTGGACCTGGATCGACCAGGCCCCGTGGGGCTTTGCGCCTTTCCATTACGGCCGCTGGGCAATGATTCATGGGCGCTGGGGCTGGGTGCCGGGACGTCTCATGCCGCGTCCGGTCTATGCGCCGGCACTGGTTGCCTGGATAGGCAACCCGGGCTGGAACGTCAGTTTCCGTTCAGGTGCCGCCCCGGCCGTGGGCTGGTTCCCGCTGGCGCCGCGCGAGGTTTATGTGCCGGGCCATCGTCATAGCCCGCAGTATGTCCGGCAGATCAACGTCAGCCATGTCCGTGATGTGCAGATGATCGATCGGGCCATGCGTTCCGGGCCGCATCAACCGTTTGCCAACCACGGTTCACCGCGTGCAGTGACGGTCGTTCCGGCCAAACTCATGCGTGAGGGGCGGCCAATCACTGCCCATGAAATCCGCCCGCAGCAGCGTCAGGAACTGGGTCGTGCCCCGTTGGCCAGTCGTGCCCCCAATGCGGACTGGCTGGCACCGGCACCAGGCGCCGCAAGGTCGCATGATGGCGAGCGACGCAGTTTCGAGAACCGACAGCCGCGTCGTGATTTCGATGCTGCCCGGCCGAATGCGCCGGAGCGTGGAACGGCGCGCGGTGAGCCGATGCCGCGTAATGCGGATCGCCCGGCCTTCCGTTCGCCAAGCCCCGAGGCGATCAATGGCCGCGGGAGCGAGTCACGCCCCGAAGTCTTGCGACGCCCGCCAGAAAGCCGTCAGGACAGCGCAAACAGTGGCCGCTCGGCAGTTACCGCGCCGGCCCCGGAGCCGATGCGGCGCGAGCCTCCGGTACCGGAGAGACGCCAAGCAATGCCGGACGCCAGCCGTGAGCCGGCGCCCGAATCACGCCGGGAAACTTTCCGCCGGCCGGGTGAGGGACGAGTCGATGGCGAACCGCGTGGCCGCTCGCCTGAGGCCGTACCCATGCAGGTTCAGCCGCGCCGGGAAATGTCGTCTCCGGAGGTCCGTCAGGCGGTACCGGAAGTTGGTCGTGAGCCGGCGCCCGAATCACGCCGGGAAAATTTCCGCCGGCCAGGTGAGGGACGAGTCGATGGCGAGTCGCGCGGACGTTCGCCCGAGGCCGTACCCATGCAGGTTCCGCCGCGCCGGGAAATGCCGTCCCCGGAAGTCCGACAGTCGCTGCCGGAAGTGAGCCGCGAGCCGGTGGCCGAACCGCGTCGTGAAGTCTTCCGTCGGCCGGTTGAAACGGCGCCAGGTATCGAGCCACGTGGTCGTTCGTTTGAGGCAGCCCCGGCGCCGGCACCTATGCGTCGCGAGATGCCGCCACCGGAAGTGCGGAGTGAGCCGCGTCAGCAGCAACCAGCCATGCGTCCGCCGGAACAGCGCCGCGAGGGTGGCGATTTCCAGCGGATGGAACGTCCGATGCAACGGGAGAGCATGCCGCAGCCGATGCAGCGTCAACCGGAAATGCCGCGGGAGATGCACCGTCCGGCACCGCCACCCGAGGTCAGGGCGCCGGCACCGCAGCCGATGCCCCAGCCGGTGCAGCAGCAGCGGGTCGAGCCGCCTCGTCAGCCACCGGCCCAGCAAGCGCAGCCAGCCGGGGGCGGGCAGAACAACGATCCACGTCGCCGTCGTGACGACGAGCGCGGTCCGCGTTGAGTTTGGGCTAGTGCTTTTGACCGAGGCCGAGATAGGCCTCGATCACGCGCGGGTCGGCGGCTAGTTCCAGGCTGGCGCCGGCGAGCGAAACCTCGCCGGTTTCCAGCACGTAGCCGTAATCGGAAACCTGCAGCGCGGCGCGGGCATTCTGTTCGACGAGCAGGATGGCCACGCCGGTCTCTTTCAGGGCAGAGATGGTCCGGAAGATTTCCTTGATGATCAGCGGCGCCAGACCAAGGCTGGGCTCGTCGAGCATCAGCAGCTTGGGCTTGGCCATCAGGGCGCGGCCCATGGCCAGCATCTGGCGTTCGCCGCCGGAAAGGGTGCCGGCCAGCTGGGCGCGGCGCTCTTCAAGACGCGGGAAAAGTTCGAAAACTTCGTCCATCGTTTCCATCTCGTCACGATGGCCTGTGCGATAGCGGTCGAAGGCGCCAAGCAGCAGGTTGTCCTCGACACTCATTTCAGCGAACAGTTCGCGTTTCTCAGGCACCAGGGTCATGCCATGGCGAACCAAATGTTCAACCGAGCGCTCATGCCGCTGCGGCTGGCCCATGTAGATGATTTCGCCGTCCGAGGGCAGCAGGCCCATCAGGGCGGAGAGCAGGGTCGTCTTGCCGGCACCGTTGGGGCCGATCACGGTGACGATCTCGCCGCGACGGATGGTCAGGCTGACTTCGTGCAGTGCCTCGACCTTGCCGTAGGCGACGCGCAGGTTCTTGACGTCGAGGATGACCTCGTGGTCGTGCAGGTGTGAGTGCTTGCTCATCATTCGACTCCACCAAGGTAAGCTTCGAGTACCTTGGGATCTTGCTGGACTTGCTCGGGCAGACCTTCGGCAATCTTTTCGCCGAACTCCATGACGACGACCCGGTCGGCCAGTCCCATGACGAAATCCATGTCGTGTTCAACGAGCAGGATGCCCATGCCTTCAGCGCGCAGCCTGCGCAGCAGATCGGCCAGCGCCTGCTTCTCCTTGTAGCGCAGGCCGGCTGCGGGTTCGTCAAGGAGCAGCAGGCAGGGATCGGAAGCCAGGGCGCGGGCGATTTCGACAATGCGCTGCTGGCCGAGGGCCAGGCTGCCGGCCGCGTCGAACATGTGCTCGGCGAGACCGACACGCTCGATCTGCCGCGCCGCTTCGGCGAGCAGGCGGTTTTCTTCGGCCCGGTCGAGGCGCAGGGCCGCGGCAAGGACGCCCTTGCTGCCACGCAGATGGGCACCAATGGCGACGTTTTCGAGCACCGTCATCTGGCCGAGCAGGCGCACGTGCTGGAAGGTCCGGCTCATGCCGCGCTTGGCAATGTCGCGCGCTGCCAGTTCGGCCGTCGATTCGCCGAGGAAGGCGATCTTGCCCTCGGTGGCCGGATTGACTGCCGAAATGCAGTTGAACATCGTGCTCTTGCCGGCGCCATTCGGGCCGATCAGCGCCATCACTTCGCCCGCCTGCACGGTCAGGCTCATGTTGTTGTTGGCGACCAGGCCGCCGAAGCGCTTGGTGACCTCGCTGGCTTCAAGCAACAAGGTGCCGGAGGCAGTCGGCTGACGCTTGGGCAGCACCTCGGCCTGCGGCACTTCGCGGACGACGCTGCGCGAGGGCAGCAGGCGCATGAGGACCGGCCACAGGCCTGCCCTCGCCTTTTGCAGCACCAGCACCATGGCGATGCCGAAGACGATGATCTCGAAATTGCCGCTCTGGCCGAGCAACTGGGGCAGCAGATCCTGCAGCCACTGCTTCAGGATAGTGATGACCCCGGCGCCGAGTACCGCACCCCAGACGTGACCTATGCCACCGACCACTGCCATGAACAGGTATTCGATACCCTGGGTCAGTGAGAATGGCGTCGGATTGACGAAGCGCTGCAGGTGGGCGTACAGCCAGCCGGAAACACTGGCCAGCACGGCGGCGATCAGGAAAATGATGATCTTCTCACGGGCCGTATTGACGCCCATTGCTTCAGCCATCACCGTGCCGCCCTTCAGCGCGCGGATTGCCCGGCCGACGCGGGAGTCGAGCAGGTTGCTGATGCTGACGATGGCCAGCAGCACGACCAGCCAGATCAGATAGAAGAATTCCCGGCCCGACTTCAGTTCCCAGCCGAACAGCGACACTGTCGGGATGCCGGTAATGCCGGTGTGGCCGCCGAGGAAATCGACGTTGCCGAACAGGAAATAAAGGCTGATACCCCAGGCAATGGTGCCCAGCGGCAGGTAATGACCGCCCATGCGCAGGGTGATGAAGCCGAGCGACAGGGCAACGGCGGCGGTGATGGCCATGCCGATGAACAGCGTCACCCACGGTGACAGGCCATAAACCGTGGTCAGCCAGGCCGTCGTGTAGGCGCCGAGACCGACGAAGGCCGCTTGTCCGAACGAGGTCAGTCCGCCGACCCCGGTCAGCAGCACGAGGCCGACGGCGACGATGGCGTAGAGGCCGATGTAGTTGAGCAGGGTGACGGTAAATTCCGGCAGCAGCAGCGGGCTGATGCCGAGCACGGCGATGAAGGTCAGCAGCGGCAGATGGCGGACCAGGCGGGAACCCCGCTTGCCGGCGGTGACCTTGCCGCTGGATGTTTCTTCGCTTTTCTCTTCCTCTTCCTCGATGTGATGCGAGGTCAGCGAGCGCCACAAGAGCACCGGGATGATCAGCGTGAAGACGATGACTTCCTTGAAGGCGCTGGCATAGAAGGAGGAATAGGATTCAAGCAAACCAACGAGGATGGCGCCCAGTGCAGCCAGCGGGTACGAAGCCAGGCCGCCGATGATGGCGCCGACGAAGCCCTTGAGGCCGATCAGGAAGCCGGAGTCGTAGTAGATGGTGGTGATCGGCGCGATCAGGATGCCGGAGAAGGCGCCGATCGCGGCAGCAAGCGTGAAGCAGAGTTTGCCGGCCAGCACGGGCGGAATGCCCATCAGGCGGGCGCCGGTGCGGTTCATTGCCGTGGCGCGCAGGGCCTTGCCGTAGATGGTGCGCTCGAAGAAGAAGTACAGGCCGATGATCAGCAGGGCCGAGGCGACGACGACCAAGATGGTCTGCCCCTGCAGCGGGGCGCCGGCCAGTTCGAAGCTGAGGTCGGTAAAGGCCGGCGTGCGCCAGCCTTCGGCGCCAAAGAAGAGCAGGCCGAGGCCGATCAGGGCCAGATGGACGGCCACCGAAACGATCAGCAAGACCAGTACCGGCGCGCTGGCCAGCGGCTGGAAGGCAATGCGGTAGATAATCGGCCCCAGGGGCACGACCAGCAGCATGGCGATGATGACCTGCGTCCACAGCGGCAATTGCGTCGGCGGCATGGCAAACAGGCCAGCGGCGAAAAGCAGCGGAATGCCGACATTGGTGATGATCAGAGGCGGCAACTTGGCGTATCGGCCATCCCGTATCAGTCGGTAGCCGTCGAGGATGGCGACCGTGGTGCCCAGCCCGAGCAGCAGCCAGACGGTGCCGGGGACATGGCCTGCCTGCAGCGAGGCGAGCGTAAGCGCACCAAAGGCGACGAATTCGCCCTGGGGGATGAAAATGACGCGGGTGACGGCGAAAACGAGGACCAGCGCGAGAGCAAGCAGCGCATAGATGGCACCATTGGTGATGCCGTCCTGGCCAAGAAGAAGGAGAATCTGGAGGTCCATCAGCGACCTAATAAAAAGAGAAAAAGCGCGTTATACGCGCTGGGTGGTGGTTCGGCTTAGGCAGACAGGTCAAGCGAAGCGACTACCAGGCATCGCCCCCCTTGCCGTGCGAGCAGCACGGCAAGGGGTTGGCAACGCCTAAGTCGCGAGTCCGGTTACTTGAGCAGCTTCCAGGTGTTGTTTTCGATCGTCACCATGACGCGGGCGCGCTGGTCAAAACCCTGGTGGTCGTTCGGTGTCAGGTTGAAGATGCCGTGGGCACCGGCGACATTCTTGGTATTTTCCAGCGCATCGCGCAGGGCACGGCGGAATTCGACGGTGCCCGGTTTGGCCTTCTTCAGAGCGACCGGGATGGCGCTGTTGAGCAGGACGCCGGCATCCCAGGCATGGCCGCCGAAGGAACTGACGCTGCCCTTGCCGTAGGCTGCTTCGTACTTGGTGACGTATTCCAGTGCCGATTTCTTGACCGGGTTGTCGTTTGCCAGTTGGGCGGCAACAACCATCGGGCCGACCGGCAGGAAGGCGCCTTCGACATCCTTGCCACCAACGCGCAGGAAGTCGTTGTTGGCTACGCCGTGGGTCTGGTAAATCAGGCCCTTGTAGCCCTTTTCCTTCAGCGCTTTCTGCGGCAGGGCAGCCGGGGTGCCGGCTCCGCCGACCAGAATGGCGTCCGGCTTGGCAGCCATGATCTTGAGGATCTGGCCGGTCACCGAGGTGTCGTTGCGCTGATAGCGCTCGCTGGCAACGATCTTCAGTTTGCGGGCCTCGGCGATCTTGGCGAATTCCTTGTACCAGCCTTCGCCGTAAGCATCGGCAAAGCCGATGAAGGCGACGGTCTGGATGTTCTTGTCAGTCATGTGCTGAACCAGCGCCGTGGCCATGTGGGCATCGTTCTGCGCGGTCTTGAACACCCAGTGGCGCTTGGCGTCCATCGGCTCGACGACGATGGCCGAACCGGCCATGGAGATCAGCGGCGTCTCGTTTTCGACGGCGACATCCATCATGGCTAGGGAGCTGGGGGTGGTCGAGGAACCGACGACAACGTCAACCTTGTTTTCGCTGATCAGTTTCTTGATGTTCTTGGTCGCGGCGGTCGGGTCGGTCGCATCGTCGAGGATGATGTAATTGACCTTCTGGCCACCGATGGTGGTCGGCAGCAGGGAGAAAGTATTCTTTTCCGGGATGCCGAGCGAGGCGGCCGGGCCGGTGGCGGCGACCGAGACGCCGACGTTTATGTCGGCCAGTACGGCGGTAGAGACAGTGGCGAGTACAGCCAGGGTCAGTTTCTTGAGCATGTTTTCATCCCGGAAACGAAAAAAATGAAGTCTAGCACGGGCAGCCCGGCCCTTTCAGGCCGGGAGCCGGGCGTTTTTATTACTTGGCCAGCTTCCAGGCGCCATCCTTGATGGTGACCATGACACGGGCACGCTGATCGAGGCCAAGGTGATCGTTGGCGCTCATGTTGAATACGCCATGCGAACCGGCAACATTTTTGGTTGCTTCGAGGGCATCGCGCAGGGCGGCACGGAATTCCTTGCTGCCCGGCTGCGCTTTCTTTAGTGCGGCGGGGGCGGCATTGGCAAGCAGGATGCCGGCATCCCAGGCATAGCCGCCAAAGGCATTGACGCTTCCCTTGCCATGCACCGCCTCATACTTGGTCACGTACTCCATGGCCGATTTCTTGACCGGGTTGTCGTTCGGCAACTGAGCACCAACCAGCACCGGTCCGGTGGGCAGCACGGTGTCTTCGCAATCCTTGCCGCAGACGCGCAGGAAGTCGTTGTTGGCGACACCGTGGGTCTGGTAGATGGTGCCCTTGTAACCCTTTTCCTTCAGCGATTTTTGCGGCAAGGCGGCCGGTGTGCCGGCACCACCGATCAATACGGCATCGGGCTTGGCCGACAGAACCTTGAGGACCTGGCCGGTCACTGAGGTATCGGTGCGGTTGAAGCGTTCGTTGCCGACAACCTTGATCTTGCGTACTTCGGCCAACTTGGAAAATTCGTTCCACCAGCCTTCGCCGTAGGCATCGGAGAAGCCGATATAGGCCACGGTCTTCACATTGTTGTTGGTCATGTGCTCGACGATCGCTGTAGACATCTGGGCATCGTTCTGCGGCGTCTTGAATACCCACTTGCGCTTGGCATCCATCGGCTCGACGATGCGGGCCGAAGCGGCCATGGCGATCATCGGCGTTTCGGCTTCGGCGGCAACATCGACCATGGCCAGCGAGTTCGGCGTTGTGGTCGAGCCGATGATCAGGTCGACATTGCTTTCGCTGATCAGCTTCTTGGCATTCTTGACGGCGGTGGTCGTGTCGGAGGCATCGTCAAGGACGATGTAATTCACTTTCTGGCCAGCGATGGTCTTCGGCAGCAGATCGATCGTGTTCTTTTCGGGAATGCCGAGCGATGCGGCCGGGCCGGTGGCGGACAGCGTCACGCCGACGTTGATGTCGGCAATGGCTGCTGCGGCAAGCGTCGAAAGTAGTGTGGCAAGCAGTGTTTTTTTCATCCTTTGTCTCCCCTAAGTAAATCGATTGCCTAAAGGTGAAAAGCTATTGCCAAAAGGCTTTTCGTGCAAGCCGACTGGTCAATCGGGCGTGATAAAGTCTGTTTTTTGCCTAAAAACGGGTTCTGCCATGTTCTCTGGAATCATCGCGGCGGTTGGCCGCATCACCCACCTTACGCCGCGCGAAGTCGGTTTCCGTCTGCATGTCGATGCCGGCAAGCTGGATATGGATGGCGTCGCCCTGGGCGATTCGATCGCTCATAACGGCGTCTGCCTGACCGTGGTGGCGCGCGAAGGCAATCAGTTCATGGTAGATGTCTCGCCGGAAACCCTGTCATGCACCGTTGGCCTTGATTCCCCCGGCCCGGTCAATCTGGAAAAGGCGCTGCGCCTGAACGACGTGATCGGCGGCCATCTGGTTTCCGGCCATGTCGATGGCGTGGGCGAAGTGTTGCGTTTCGACTCGGTCGGCGACAATCGCCTGCTTGAAATTCGGGCTCCGAAGGAAATCGCCAAGTACATCGCCCGCAAGGGTTCGATCGTTGTCGATGGCACCAGCCTGACGACCAACGCTGTCAATGGCACGGATTTCACCATCAACCTGATCCCGCACACGCTGGAAAATACGACACTGAATCGCCTGGAGCCGGGCAGCAAGGTCAATCTGGAAGTCGATCTGATCGCACGTTATTGCGAGCGCCTGATGAGCGCAGACCGCGAGTAAGTTCTTGTGATCGGCCGCGCCAGCGCCTGGGTTTTGGCAATCGGCCTTTTGGCCGGTTGTGCCGGCTATGACGGTGCCGGAAAAGTTCCCGTCGACGCCCGTCTGGCCGACGTCGAGCGAACCATGGGCGTCCCCGCCCTGCGCTGGCAGGGGCCGGATGGTGGCGAGACGCTGGTTTATCCCTTCGGGGCGATGGGCTATCACACCTTCTTTGTACGAGGTGACGCCAGCGGGCGCTTTCTCTCTCGTGAAAACGTGCTGACCATGAAGCATTTCGCCCGCATCCAGGCCGGCATGACGCAGGAGCAGGTCATCCGCACCATTGGCCCACCCGTTCCGGCGTGGACTGTCTATTTCAAGGCCCGCGACGAACTGGTCTGGGAGTGGCGCTATTGCGATGACTGGAACGAGCCGGCTCGTTTCAATGTGCTGTTCGATGGCTCCTCGCTGCGCGTGCGATCGACACTGGCGTCGACCGAGCGCTCGCGCAGTGTTTTCGGCGGCGGCGACCGCCGCGGCTGGTGCGGACACTGAAATCTGCTGTTGGCGGCAAAGTCTGCCCTTGAAAAACCCACCCCCCGCCCCCATAATCCGAAGCATGGTTGTAATTCCGGCAATCTGGAGGCGTTCTGGACAGGGGTTCGATTCCCCTCACCTCCACCCAAGGGCATTCCGCTGAGTGTTTTTGGATGGGGGTGTACTGGTTTCGACAGGGCGGACAAAGGTGCGCAGGCAACTCGTCAGGCGATCGACGTTAATGAAGCAAATCCATAATTGCCAATGATGAGCAATTCGCTATTGCCGCCTAAAAACGGTTAGCCGGGGCTGCTAGAGCCTTGTTACCAA
>Ga0316603_10000443_pt1 | contig 20946 bp, 21 predicted proteins | sample OWC_soil_day10_n_FD_207649 | JGI IMG/M metagenome (GOLD analysis project Ga0316603, IMG submission 207649) | Wetland soil microbial communities from Old Woman Creek delta, Ohio, United States - OWC_soil_day10_noCT | ecosystem: Environmental > Terrestrial > Soil > Wetlands | place: USA: Ohio... | reverse complement strand
CATGCCGCAGCAACTCAGGCAAGAGACCCGGATGGGTCGCGGCGATGAAAACGACATAATCCGTGCCGGGGTAATTCCGGCGATCGAAAGGTGAAGCGCCGCCTGGGAGCAGCAAGAGCACTCCAGCCGCTTCAGGCCCCTCGTGAAAGTGGCACCGGACGGCCCGCGGGTAGTAAAATAGCGTCTTGAGGAGAACGATGTTCTTGAGCGGGTCGTGCTCTAAAAATGCGGCCGCCCGTCGCAGCCCGGCATCCATTAGAAAATTCTGTCACGGACGTGCCGGCGCCTGCGGACGAACTCGTCGACCACCATCTCCAGGTCCGGCTTTCCGATCTCCTGCAGGTTGTAATAAACACGCGTGCTCGGTTTCCTGATCGTGATGATGCGGTTCAGGTCGATGGGCGTGCCGATGACCACCGCATCGCACGGTGTCCGGTTGATCGTGGCCTCCAGATCTTTCAACTGTCTGGAGCCGTAGCCCATGGCCGGCAGCACCGTGCCGATGCCCGGGTAGGTGCGGAAGGTGTCCCTGAGCCTGCCGACCAGGTACGGCCGGGGGTCGACCAGCCCGGCCGCCCCGAACTTCCGCGCGGCCACCACCGCCGCACCGATTTTCATTTCGCCGTGGGTCAGCGTGGGCCCGTCCTCAACGGCGAGGACCTTCTTGCCTCGAACCACGGCCGGGTTGTCCATTTCGAGCACCGAGGCAGCGTCGACGACGACGGCCGTGGGGTTCACCGCTGCGATGTTCCGGCGCACGGTGTCGATGCCTTCCGGACCCGCGCTGTCGATCTTGTTGATCACCACCACGTCGGCCAGCCGCAGGGTCACATTTCCCGGGTAGTAGCTCATCTCGTGACCCGGCCGGTGCGGGTCCACGACGGTTACATGCAGGTCGGGCTTGTAGAAGGGGAAGTCGTTGTTCCCGCCGTCCCAGAGGATGGCATCGCAGCCCTTCGGATCGTTCTCGGCGGCGCGCAGGATGGCTTCGTAATCCACACCGGCATAGATTACGTTGCCGCGTACGACATGGGGTTCGTACTCCTCCATCTCCTCGACGGTACACCTGTTTTTCGCCAGGTCGCCGATCTTCGCAAACCGCTGCACCTTCTGCGCGGCGATGTCGCCGTAAGGCATGGGGTGGCGCACCGCCACCACCTTGAACCCTTTTTCCATGAGGATCTCGATGATCCGCCGCGCGGTCTGGCTTTTGCCGCAGCCGGTGCGCACCGCGCCCACCGAGATGACGGGCTTCGTGCTTTTCAGCATGGTGTCCTTCGGCCCGGGGAGCACGAAGTTCGCGCCCGCTGCCTGCACGATGGCGGCGAGGTTCATGACGTGCTGATAGGAGACATCGCTGTAGGAAAACACGCCATCGTCGACTTTGAGTTTGCGGATGAGTTCCGGAAGATCGGCTTCGGCGTGGATCGGGATGCCCTTTGGGTAAAGCCTGCCGGCGAGCGCGGCCGGATACTTGCGGCCCGCGATATCCGGTATCTGTGCGGCGGTGAAGGCGACCACCTGGCAGGCCGGGTTGTCGCGATAACAGGTGTTGAAGTTGTGGAAGTCCCGGCCGGCGGCACCGATGATGATGACGTTTCTGCGTTTCATGGGGTTCTCCTCTCCTACTCAGCCGGTCGGCCGTCAGCCATCCACCCTGGGGCTGCCCTCCGGCGGGTAGACCGGCTGACAGGCGACCGACTGACCCTATACCACTTCCGTCCCTGCTTCGCCGGCGATGGCACGTTCGATGTCCTCGAGGTGGCAGACGATTCCCCGGTTGCCGCTGACCCGATGGAAATGCCGGATCGCCTGCACCTTGGGGCCCATCGAGCCGGCCGGGAAGTGGCCTTCCGACATGTATCGCTCCAGCGCTGCCGGTTCGGTTTTGCGCAACGACCGTTGCTGTGGCTTTCCCCAATGGATGGACACGCCCGGCACGTCCGTGGCGATGACGAAGATGTCCGCCTTGATCTCGCCGGCAAGGACCGAGCTGGCGAGATCCTTGTCGATGACGGCATCCACCCCCCTGAACTTGCGCTCCCTGCGGATCACCGGGATGCCCCCGCCGCCGCAGCAGATGACGATGAAGCCCATTTCGATCAATTTCTTGATCTCGCGGTGCTCGACGATCGCCAGCGGTTGAGGGCTTGCCACCACGCGGCGGAAGCCCTTGTCCGTATGGACCATGGTGTAGGGCAAGCGCCCTGCCTGCTCCTCGGTGTAGAAGGGGCCGATGGGCTTGGTGGGGTTCTGGAATGCCGGGTCCTTCTCGTCCACCACGACATAGGAGATCAGGGACACGAACAGCTGCTCGGTGGTAATGCCGATCTCCATCAGGGCCCGGTCGAGGGTGGACTCGATCATGTAGCCGATCTGGCCCTGGGTCATGGCGACGATGATCTCAAGCGGCATGTTGGGCACCTCGCGGCAGCTTTCCTGCTGCAGCAAAAGGTTGCCCGCCTGGGGGCCGTTGCCGTGGGTGATCACGATGCGGTATTCCCGGGAGAGCCTGGCGATCTGCCGCATGGGCCCCTTCAGGTTCGCAAACTGCTCCTCGGCCGTTCCCTTCTGGCCTTTTTGAACGAGGGCGTTGCCGCCGAGGGCGATCAAAACCAGGGGTTTCTGCATGGCTCTTATCTGTAAGTAAAAGGTCTCTCGTTACTCGTTGCTCATCACTCATTACTCGCTTAGGGTGGCCACCATCACGGCCTTGATGGTGTGCAGCCTGTTTTCGGCCTGGTCGAAGACAATGGAGGCCGGTGATTCGAACACCTCGTCGGTCACCTCCATGGCTTCCAGGCCGAACTTTTTGAAGATGGCCTCACCGATCTCCGTCTGCCGGTCGTGAAACGCCGGCAGGCAGTGCAGGAATTTGACCTTGGGGTTCCCGGTTTTCTCCATGGCCGCCCGGTTCACCTGATAAGGCTTGAGCCGGCGGATGCGATCCGCCCACACCGCATCGGGCTCGCCCATGGACACCCAGACATCCGTGTAAAGGAAATCGCAGCCGGCCACACCCTGAGCCACGTCGTTCGTGATGGAGATTTTGGCGCCGGTGGTTTTGGCGATGCCGCGTGCCGTTTCGACCAGCCCGGGACCGGGGTGAAGATCATTGGGGGCGACGATGCGGCAATCCATTCCCATTTTGGCGGCGCCCACCAGCAGCGAGTTGGCCACGTTGTTGCGCCCGTCGCCCAGAAAGGCGAAGGCCGTCTGCTGCAGCGGTTTGCCGCTGTGCTCCTGCATGGTCAGAATGTCCGCCAGCGCCTGGGTGGGGTGGAACTCGTTGGTCAGCCCGTTCCAGACCGGCACGCCGGCGTGTTTCGCCAGCTCCTCCACCCGCGCCTGCTCAAAGCCGCGGTACTCGATGCCGTGGTACATGCGGCCCAGCACGCGTGCGGTGTCGCGGATCGACTCCTTCTTGCCGAGTTGCGACCCGGTCGGGTCGAGGTTGGTCACGTGGGCGCCCTGGTCGTAGGCGGCCGTCTCGAAGGCGCAGCGCGTGCGGGTGGAGGTCTTCTCGAAGATCAGGGCGATGTTCTTGCCCGTGAGGCTCTGAGTTTCTGTGCCGGACTTTTTAGCCTTTTTCAACTCCATCGAGAGTTTCAGGAAAAAGTCGATTTCCTGAGAAGAAAAATCCAGCAGCTTGAGAAAATGTCGGCCCTTTAAGTTCATCATGTCATCCATTTCCAGCGGTCAAAGGCTCACTTGCCTTGATTAATGGTGATGGGCGAGTACCTGTTGGCCTGCAGTCCGTACTTCGCCAGGATCTGGTCGTAAACCCCCTTTGCCTGGAGCCGCTCGATGGCCGCTTTGACGGCATCCCGCAGCTGGGTGTCGGTCTTCTTGAAGGGGATCCCCATCAAATCCTCCGTGAACGGCTGGCCGATCAGCACGTATTGGTTGGGTTCGAGTTTTTGAGAGTACGGCAGGGTCTCTTGGCCCTGAACCGCCGCGTCCAGCCGCCCCGATTTGAGCTGGGTGCGGGCATCGGCGGACCCCTCGGTGCCGACGACTTTGATGGCGGCCTTGCCTTTGGCAACGCAGTTCGCAGCACTCCACTCCTCGATTTTCACCGGCCAGTTCGTGCTGCGGCTGGCGCCCACGGTTTTGCCGCACAGATCCTCCTGGGACTTGATGGTGGCGGCGTTCGTCGGGCTGGTGTAGAACTGGGATCCTGTGCGCAGGTAGTTTACGAAATCCGCCACCTCCCGGCGCGTGGGCAGGTCGCTGATTCCCTGGAGCGCCATGTCCACCCGGCCGGTCTGCAATGAGCTGAAAATCTGGGCAAACTCGGTGTCCTGCCATTCGATGGCCACCCCCAGTTCCTTTGCGATGGCCTCTCCGAGATCGATATCAAGCCCCATGAGCTGATTGGTGGCGGGGTCCTTGTAGGTAATGGGCGGGTAGTTGGGCTTGGTGGCGACGACGATCTTGCCGGCCTTTTTGATGCGATCCGGCAGCTCCTGAGCGGCGGTCTGGGCGGCAAATGCACAGATGATTCCGATCAAAACGATCTTGCTGAAGTGCTTCATGGTTCCTCTCCTTTCGGTTGGTGGATGCGGTGTCATGCCAACACCGCGGCAATAAAGTCTTTCGTGCGGGGGTGCCGCGGATTCACCAGCACCTCCTGCGGGGTCCCTGTCTCGACGATCGATCCCTCGTCCATGAAGACCACCCGGTTGCACACCTCACGGGCGAAGCCGAGCTCGTGGGTCACCACGATCATGGTCATGCCGGATTGGGCCAAGTCCCGCATGACTTCCAACACCTCGCCGACCAGCTCCGGGTCTAGAGCAGAGGTCGGCTCGTCGAACAGCATCAGTTTCGGCCGCATCGCCAGCGCCCGGGCGATGGCCACCCGCTGCTGCTGCCCCCCGGACAGCGCTGAAGGATACGCATCGCGCTTGGCGCTGAGGCCGACACGGTCGAGCAGGGTCAAGGCTTCATCCACGGCCTCGGCATGCGGGCGTTTCTGGACGATGACCGGACCTTCGATGATGTTCTCCAGCGCCGTCATGTGCCCGAACAGGTTGAAGCGCTGAAAGACCATCCCGATCGCGGCCCGCTGCCGGGCAATGTCCTGATCGTTCAGCTCGTAAAGGGCATCGCCCGCCTGGCGAAAGCCGGCCAGCTCTCCGTCGATCCATATGGCGCCCTTGTCGGCCTGCTCGAGCTGGTTGATGCACCGCAGGAAAGTGCTCTTGCCGGAGCCCGAAGGCCCGATGATGCAGAGCACCTCACCCTTGGCCACCTCCGTGCTGACCGCCTTCAGGGCGCAAAGGCTTCCAAAATACTTGTGGATATCGACCGCCACAACCATGGGGGGAGTGCTCATACCGATCGCTCCTGGCTCACCGCGGTCCTGGTCCGCACGCCGGGCTTGCCGACACCTTTTGAGAAATGCCTTTCGAGGAAGGACTGCCCGATCGACAGGATCGTGACGACGATCAGGTACCAGATCGCCGCCACAATCAGAAGCTCGATGACGCGCGCGTTGGCATAGTAGATCGCCTGGGCATTGCGCAGGATCTCAGAGAACTGGATGACGCTCGCGATGGAGGTGAGCTTGACCATGCTGATGACTTCGTTGCCGACCGGCGGCAGGATCACGCGCATCGCCTGCGGCAGGACGATGCGCCGCAGCGTGGTCAAGCGCGTCATGCCGATCGCTTTGGCGGCCTCCGTCTGGCCGATGTCCACCGACAGGATGCCGCCGCGCACGACCTCGGCCGTGTAGGCCCCCTGGTTGATTCCCAACCCCAGCAGGGTTGCCATGAACGGGGTGATGACCGTGACGGTCCGGGCCTCGAACAGACCGGGGATGCCGAGAGTGGGGAACACCAGCGCCAGGTTGAACCAGAGCAGCAGCTGCAACATCAGCGGAGTGCCGCGGAAAAACCAAATGTAGAACCATGCGACCGACTTCAACACCGGGTTGGGGGACATGTACATGATGGCGAAAACCACTCCCAGAACGATCCCAAAAATCATCGCCAGAATGGTCATGATCACCGTGTTCCCCAGGCCGAACAGGATCGATTGGGCGGTGAAAAACTGGCCGACCACCTCCCATTCGATCTGCCCGGTAGCAAACGCATGGGCCACAAACCCGAAGGCCGTCAGGATGAACGCGGCAGACAACCAGCGGCGGAAAAAGCGACGGGGGATGTGCCTCAGATGGGCGATGGAATAGTCGGAGCGGTGCGGCAGCTCGCCGCCCGAGCCGGAAAGGCTTCCCATGTCGGGTCTTGTGTTCATAGATTCAGGGTCCATTGCTGAAAGGGATGGCGTTCGATTTATTCTTTCGGTTCAGCTGGTCCGGCGGCCCAGCGGCGCTGCAGGGAAATTTTTTCGCGCAGCCGCTGCAATTGGAATGCAACCTGAGTGGGCGCTGTGCCTCCCGTTCCCTTTCTGGCAGCGACCGCGGCCGAGAGGGTCAACCGGGATTTGATGGCCGGCCCGAGGCGTGGGTCGATGGCCTGGAGGGCCTGATCGGGGACATCCCCCAGGCCGACGCGATGGTCTTCGCAGTACTTGACCAAGGCCCCGGTGATTTCGTGGGCGGCGGCAAACGGTACCCCCTGGAGCGCAAGCCCATCGGCGACTTCCGTAGCCAGTGTGAAGCCCTCTGCCGCCTGGCGGAAAAGCTCCTCAACGTTGACGCGCATCGTCCGCACCATTCCCGTCAGCGCGGGAAGCAGCGCATGCAGCGTGTCCACCGCCTCGAAGGCATAGCGCTTGTCTTCGCTCAGGTCGCGGTTGTAGGAATACGGCAGGGCTTTGAGCACCGTCAGCAGCCCGGTCAGGCCGCCGATCAAACGGCCGGTGCGGCCGCGCACGAGTTCCGCGATGTCGGGGTTTTTTTTCTGGGGCATGATGGAGCTGCCGGTTGCAAACGCATCGTCCAGTTCCACCCACCCGAACTGACGCGAGGCCCACAAGATGATTTCCTCGGACAGGCGCGACAGGTTCACGCCGTGCAGGGCGCACACGAAGAGAAACTCAGCCACGTGGTCCCGGCTGCCGACGGCATCGATGGAGTTTTCGCAGGGGGCCTCGTAACCCATTTCCGCTGCGGACTGCTCCGGGTTCAGGGCAATGGCCGACCCGGCGAGCGCCGCCGCCCCAAGGGGAGATGTGGCGTTGCGTTGGTCCCAGTCGATGAAGCGTTCGCCGTCCCGCACGAAGTTCTGAGCGTGAGCCAGCAGCTGGTGCGCAAACACGATGGGCTGAGCGGGCTGAAGATGGGTGAACCCGGGGGCCAGCGTTTCCAGGTGCCGGTCCGCCTGAGACAGCAGCGCATCTTGCAGATTCATCTGCGATGCGAGGATCGCTCGTGCCTGATCGCGCAGGTAGAGCTTTAAGTCGTTCGCGGCTTGATCATTTCGCGACCGCCCGGCGCGCAGCTTGCCGCCGAGAGGACCCAGCCGCTCGACCAGGACACGCTCGATGAATGTGTGAACGTCCTCATCCTGTTCCGAGGGTTTCAGGTCGCCGGATTGAAAGGATGCCCCGATCTTTTCCAGCGAGTCGAGGAGGGTCTCACACTCCTCGGCGGTAAGGATATTCGCGCGCTGCAGTTCACGGGCATGTGCCTTGGAGGCGATAAGGTCGTAGGGGACCAGTCGATAGTAGCTGGCGTCGGCGCGCGAAAGTCGCATGAGATCCGGATCCGGTCCGGAACGAAAACGGGCGCCCCACAGCCGCAGCTCGCTCATGATCTCTCTCCTTCTGAAGTCTTCTTTTAGCGTATCTCGTGTGTTTTGGAAAGCCTGGATAAATGGCAACGATTCCATTGCATGGTGCTTTTTTGACGTTGTATAACACGATCCGGAAAAAAGCTGAATTCTAGCTGAAGGCGTGATAAGAAATCAGTGAAAAACTTTGCCTCCGGGAGGATTCCATGAAGCCCATAACCATCGTCGTCACCGACGGGTTCACCTTGAACCCGGGAGACAACCCCTGGAGCGACATCGCGCAGATGGGAACGCTGGCGGTGTATGACCGAACCGCGCCGCTGGAGCTCGGACCGCGCTGCCGGGAGGCGGACATCTTAATTGTCAACAAGACCCCGGTCCGCGCCGACGCGCTGGCGGAGCTGCCGCAGCTGCGCGGCATCGCCGTTACCGCCACCGGCTTCGACTGCGTGGACGTCGAGACGGCGGGCCGCCGCGGGATCCCGGTGTCCAACGTGCCGATCTACGGCACCGATTCCGTGGCCCAATACGTGTTCTCGGCCATTCTGCACGTATGGCACAACGTTGCCGGACACGACGCGGCGGTCAAGGCCGGGGAGTGGGGCCGGCAGCCGGACTGGTCTTTCTGGAAGACGCCGCTGATCGAGCTGCGCGGCAAGACCATGGGGATCGTGGGCTTCGGCCGCATCGGCCGCCGGGTCGGGGAGCTGGCCCACGCCTTCGGCATGAGCGTGATGGCGCATGACGCGTTTCCAGGAGCGGATCCGGGTTTTGCGCCGTTCGCCTGGGCCGGCCTCGAGGAGGTTTTCAGCGATAGCGACGTCGTCAGCCTGCATTGCCCCCTGACCTCCGAAAACCAGCGCTTCGTCAATCGGGATCTGCTGCAGCGCATGAGACCCACGGCGCTCTTCGTCAACGCGGCGCGCGGATCACTGGTGAACGAGGCGGATTTGGCGGCGGCGCTCAAGACGGGGCGGATCGCCGGGGCGGTCGTGGACGTGTTGTCGGCCGAGCCGGTCCGGCCGGAAAACCCGTTGCTTTCCGCCCCCAACATCGTAATCACGCCGCACCTGGCCTGGGCCGCACGGGAGGCCCGGCAGCGGCTGATGCGCACCACCGCTGAAAACGTGCGCGCCTTTCTCGAGGGGCGACCGCAGCACCTGGTCAACGGGAAGTGGCTGGGAAAATAACCCGGCTTCTTTTTCCGGCGCCTTTCATGCTATACAGCGTACAACCGAATCGACACTTTCCCCTGAAAGGATGACTCAGATGGCGGTCCCCAAGCCCTTGCTCAAAGATCAGGCCGAAACGAGCGTCAAGGAAATCTACGACGGCATGCATACGGCCATCGGCAAAATGCCCAACATTTTTGCCGTGATGGCCCACTTTCCGGCCGCCTTGAAACGCTTCGTGCCTTTTTACAATGCGGTCATGACGAAAGGAACGGTGCCTCACAAACTCAAGGAACTCGCCTATCTCAAGACCGCCAGCATCAACGCCTGCCAGTACTGCCTGCGCGCCCACATGGCTTCGGCGAAGCAGGCGGGCGTTACGGAGCAGCAGATCGAGGATTTGCGGTTCTACCAGAACAGCGCGGCATACGATGACAAGGAGCGGGCCACCGTGCGCTTTGCCGACCTGGTGACCCGCGGGGCGGCGGCCATCGACGAATCGGTGCTGGGCTGGCTGGGGGCCTACTATACCGACTCTGAAATCGTGGAGCTGGTCATGGTGGTCGGCCTGGCCAACCTGGTCAACCGGTTCAACGACACGCTGCAGATCCAGCCGGATTTGGGGTTAGGGATTACCGCGGCGCCGGCGGGCAGATCTTGACGACAATTGCATGGGAGGTGGGGATGAGAAGAATCGAGGCGTTGACACTTGGCATCCTGATCTCGGTGAACTTTCTGTGCTTCAGCCCCGGCCGGTCTTCCGCCCAGGACAAGGGGCCGCCCACCGAGATGATCAAGGGCGCCTTTCAGGAAGTCCTGCGGACCTGCGACACCAACAGGGACGGCAAGCTGACCCTGCAGGAATGCATGGAAATGTGGAAAGACAGGGCCAAGGCCGAAAAGAACTGCAAGTACTGGGACGCCAACGCCGACGGCGTCCTCACCGAGGAGGAGTACATCAGCCAGGTGCGCAAAATCATGAAATGAAGGGCGTCGGAAGCGCAAGGCGACCCCACATTTACGATGGGATGTACGCTTTCTTCCTATCCGGTTCGGCGCTGGTCCTCAACGCCGGATCTCTGCGCCTCTTCGAACTCATGCCTGAGGGAATTCATCAACTCCTTGACCGACACGATCCGGTCGACACGGTAGGCATTCTGTCCGGAAAAAACAAAACCGTGCTTGAGATTCCCCTTTTTGGCCTGCATGAGCGCCAGCGCAATGCAGTAGGGGCTGTTGCGATGGTCGCAGGTCCGGATGCAATGGTAGGGGCAGGTGAAGGGCATTTTTTCCCCGCGCTTGACGGCTTCCAGGAACTCGTTGTTGATGGCGCGCCCCGGCAGCCCCACCGGGCTCTGGATGATCACGATGTCTTCCTTGGCGGCCTTGACGTAGGCCTGCTTGAAGGCCATGTCCGCGTCGCATTCGTGGGTCGCCACGAAGCGTGTCGCCATCTGCACCCCGGCGGCCCCCATCTTCAAGAACTTGTGGATGTCCGCGCCGGTGTAAATGCCGCCCGCCGCGATGACGGGGATGGCCTTCCCGAGTCTCTCTTCAAAGGGCTTGACGGCCGCCAGCACCTCCGCAACCAGCTTTTCCAGAGTGAACTCCGGCGCGAAGATCTGCTCCGGCTTCAACCCCAGATGACCGCCGGCCATGGGGCCTTCGACCACGAACGCGTCGGGCAGGTATGCGAGCCTCTCCCATTTCTTGCACAGAACCTCAGCGGCCCTGCCCGAGGAAACGATGGGGACCAGTTTCGTCCGGCTGTCTTTTTTCAGGTACTTCGGCAGGTCGAGCGGCAGGCCGGCGCCTGAAAAAATAAAATCGATCCCCTCCTCGATGGCGGCGGTGACGATCTCGGAGAAAACGGTCAGCGCCACCATGATGTTGACGCCCAAAAGCCCCTTCGTCAGGCTGCGGGCCTTGCGGATCTCGTTTCTCAGGGCTCTGACATTGGCTTCCACCGGGTTGGCGGCAAGATCGGGTTCGCCCATGCCGATCATCGCGGCGGCAATGACGCCGATGCCGCCTTCGTTGGCGACGGCCGATGCCAGCCCGGACAGGGAGATGCCGACCCCCATGCCGCCCTGGACAATCGGTATTTTGGCGACCAGGTCGCCGATGCGCAATTCGGGTAGTTGCATAAATTGGAGCCCTTTCTATCGCACAAGGCAGATTTTTTCTTACGTTCCGGTTGGGGCCCCAAGCGTGTGCAGGCTTGCCTCCAGGCGGTAGGATCCGATTTGCCTATTTTTTATCTTCGCTCCGGTCGGTGGCCGACGGTGGCGAAGGCGCCAACGCGCCCAGCCGCTCATAAAGTCCAGCGGTCAATTGTATTTCAGGCGCCTTGAGCGCCGGTTCAAGCTGCTCGACGCTGCGGGCGCCGACGATGGGGCACGTGACGGCCGGGTGGCGCGCCACCCAAGCGACGGCCAGGCTCACCGGCGACATTCCCACCTCGTCTCCAATGGCTTTCAACCCCTGGGCAGCCTCGAACATCCAGGCCTCGGCGTAGCGTTTCCGGTACATGGCGTTATCCGCCAGCCGGCCGGTGGATTTTTCCGGCGCCAAACCGTATTTTCCGGTGAGCACGCCGCCTCCCAGCGGGTTGTAGGCCATGACCCCCAGGCCGGCGTTTTGAGCGAGCGGCATCAACTCCACTTCGGCCTGGCGTTTCACCAGGTTGTACATGGGCTGGATCACGCGGATGGGCTGGAAGCCTTTGAGCGCGCACACGCCGAGCGCCCCGGCAATCTGCCAGGCGGCCCAGTTGCTGACCCCAATGTAGCGCACCTTGCCCTGTTGTACAAGCATATCGAAGGCATGCAGGCTTTCTTCCATTGAAACGAGCGGGTCGAAGCGGTGCGCGAAATAGACGTCGATCCAATCCGTGTTCAGGCGCTGCAGGCTCTCTTCGCACTCCTGGAGAATGTGGCGCCGGGAAAGCCCCTCGCGGTTGGGGCCGGCGCCCATGTTTCCCCCGACCTTGGTGGTAAGGATCAACCGGTGCCGCTCCCCGGTAATCAGACCGCCCAGGATGCGCTCCGCCTCCCCGCTGGAGTAGACGTTGGCGCAGTCGAAAAAATTGATGCCGGCCTCGCGGCAGCGTCGATAGATGGCCGCGCTGGTTCGGCGGTCGGCCTCTTTGCCGAAGGTCATGGTTCCCAGGCAAAGTTCCGACACCTGCACCCCTGTCGACCCGAGGTTCACATATTTCATTTCAGCCGAGCTCCCGTCAGGGGTTTCGATTTTCGCACGAAGCCCTTCACCCGGTTCCCCTCCACCAGGCTCTCGCCCTTTCCGCCTTTCTTGAAGCGGCTGCCGACGATCAGGCCGTCCATCCCCTGCCCTTTGCTCTCTCACTGGCACCGGCCGCGCAGGTCGATCGGCCAGACGTCCACCACCTTGCCGCCGCGGGCAATGTAATAGCCGTCGAAAAGGTTGACCGTGGGGTCGCAGTGCGACACCACCAATTCGAGGACCGTTCCGTGCTCCGGCAGCAGGGCGACCCGGTCCGGCGCGGTCAGTTTACCGTATTCGTCCCCGAACCAGTCATACTGCAGCTTGGCGTATTCGGGGTTCGACACCCGCGGCCGCCCGCCGTCCCGGTAGAGCGCCTTCAGCCCGGCGTCAACGGTCACCTGGCGGCCGTGCGGGCCGCTGACCACCGTGGTCAGCAGCGTGAGGGCGGGGTGATAGTCGGGGGTGTCGGAGCCGTCCGTCGATTCGATGGCCAGGTACTCGGCATCCATGAGCGCGTAGGAGCCGGCCTGGAGCTCCGTGAGCTCCGGCACGGCCAGGTCGATGGTCGCCGTCCCCGTGCCCGAGGCGCTGAAGATGGTGCACGCCTGGTCCCGGGCCTGCAGCTGCTTGAACACCGCAGCGGCCTGTTTGAGCCCTTCGCGGGATGCCGATCGGCGGTCCACGTAGCGCGGGATGTGCTGCACATGGCCGGCATAGGCCTGGATGCCGCGCAGCCGAAACCGGTTGCTGGAAAGAAGGCGGCCGGCCAGGTCCAGGGCCTTGCCCGGCGGGACTCCGGTGCGCCGATGGCCGATGTCGACGTCCAGCAGGACATCGAGGTGCCGGTCCTTTTCGGCCAAGCGGCTTTCGAGGAGTTCGATTCCGGCAGGACTGTCGACAACCGCCATCAGGAACGGGGCCCGGCCCAGAAGCGAGACGAGCCGGTTGATCTTCTCCCGGCCGGCGACCGGCCCGGTGATGAGCACCCCCGACAGGCCGGCATCCACCAGGGCCTCGGCCTCGGAGACTTTTGCGGCGCAGACGCCGATGGCGCCGTTGGCGACCTGCATCTTGGCGAGCATCGAGCACTTGTGGGTCTTGGCGTGGGGCCGCAGGGCTTTGCCGGCCGCCTTTACCCGCGCCTGCATTTTCTGAAGGTTTTCGTCCAGGAGGTCCAGATCTATTACCAGGCAGGGCGTGTCCAGCTCCGGTTTTTTTCGGCCGATCAGATCCTTGTTGGGATGGCGCATCGGTCAGAGCCCCTTTTTTTCGAAGACGACAAAACACAGGATGAAAACCAGCCCCACGATCGGGATGACCGCCCAAGGGCTCATCCCCATGACACCCGGCAGCGTTATCTTGCCCAGGTTTCCCAGCGCGAGGAGATTCTTCTCGAGGTGCGGGTAGGCCTCCGCGTAAATGGCCGCCCCGGCCATCATGCCGAAGATGGCGAAAACGGCGTGCCAGCGGCCTTCGGCCAGAGCGCCGACCGAAGTCCCCGGGCAGAAGCCCATGACCGCCCAGCCGAGGCCGAACAGGAGCCCGCCCACGACATTGGCGCCGATCTGGGTGGCCTTGGGGCCGAGCTGGGCCAGACCGAAAGCGACCGCCAGGTGCACCCCGACCATGCCGACGATGATGGCCGACATCATGAACTTCATGATGGTCATGTCCTTGAGCAGCATGGCGCCGACCTGTTTTTCAAAGCGCAGCACGCGGCCCTGCTGCAGGAGGGCGCCGAAGAAGATCCCCGTGATCAACCCGAGCCAATGCTCGCTCATCGCGCACCTCCCTTCCGGCGGTACACCAGGCCGGCCATCAGGACCCCCGCGCCGAAGAAGCAGGCCAGGGCGATGAACCCGCTGACCGAAAGCTGCATCAGGCCGCTCAAGCCGTGGCCGCTCGGGCAGCCGTCGGCCAGCCGGGCGCCGAACATGGCCACGATGCCTCCCAGAACCGCGCCGACGGCGCGCAGCGCCACGCTGCCGCCGAAGCGCTCCCGCCAGACGGGCGGCACCGCCTCGAGCTTGAAGCTGCCGTCGATGATGGAGGCCGCCAAAGCGCCAATGAAAATGCCGACGATCATCATGAACTGCCAGTCGATCTTGATTTTTTCCTTCAGGAAATAGGGATTCTTTTTCACGTGCTCCGGATCCACGGCTTGCTCGACAAAACCGGCCGCGCGCACAAACGTGGTGGAGGCCCCCAGGTACTGGGTTTTTCCCAGGAACTTGGTCGAGACGATGACGGAAAAGGTGGCCAGCACCCCGACCAGCGCCCCCGCGACGTAGGGTCTCCAGTTTACAGCGTTTTTCATGTGCCCTTCCTTTGGATTGCTCCGGCGGCCCGAAACCAAGGCTACCTGCGTTTGAGGATTTTATATGATCATAGTACGATTCAAAGCACGGCTCAAGAATATTGGAAGGCATTGGAGTGGTCGCTCAAAAACCGGCAGGGAAAACCGACCATGGTCTGTAGAGTTTGGCGTCAGAAGGCAAGTCTGGCTACTGAGCCCAGGAGAACCTCCGCGCCCGCACGAATATCCTTCAGGTCCGTTTCTTCTTCGGAGCAGTGACTTCTGCCGGCCTTGCTCGGTACGAAAATCATGCCCACCTCGGTCACCTCGGGCAGGATCGACGAGTCGTGCAGTGCGCCGCTTGGCATTCTTAACGTCTTGATTCCATTATCGCGGGCGGTCTCCTCGATAAGCTGCACCACCTCTTTTGAAAGGCGGGCCGGAGGGGTGTCCGAGCGGGGTTGAATGTCGAAGCTGAGCCCCCGGGCCTGGCAGGTCGTCTGGATCACGGAAAAAATGCGTCGGGCGGTTTGATCGATCCGCTCCGGATCGAGGTCCCGGATGTCAATCGTAAACTGAGCCCTGCCGGGGATGACGTTGGCTTGGCCTGGTTCGCAGGCCAGCATGCCGACGGTTGCCACGGTGTTTCCCCCTAGCTCTGCGACGGCGATCTCCTCGACGGCGGCAATCACCCTGGCTGCCCCCTGCAGGGCATCGTGCCGAAGCCCCATGGGGGTTGCGCCCGCGTGGTTGGGCACGCCCGTCAGGGTAACCACAGACTGCTTGATCCCGTTGATGCCCTCCACCACGCCGATGGCAATCCCCTTGCTTTCGAGGACCAGGCTCTGCTCGATATGCAGCTCGATCATGGCCTTTACCATGCCGGGCTTCAGAACGGTTGTTTCGTCCGGGGCGAGGCCGGCGTTTGCCATCGCCGCCGCATAACCGACACCATCCTTGTCCCTCAAACGATCCAGATCCTCCGGCGCCAGCTTGCCGACCCAGCACCGGCTGCCGATCATCACCGAGCCGAACCTCGACCCTTCCTCCTCCGCGAAGACAACCACATCCACGGGATGGCGGCGCGTGAGCTTTTCTTCAGCCATAACCCGAGCCACCTCCAGCGCAGCCACCACCCCCGCGACACCGTCGAAGCGCCCGCCGTGAAGGACGCTGTCGATGTGAGACCCCGTCATGACCGATGGAAAATCCCTCATGCTGCCTTCGAGCCGACCGTAAAGGTTTCCTCCCAAGGTCGTTGCGACCCGGGCGCCGATCTTTCGCAATTCTTCGGCGACATGGGCTCGCGCCTGCATATACGGCTCTGAAAACGTGAAACGGGTTATCCCCCTGCCGGGAGTGGATGTGAAGGAGTTTATGATCTCTATGTCCCGTGCAATGCGATCTATTTGAACTCTCATGACGGACGCCTCTGCAACGGCCTCATCTTTCGGACGTTCATGAAGGGAAATGGGCCAAACGTCGGATCGTTTCAATCAGGCGCTGATAGGTTTCTTTTCCCATACGCAGCCTGGGCAGCACGATGGCGTACTCGCCGTCGATCGCCACAAAAGTGCGATCCGGCGTCACCTCTATCCCGCTGATACGATCCCAGGTTTTGGTCGTTTTTGAATCGCCGCCTGACAGCTCCAAGCCCTCCGGGGTTGCCCGAAGGGTTCGGGCGGCAAAGGCTTTCGGGTTCAGGCGTGCGTTCACGATCTTGCGCAAAGTCCGCCCCACCAGCCAGCGGTAGTAATAGGGATAAAATACCAGAAAGAAGGCGGCAGAAGCGCCGAGGTAAAGGGCCGGCGCCTTGAGCGATAGGAAGGCATAGAGCAGCACTCCCATGAGCCCGATACCCAGCGAAGCCCCGATCCAGCGGATGCGGTAGCGCCGGCGGATGGCGGGTGAATGCTCCATATGGTGCCTGGCCAGCGCCACCAGGTCGGTTTCATCCAACGCAAACTCGACTTCCATCTCGCGCAATTCCTTGAAAGCCGGATACCGAGTGTTTCTTCAATACAACGCCCCAGCACGGTCGTTTTGTGGGAGTGGCTTCCAGCCAAGATAGCATTGCCGGAATTGACCGGCCTTTGATCGAGGCAAGATGCCGCTCCCACATAAAAGGCTTGCCTCCCTCAGATCTCTTCCGATGCCCTTAGCGCGGGAAGCCCTGGATGCGCAGGCACACCTCGGCGATGATGACCGCGCTGAAAAACACCGTGAAGAGGGTAATCAGGGCCGCCACCACGATGCGCCAGCCTTGCTTGCGGAACGCGTCCAGGTCCTTGGCGATCGAAAGGCTGGTGAAGGCGATGATGGGGGTGGCCAGCGCCAGGAAGTTGACCTTGCCCACCGCCGCCAGGATCTCCTTAGAATAGGGCATCCCAGGCATGGTGAGCAACAGCGAAATGGTTCCGACGTAGGCGATGGTCGGGACATAGATCGGCACGAAGCGCGCCAGCAGCACGCCGACGACGCAGATGACGAAAATGAACAGCATGCCGGGCAGCGCCGTGATGGGATCGACCTTGGTGGCCACCCAGTTGCCGATCAGGGTCAGGATGCAGATCAGCATCAGGTGGAAGAAAGTCCATTTTAAGTCGATCTTGGGGCGCTCCTGCTTTTGCGTCAGCGAGAAGGTCTTGGCTCCCGGCTCCTTCTTCTTGCCCATGATGCGGTAGATCCATTCCGCAAACGGCAAACCGATCAGCCAGGAGGCGTAAAGCCCTGTGATGCCGGTGATTAGGTTGCTCGCGGCCGCGAAAGCGAGGATCTGGTCCTTCCACTGGGGCAGGGCTTCGCCCAGGGTCGCTGCGCCGGCGGTCATCATGCTGGCGCTGCCGATTCCCATGGCCATGGCCAGGGCCAGCGGGTGGAAGAGGGCCGGTGCCGTCAGGGCAAACACGCTGCCCAGGATGCTGAAGAAGGCAGTGCCCAGGACGGTGCCGGTGATGTAGGTCCCGATCACGCCGCGGCCTTCGGGTGAATCCAGGCCGTAGATGTCGGCGACGAGGCTCAGGTTGGGTTCACGGGCCACTGAGTAGCAGGCGCCGATGACCTCGCGCTTCAGGCCCAGCAGGATGCCGATGGGCATGGCCATGACGATGGCACCCCAGTTGTTGCCGGCCTCCTGCAGGATGAGAGCGAGGCCGGCCTGCAGCAGCTTGGGGACGTTGGGGCCGACCAGCGTGCCGTAGCGGACCATCAACGGGTAGGTGGCCGTCAGGATGATACCGGCGGCCCAGGCTGAATCGCTGATCGTGTAGACCTTGACCCAGCGGCCGGCCGCCTGCGGTGCGAAGAGAACCGCCAGCCAGATGGTGTGCACGAAGGGGACCAGCAGGATGGTGATCTTCTCGATGGGCGTCCAGCGCACGAAGCCGATCAATTCGGCCAGGATGACCAGGACGAGAGCAACCAGATAGACCTTCATCATCTGGGGGGAGACAAGCCCTGGGGATGCCTGCGGTGGGGACTTGGCTGTTTCTGCCATGGAGACCTCCTTTGAGTTCAGGTTGTGTACGGTAGTTGCTTGACCGCCGTCGACTTTGGCCAGGTTTGTGTTGCCGACACCATGTCGCTTTTAACAGTTTTTAGCGCCCATGGAAACCGCGCCGCTCTTTCGGCGGGCTTGAAGCCGGCCTTCTCCCCTATTGGGTCAGCCGCTGCATGAGGTCCAGGTATTGTTGTTTGGTGAGGCGCGGCTGGAATTCTTTTTTAACGCGCCGGGCTTCCACGCCCCCGTCGGCCAGCAGGTCGATGACGCACATGGCCATCAGTTTGGCGGGCAACACCACCGCGGCAATGTAATCGGTGACGCAGAACTCGGCGGTGTGCAGGTGCCCCCGGGTCCCGGTCACGAAGGGGTGCACCACCGGGATGAGGTGCGACAGGTCGCCGACATCAAACGACCCGCCCATGAAGCCGGCCTCCAGGGCACCCCTGTCGCCCAAGAGGGCTCGGCCGTTTTTGCAGACGATGTTGGTGAGGTTCCGGTCTTGGAAGATCGGCAGATAGCCGGGGATGTTGGTGATATTCGTGGCCGCGCCCACCGCGTCGCCCCCGGCCTTGAAGGCGCGGTCCACCTTGGCCGAGGCGTCGAGGATGGCGTCGAGGTTTCTGCCGCGCACATAGGTCTCGAGCCGGACGTCCGAAGGCACCACGTTGACCACGTCCCCGCCCTTGGTGATGATCGGGTGGACCCGGATGGCGTCATCGTCCTGGAACGTCTCGCGCTGGGCGTGGACCGCCATGATGCCGATGCAGGCTGCGTTGAGAGCGTTGATCCCGCGGTGAGGGGCGGCCCCTGCATGCGAGGGCTTGCCCTCATAGCGAATGAACTTGGCCATGAAGCCGTTACCGGAGGCGTTCATCAGGAAAGCCGGCTCGGGCATGTCGGCAAAGGCGTGCACCATCATGGCCGCATCCACGTCGTCGAAGTAGCCGAGCTTGATCAGCTCCTGCTTGCCGCCCAGGAAGCTGATCCGACCCTCGGCCATGAGCCCCAGCCGGTATTCGATCTCCAGGTACTCTTCGGCCGGGCAGCCCAGGAATTTCACCGTTCCGGACAGAAAGGGGGCGATCCCTGCACCGACAAGCCCCATGGCGGCGCCCAGCATGCTCGCCACCTGGATGTGATGGCCGCAGAGGTGCGCGGCGCCCGTGTCCGGGTCGGCCAGGGGCGATTTCCTCTCCATCACCGAATCGAGTTCTCCCATCACCACCACCGCGGGGCCCGCCTCCTTGCCGGCCAGCGTGCCCTCGACCCCTGTGAGGGCGAGGCCCTCCCGGATAGGCAGGTTCAGCTTCTGAAGCTCCTCCTTGACCAGCGCGGCGGTTTTGACTTCGCGGTACCCCAGCTCGGGCTGCTCCAGCATCCGCTGTGCGATCCCGATCATCTCGTCCCGGTGCCGATCGATGTGCTCGCAGGCCTTCTTTTTCAGCGCTTCCGTGTTCATGATGTGTCCTTTCCTGATCCGAGCAGATGCAGGGCCGCGTGCAGGTAAAGCCTGGCGGCATCCGCGACCTCCTGAAGGTCCACAAATTCACTGGTGGTGTGGGCCTGAGCGATGGACCCCGGCCCGCAGATCACGGTGGGGAAACCCATGTAGGGCGCGTCCGAGCCGGCCACAAAGGCCTCCACCCCCGAGTCCTTGCCGAAAATCCCCTGATGCGCCGCCCGCAGCGCGGCCACCACCGGCTCTTGCGGCGATATGTCGTTGGGCGCGATCAACCAGGTGGGCTCGGTGATCGCGTAAACGAAATCCGGGTCGCCGGCGGCCGCCCGGCGGATGCGCTCATGGAATTCGGCATAGACGCTCGCTCGGGACTCGCCCGGCAGCGTCCGACGGTCCACCTCGAGCTCGCAGCAGTCCGGTACCATGTTTACCTGGACACCGCCGTGGATCACTCCCGGCGTGAACCGGCCGTGGCCGCAGAGGGGATGCGGTGTCCGCCCCAAAAGCTCCTGGTTGTAGTCGCCGAAGGCCCGGATGACCTTCGCCATCTTGTCGATGGCATTGATTCCCTTTTCGGGCACGCTCGAGTGCGCGGCCCGGCCGCGGGTGACGATCTTGGTGCTGACCCGGCCCTTGTTGGCGGGGCAGATTTTAAGAGTGGTGGGTTCGCCGATGATGCCCTGGTCGGCCATGCGGCCGGACTGGCCGATGGCCTTGGAGCCGAGCATCTGGTACTCCTCGTCGACGATGCCGCAGACGACCAGGTTGCCGTTCAGGCGCGTGCCGGTTTCCCGGAGCGCCTTGACGACGCCGAGGTAGGCGGCAAGCGCGGCCTTCATGTCGCAGGCCCCGCGGCCGTATAGTTTGCCGTCCTCGACCTTGACGTCGTAGGCACCGGGGTAGCCCGTGGTGCGGGCGGTGTCCATGTGGCCGGCGAGCATGAGGGTGGCCCGGCCTTGCTTCCCATTGAGGGCGCCGAACACGTTCGGCCGGCCGGCGCGCACTTCCCGGGTCTCGACATTCAGCCCCAGAGCGGAAAGGTGCCCGGCCAGATAATCGGCCATTTCCTTTTCGCGATAGCCTTCCCGCGGCGGTTCGTCGAATGGGTTTTCGCTGCGGATCAGGATCATCTCCCGCAGGACGCGAAACATCCACTCCCGGTCGATGGCCCTTTCCACTTTTTTGAAAAGATCATTTGCCATGGTCAGCCCTCCAGCCGGTCGCGCAGGGGGAAGCGGCGGCAGAGATCGCTCACCATCTCCCTCACCCGTTTTTGGGTGGAGATGTCCCCCGGCTTGGAGAGGATCCGGTCGATCCAGCCGGCGATCAGTTTCACCTCCTCCGTCCCCATGCCGCGCGAGGAAATCCCGGGGGTGCCGAAGCGCAGGCCGCTCGTCACCAGGGTGGATTCCGGGTCGAAGGGGATGACGTTGCGGTTGCAGAGGATGCCGGCGGCCTCGAGCGCCGCCTCGGCCGTGTCGCCCTTGAGGCCCTTTCCCCGCAGGTCCGCGAGCACCATGTGGTTGTCGGTGCCCCCGCTCACCGGCCGACAGCCCGTCGCGCCCAGC
>Ga0316603_10000437_pt1 | contig 21043 bp, 11 predicted proteins | sample OWC_soil_day10_n_FD_207649 | JGI IMG/M metagenome (GOLD analysis project Ga0316603, IMG submission 207649) | Wetland soil microbial communities from Old Woman Creek delta, Ohio, United States - OWC_soil_day10_noCT | ecosystem: Environmental > Terrestrial > Soil > Wetlands | place: USA: Ohio... | reverse complement strand
TGGCTATCGCCCGAGCACGGGATGATCACCATGTGATAGGTCGCGAGCTTCGCCGGATCGCGGACGAGCGCCTCGAGCGTCGCGACGGTCATGCCGAGCGTGTTGCCGCCGTTGTCGACGAGATCGAGCTTGCCCTCGGTGGACGTATAGCTGCCCTGCGCATCGACGGTACCGATGCCCATCTTGCCGAGGATGCTCTCGAGCGGATCGTAGCTACCCGCGGCGATCGCGATCCGCGGGATCCACTTGCCGTTCGCCTGATCCATCACCGACGGCAGCGTCGTCTGCGCGGTGTCGAGCGTGACGTCGGTCGTCGTGATGTCGAGCTCCTGCTCGAGACGGAACTGCCCCTTCTGGATCACGAGCCAGCGCTTGCCGGGCTGCGCGTCGGGCACGATGAACGAGCCGGTGTGATCGGTGAGCACGGCGCCCGCGGGCGCAGCCTGACACGGCTCGCAGTACACGCCGGCCGGGATCGGCGGCGGCCGGACGGACGTCGTGTAGACGGCGGCACCGGCGACCGGGACCTCCTCGCCCACGGCGGCCATCCCGGGCGCGAGGCCCGGGGCCCACACGCGACCGCGCAGCGTGCCGGTCGGTCCGGTGTACGGCGCATCGACGCCGCCGCCTTCGTCATCACCACGCCCGCTCGGACCGCAGGCGATCACGACGAGCAAGAACATGCACGGAAGGGCCCTCATCGCCGCGAACTCTCGCCCAGACGGGGCCCGCTGCCAACCGATATTTCTTCAGCGTCGGCGGCGGCGGCGCAGGACGAGGCCGCCGACGAGGGCACTCAGGGCGAAGGCCCCGGCGCTCCCGCCGCCGGTCGAACAGCAGCCGCCCAGCGTGGGGAGCTCGAGCTCCTGGCACGCGGACGAGCACGTCGCGTCGCCGCCGTCGCCGTGGTCGCACTCCTCGCCGGTGTCGACGATGCGATCGCCACACGCCGGGCGCAGGCAGTAGGTCCGACAGGTATCGGGCGCATCGGCGTTGGCGCCGCCGTCGTCGCAGCCCTCGGTCGGGGTCCGCACGCCGTCGCCGCACACCGAGTGGATGTTGGCGACGATGCACACGTCGTCGAGGTGCCAGCCGCCGAGGTGCAGGCCGTCGTCGGCGGTGAGGTCCCAGCCGACCGTGAACTCGTTGCCCGGGACATAGCCGGAGAGCGGGACGTCATGGAACCGCCACTCGCGATCGATGTGATGCAGCGCGCTCGTGTCGCCCGTGTTCGCCGTGTTGTTGATCCACGCCTTCTTGTCGTTGACGGTGACGCGCGCCTGATCGAAGAAGCTGTCCTCGGAGGCGAGCCAGCGGCGGTACTGGAGACGGACGTCAGTCCAGCGGCCGACGTTGATCGGCGGCATCTTGACCCACGAGCCCATGCCCGGCTTGTAGTCGCCACCGAGCTCCTGCGCGAGGAACCTGGTCCCGGTGTACGCGGCCTGCGGATCCGTCGTTCCTCCGGCGCCCTCGCCCCACGCCCACGGCGACGGCGTGTTCGGCTTCGTGGTGCCGGTGGTCCAGCCCTCGGTGAACGGATCCGCGGTCTCGAAGCTCGTGCAGTACAGGGGCACGGTCTCGCCCTGGTACAGCGAGTAGTACGGATCGGCGAGGTTGTCGGCGAGCGTGAAGATCGAGCCGTCGGTGAACTTCACGCGCGCGCGATACAGGACCTTGCCATCGCGGGCGAGCGGCAGCTGCGCCCAGTACTCGCCGTCGCCGCCGGCGTGCGCGACCGTCGAGCCCGCGGTCGGCGTCATCGACCCGCTCGGCTTCCACTCGACACTGACCGACTCGATCGCGTCGCTCGTGCAGCGCGAGCTGAGGCCCGTGAGGTGGACGCGCACGAGGGTCGAGGCAGCCTTCTCCGCGATCGAGCCGGGTGCCGCGACCTGGCCGCTCGCCGTGCGCAGCCCGTGACGGCCATACGCCTCGCGGATCACGCACTCGTTGGGCGAGCCGTTGTCGAGGTTGCCGTCGTCGTCATCCTCGATCAGCGCCTCGACGAGGCTGCTCGGGATATCGATCGAGCGGCGCAGGGTGCCGAGGTACAGCTTGTTGACGATGCGGATGCCCTCGGCCTCGCCGTGCACGGCGATCAACGCTTTGCGCAGGTCCCACAGCGCGCCGCCGTAGATCAGGCCGGTGTAGTGGATCTCTTTCACGTCCTCGGGCCACCGGTGTTCCATGTCGACCGGATCCATCTCCCGCAGCGGCGTGTCACCGTAGAAGAAGCCTCGCCCCATGCCGGAGTCGTTGGTGATGCTCGCGGCGAGGAAGTCGGCGGCGCCCTCGCTCATCGCGCCGTCGAACTTGCCGACGCCCTCGATGATCTCGGCGGTGTGCAGCGCGTGCCCGAACTCGTGAAACACGACGTCCTGGAGCAGGCCGGTGTTCTGGCACTTCATGCTCGACTGGAAGAAGTTGATCGACTTGCCATCGAAGAACGCGTTGCACTCCTGCCCGATGTTGACGTTTGCCGTCATCTGCTCGCCGAGCTTCGGCATGTTCGGGTCGAGGTAGCGGTAGACGAAGTCCTTCACGATGTTCGTGCTGATGAACACGTTGACCTGCGCGTCGTCGAGCGCCAGCGCGGACGCGTCCCACACCGTCTGGCCACCGGGGGCGAGCACGAGTTGCGCGACGGCGAGCGGACCATCCGAGGTCGCCTTGTTGACGATCGTGACGAGGTCACCGATCACCGCCGTCGTGATCGACTGCTGGACATCGGGTGCCCAGCTCACACTGCCGTCGGCGGACGTCGTCTGCGGCGTGCTCCCGACCGTGACGTGCGTGCGCGGGGCCGGGAGATCGATGCGGGGGCGTGCCGGGTGGCGATCGACGGTCCGGTACCGCACGGTGCCGCTCGCGAACGCGTTGAGCTGGTGCACCGCGAGGATCGCGCCGGTCGCGACGTCCGCGTACGCGAGGTACCTACCATCGGCGCCGCCGTCGATCGTCAGCGGGCGCGCGACGCGATAGCCGAGCACCGCGTCATCGGCGACCAGCGGCAGCACGACCTCGTCGCCGGGCTCGCTGACCGGCGCGTTCGCGAGCGCGAGATCGCGGCGCAGCTCGGTGGTCGCACGCCCGTGGACCGCCGCGCGCGACAGCCGCGCCCTGGGCACGCCGACCGTGACCTCGGGCAGCGCCTCGCTGCCGATCGCGACCATCCGGTCGCGCTTGAACCGGAAGCTGATCTGGCCGCCGACCACGCGCCGGCCACCGAGCTTCTGCTGGAAGCCGATCGAGCGGATCTCGCCATCGGTGTGGTTCGCGACCAGCTCGAAGTCGGAGACCTGCGCTCCGGGAGCCAGCAGTGCGAGGTGGGTCGCGAGCAGCTGGCGCGCGACCTGCTCGGCGATCTGCGGCGAGGCGTTGGCGCCGGGGACCGCGATCCCCGAGCCCCAGATCCGCGACGGCACGCCGGTCGCGCGATCGTGCGCCGCCGTCCACCGGCCACCGGCCGCGGCCGTGAACTTCGACCACGCCGCACTCGGGACCGCGCCCCAGCGGACCTCGGTGTGCGTGCGCAGCGGCTTGCTCACCCCCGCGGCGGGCCGTGCGGTCAGCGTCTCCGCGGCGATCCGCGCGTTCGGGCGCGGCACGACCGCGTGGGCGGTGGCGGCGGCAAGCACCAGGCTGCTGGCCAGCGCGGATGACCCACGAAAACGCATGAGCTGATTAGAGCGCATCCTCGGCGCATGGCGAAGCGTTTCCGCTGGTTCAGGCTGACCGGGGGGTGGGCGTCCGAGTCTCGCTGACCTCAGATCCCCAAGGCCCCTGCGACCTGGAGACGCGGGCCTGGGGTCGATCACGTCGCGAGCGGGCCGTGATGAACGATCTCGAGCGCGTCGGCCCGGGCGGCACGCACCGCGAGCCCGAGCGTGAGCTGGCCGCGGGCGCGGACGAGGTTGTGGGCGCGCCGCGACGGGAACCGCGCCGGATCCCAGCCGAAGTACTCGTCGCGGAACACGTCGACCGCGAACCGCGCGGCGAGCTCGACACACACGGTCTCGAGGCCGACCACGATCGAGGTCCGCTCGTCGGCGCTGACCAGCTCGTCGGCGACCGCGCGAAACCCGCGGATCGCGGCGGCGAAGATCGGCAGATCGAAGGTCACGCTGCCCGCGTCCTCGCCGTGCGGGTTGCACCACGAGCGCATCGCGTCGCCGAGCTCGAACGCCATCGTGCCGAGCCCGAGGGTGTCGAGATCGACGAGGCACGTCCCGCGCACCGGCGCGGTCGAAAACAGGAGGTTGGAGATCTTGAGGTCGCCGTGGCAGTGACGGAGTGGCGTCTGGGGCAGCGCCGGCAACCCGGCCGCCGCGTCGAGGATCTCGGCCGCGAGCTCGGCCGCCTCGGGAGCGCTGCGATCCGCGGCGTGCGTGGCGAGGCGCGCGAGGTGCGCCGCCGTGTCGTGGACTCCCGCGCGCGCGAACGCGTAGTCGTGGCGGAGATCCGCGACCGCGCGATGGAACCGCCCGACCAGCACACCACCGGCCTCGGCCCAGGCCGGATCGGGGACGCGGTGGACCGTGACGCCGTCGACCCACGACAGCGCGCGCCACACGCGGGCGTCGTGCTCGAACCACGCACGATCCTCGCGCGTGCGGATCAGCCGCGGCGTGACGAGCCCGTGCGTGGCGAGGTGCGCCGTCACCGCCTCGAGGTCGAGGTTGACCTTCGCATCGAAGATCGGGTGCAGGCGCTGGACGACCGCGACGGGGACACCGTCGACGCGCACCGCATATGTCGCGTTGATCAGGCCGCCGGCGACCTGCGAGACGTCGGCGTGGTCCCAGCCCCACGCCGCGAGCACGTCCGCCGGTACCCCGCTCACTGCTTCTTGATCTCGATCAGCTCGACGTCGAACACGAGCAGACCCTGCGGACCGCCGCCGCCCGGGTACGCGAGCTCCTGCGGGATCCACAGCCGCGCCTGCTCGCCGACGCCGACCATCGGGATCCCGTCGGTCCAGCCGGGGATCACGCCGCCGAGCGAGAACTCGATCGGCTGCTGCGCGCCCTTGCGGGAGGTATCGAACATCTTCCCGTCGGTGGTCCACCCCGTGTAGTGGACCTTCACGCGATCGGAGGCGACCGGGTGCGCCGCACCCTTGACCGCCTTCAAGATCTTGTACGACACGCCGCGCGGGCTCTTCTTGGCGTCCGCGGGAGGTGCCGCGACATCGGGCGGTGCGGGGTGATTCGCCGCGCCACCCGCACCGTGACCATGACCGTCGGCGGCCTCGACCGGCGGCGGCGCCTTGATCTCGAGCAGCTCGACGTCGAACACGAGCATGCCCTGCGGCTTGCCGGGCGAGCCCTTGTAGGCGAGCTCGTCGGGGATCCAGAACCGGACCTTGTCACCGACCGACATCACCGGGATCCCGTCGGTCCAGCCGACGATCACGCCGCCGAGCGAGAACTCCGCGGGCTCGCCCTTGATCACCGACGAGTCGAACATCCGACCGTCCGTGGTCCAGCCCGTGTAGTTGACGCGCACGACATCGGTGACCTTCGGCTTCGGACCGCCCTTGCCGGTGGCGAGCACCTTGTAGGACACGCCCTTCGGCGTCTTGCTCGCACCCGCGGAGGGCGCGGCGACATCCGCCGGCACGCGCGGGGGCTCCTTGCCCTTCTCGATCGTGATCAGCTCGACCTCGTAGGTCAGCACGCCCTCGGGCATCCCGGGCAACGGCCGCCCGTCCTGCTGCATCCGCTCCGCGGGCAGCCAGAACCGTGCGCGCTGCCCGGCGGTCATCGACGTCAGGATCTCCTCCATCGCGGCGGTCTGGCGGAACGGCGGCACCGTCGCCGGGCGCTTGCGCAGCTCGGTGGTGTCGAACATCCGGCCGTCCTTGTCCCACGCCGAGTAGTTGAAGGTGACGGTGTCGAAGAACCGCGCTTTGTCCTTGCCGGTACCGGGTTGGAGGACGACGTACTTGATCCCGGACTTCAGCGACTGCGCGGACGCGGGCGGCGCACCGACATCGGGCGGCACGGCCGGCGCGGCGATGATGTCGACGACCTCGACCTCGTAGACCAGCGTCTCGGGCGCGGAGCCCGGCGGCGGGGCGCCCTTGTAGCCGATCGACGGCGGCAACCAGAGCATCGCCTTCTCGCCCTTCTTGAGCAGCTGCATCGCCTCGGTGAACCCGGGCGCGGTGTTCGCGAGCGGCAGCGGCATCGGCTGGCCGCGATCGCGGTTGGTGTAGAACGTCTCGCCGGTGACCTGGCGCCAGCCCGTGTAGTTGATCATCACGGTGTCGTTGCGGTTCGCCGCGGTCCCGCCGTCGACGCTCGTCAGCTTCTTGTAGATCAAGCCGGAGGCGGTCTTGATCGCGTCCATCGGCGGGTTCTTGAGGTCGAGCGGCGGCGCGATCTGCTCGGACTTCGCGCGGACCGGCGAGGCGCTCGCGCTGCCCGATCCGGATCCGGTGGCGGTCGTCAGCGTCTTCGGCTTCTCCTCCGTGCGCTGACAACCAAGAGTCGTGAACAGGAACCCGGCAACAACGAGGAGACCACGCATGCGCGCACAACATACTGTGCGTTTCCGGCGCGCGCCAGCGACGGAGCGAGCCCGCTGACGCAGAGGCTTCAGGCGCTCGCCGCGAATGCTTCGCGGGTGAGGTTGCGGGTCCCGACCTCCTCGACGAGGACGTTGTCCTCGATCCGGATCCCGCCGAAGTGGCGGAGGTCGGCGATCGCGGACCAGTCGACGAGCTCGCGGCGATCGTCGGCCTGGAGGGGGCCGAGCAGGCCGTCGATCACGTAGATCCCGGGCTCGATCGTGAACACCTGCCCCGGCTCGATCACCGAGGTGTTGCGGAGGAACTTGTTCTCGGCGCGCGGCGGCCGCGGCTTGCAGCCGGCATCGTGCACGGTGATGCCGAGCGAGTGCCCGAGGCCGTGCGGGAACAGCGCTCGCGTGATGCCGCGCGCGACCAGCTCGTCGACGCTGCCCCGGCCGATGCCGAGCTCGCGCAGCGCGACCGCGAGCAGGCGGTGCGACTCGTCGTGCAGATCCTCGTACGGCATCCCCGGCCGGATCCTGCGGATGATCTCCTGCTGCACGGCCTCGACATGAGCGAGCAGCTCGCCGAACCGCTGGGCGCCGGCGTCGGTGCCGCGGACATGGGTGCGCGTGATGTCGCTGCCGTAGCCGAGGACCTTGGCTCCGGCGTCGATCAGGAACGAGGTCGCCCCGGTGATCCGCTCGCGCGTGTACGCGACGTAGTGGAGGATCGCGGTGTGCGCGCCGAGCGCGACGATGTTCTGGTACGGCGCGCGCGCCTCGTCCTGCTCGGACGCCCCGAGGTAGGCGAGGTGGAGCTCGAGCTCCGACGGGGTCCCGGAGCGGAACAGCTCGGCGGTGTGCCGGTGTCCGCGGACCGCGCGACGGGTGGCCTCGGCGAGGCACGCGATCTCGTACGCGGTCTTCCGGGTCCGCAGCAGGTCGAGCGCGGCGATCAGCGCGGGCGGATTGACGGTGCCGGGAGGCGACGTGCCCTGATCGCGCGTGATCACCGCGACCCGTCCACCTGGGAGCGCGTCGCCGGCCATCCCCGGCTTGACCTCGACGAGGTCGAAGCCCGACCAGAAGTGATCGCTCTCCGGAGGCGGCGTGGTCTCCCAGAAGTCATCGACGACGGTGCGCACCAGCGTCGGCCGCTTGCCCACGCGAACGATCACGAACGCATCGGCCTCGACGAGCGGGCACCAGTGCGCGTACGCGGGCGTCGGGGACAGCGGCCACGACTGATCGTCGAACCGGTTCTTCAGCGTCGCCGCCCCGCCGCACAGCACGACGGCGTCGAAGCCATGGGCGGCCATCGCGGACTCGTAGCCCTGTTGCAGATACGCGAGGTGCTGGGGATAGGTCGCGGCGTAGCTCACGGGCGGAGCCTACCCCGTTAGCGGGTGACCGGGGCGAGCGCGAAGGCCGTGGCCGGCGTGCGTTCGATCGTGAACGTGCGACCTTCGACGAGGTCGCCGACGACCAGCCGCACCGCCGGCACGGCGTGGGGGCCACGCTTGACCGGCGCGCTGAACCGCCGCGCGATCGCGCGGACGTTGTCGCCGTCGCCGGCGCGGAAGCCCGCGATCGTCGCGTCGCCCTTGAACGTCGCCGCCGCCGCCGCGAGCGCCTGTCGCTGGGCCGGCGTGAGGTTGTACGCGACGAGCACGGGGCCCGGCAGCGTCGGCAGCGAGAGCACGACGGTCGTCCCGCCCGGCAGATCGACCCCGGCGGGCACGACGGCGGCGTCCGCCTTCCCGAGCCCGAGCGCCGCGAGCGCCGACGCCGTGTCGGGCGCGGCCTCGATCTTGGAGAAGTAGTCGCGGCCGATGTCGCCGCCCAGGAGCACGTTGAGCACGAAGTCGCTCTCGCGGCCGCCGACGCCCGGCACGAGGACGCGCTTGCCCTTGAGCTGGCCGATCTTGACCGCCCCGCGCGCGACGAGCTGCCAGCCGATGCTGGTCTCACCGCCACGAACCGCCGCCGCGATCACGGTGTAGTTACCGCCGGCACCCGCGAGGTAGGTCGCGTCCACGACGGCGACCGTGACGGCGCCCTTCTTCACGGCAGCGGAGAAATCTCCCGCACGCGCGTAGTTGCGGCCGCTGCCGGTGCCGCCGAGCGCCTTGCCGAGATGATCGCCGAGGCGATTCGCGAGCTCGACGCGCTCCGCGGTCGACGAGAACGGAGCGCTCGGCGCGAACAGCCCGACGGTGACGTTGTCGGCGTGCGCGGTGGCAGCGCACAGGGTTGCGACCACCACGACGAGGATCGGGAACGATCTGCTCACTGGGCACCTCCGTAGATCCGCTCTTTGGATTCGATCCAGTCCGACAGCGGTCCGAACCGGGCACCTGCCTTGCGCGCGCGCCGCCACGCATCGAGTGCCTTGAGCGGTTCGCCCTTGCGCTCGTACGCGATGCCGAGGTTGATCAGCGCCTCGGGGAGCTTGCCGGTGAGGCGCTCGAGCCCGTTGATCGCGGCGTCGACGTTGCCATCGGCGAGATCGAGCGCCGCGAGGTTGTGCGCGAGCTCGTCGACCCCGACCCGCGAGGTGACCTTCTTCGCCGCGTTCAGGTACTTGCGCGTCTGCGCTAGCTGGCCGCTGCGATACGCATCCTGCGCCGCCTCGAGAGCGACGACCCGGATCGACGTGTTGAGCAGCACGGCGGCCGGCCCGCTCGACTTGCCGGCGAGCGCGGTCAGCTTGTCGAGCGACTTGCCCGCGCGCCGCGCGTTGCGGCCCTCGGTGAACGCGATCAGGATCGGCGCCGCCTGGGTGTCCGCCGGCGGTGGGAACGGGCAGCTCTGCCCGCTGACCGCACGCAGGGCCGACAGGGCCGCGCCTGCATCCCCGACGACGACCGCCGCCAGCGCGAGGTCGCACTTCGTCGACAGCTCGGGTTCCGTCTTGACCGACGCGGTGAGGTGCTCGACCGCCTTGGCGCCGTTGCCCGCGCGCAGGGCGACGAGCCCCGCGGCGTGGCGGGCGACCGCGAGCGCTGCCTTGTGGCGCCCCGCGAGCGGCCCGCTCTTCGCCGCCGTCGCGGTCTTGTCGAGCGCGGCGATCGCGATGGTCGGATCACCGCCGTTGACCTCCGTCGCCGCCCAGTCGAGCGCGACCTCGACGACATTGTCCTTCTCGGTCGCGAGCGCGCGCTCGTACAGCGTGCGCGCCCCGGTGAGATCGCCAGCGAGCGCATGCGCGCGCGCGCCGAGCATCAGCGTGATGCCGGAGCCGTCCGCCTTGACGGCGCGATCGAGCGCGGTCACTGCCTCCGAGGACTTCTTGAGCGCGAGGCGCGCGATGCCGAGGTTGCGCCACACCAGCGGTGTGCCCTCGATCAGATCGGCGCGCACCAGCATCGGCTCGGCGCCCGCCGCGTCGCCGGCGGTCAGCTTGCCGACCGCGACCACGGTCAGGGCATCGACCAGGAGCTTGCGCGAGCGCGGCACGCTGAGGATCTGCTCGGCCTCGGTCAGGGTCTTGATCGCGGCCTCGCCCTGCCCGGTCGCCAGCTGCGCGGCACCGGCGACCGTCCGTACCGTCGCGTCGCCGGGCAGCTCCGACAGGATCGGGACGAGCCGGGTCGCCGCCGCCTGCGGATCGCCCGCCGCGATCAACGCCTCGCCGAGCTCGCTCCACCAGTCCGGATCGATCCCGGGCGTCGGCGGCGGGCCGAGCTCCTCGAGCGCCGCGAGGGCGCTCTTCGGATCCCCGGCACGGCGGATCACGACGGCGAACCGCACCGTCCACCGCCGCCGTGTCGGTTCGAGCTGGCGCGCGGTCTCGAGCTCCTTGCGCGCCTCGACGAGGTTGCCACGGGCGGCATACGCCTCGCCGACGAGCGCGTGGCCCGCGGCGCTCGCCTGCGGCGCCTTCTCGAGGTACTTGCGGCCGAGTGCGAGCGCGCCGCCCGCGTCATTGAGCGCGAGCGCGCACAGCCCGTCGACGAGCCACACCTCGGGGTGCGTGGTCGCGACGGGCTCGAGCTCCTTGAGCAGCGGCCGCGCCTTGCGGCAATCGATCGCTGCGGTCGCCCACGCGACGCCGATCCTCGCGCGCAGGTCGTTCGCCCGGGCCTCCGACGACTGCTTGAACATCGTCAACGCCTTCGCGGGTTGGCGGTAGCGCAGGTACGAGTCGGCGAGGTCGACGCGATGCCGCGCGTCCTCCTTGGCGAGCGCTGCCGGCCGGTGCTTGAAGTACGCCTCGAGCGCGATGATCGCGTCGGGCCACTTGCCGGTCGTGTGCCAGTGATGCCCGAGGAGCAGCTGCGCGTCGTAGCGTACCGGGTTCTTCTTGGTGACCTGCTGGAGGATCGGCACGCCACCCGCGACGTCGCCCGACAGCACGAGCTGCGATCCGAGCGCGGTCAGGACCTCCTCGTCGGTCGGCGACAGCGCCTGGGCGCGTCGCATCAGCTCGATGCCTTCCTTGTACTGCTTCTTCGCCGCGTGGACGGCCGAGCGCAGGACGTACGCCTCGACGCGCCTGGGGTTGAGCGCGATCGCCTGATCGAGAGCGTTCGCCGCCTGATCGAGCTCGCCCTTCTTGAGCGCGGTCCGGCCCTCGTCGACCAGCGCGGCGCTCTCGTCCTCCCCCTGGTTCGGCCGCTGGGCGAGCGCGGGCGCCGCGCTACTCACGATCGAGGCGGCGACGAACGCGAAGAGCAGGCGTCGCCAAGAGGAGAGCCACGAAGGCACGAAGGCCACAAAGCCGAGAGTGTTCTCGACGAGATCTCTCTCCTTCTGCTTCGTGGTCTTCGTGCCTTCGTGGCTCCGTTCTTCACGGCAGCCAGCTGCACGCAGCTTCATCTCATCAGTAGGAATAGCCGAGCTTGACATAGAGCTCCCTCCCCTCGCCGGGAACGCGAGGCACGGTGAGGACATCGGGCAGGCTGCGATCGTAGTCGCCGGGAGCCGGGACCAGGTCCCGGGTGCCGATCAGGTTGCGGACCCCGGCCGTGAGGTCGAAGCCGCGGAGGTTCGGGACGTAGATCGTCCAGTTCCAGCCGAACCATGCCGGCGACGGGACCGACGGATCGCCGTTCTCGTCGGCGCGCGTCGGGCGTTCGCCGATCACGGTGAGCTCGGACGACAGGTGGGCGTGACCGAACAGGAGCGGCGTCGAGACGCCACCGCTCGCCGTGATCGCAGGCGCGTTCGGGACCACGCCTCCGACCAGCGAGCCCGCATCGTCCTCGGTCGCGACCCGCGCGTACGCCGCGCCGCCGAACGCATACCAGCCGCTGCTCGTCCGGTACGAGCCCTCGGCTTCGACGCCGGCGGACACGTAGCGGGTCACGTTCTGGAACTGGAGCAGCGCCGGATCGACCGGGTCCGGGCGCTGCTCGACGATGCCGCGCGCGTCCCAGTACCAGCCCGAGACGCGCGCCGAGACGCCGGCCGCGGGCTTCGCCCACACGACGGCCTCGAAGCTGCGGATCGTCTCGGCGTCGATCGCCGGGTTCGCCGTGAAGTCGTTGCCGTCCTCGAACTTGCCCTCGTAGGCGCTCGGATTGCGGAAGCCCTCGGCGTAGAGCAGCTTGAGCCCGTGCTTCTGGGGCTCCGACACGAACACCGCGGCGCGCGGCGACAGGCGCGAGCGCGACTGCCGATCGGTCGCGACCAGCTCGTCGTAGTGATCGAAGCGCAGGCCGCCGGTGAACCCGAGCCAGGGCAGAGGCTGGGCCTCGGCCTCGGCGTACACACCGGCGAGCACGAAGTTCGCGGGGACGACGATCGTGTCCGCGGGATCGCCGCCGACGAACTTCGCCGTGCTCTTCGTGCGGTTGTAGCTCGCCTCGACGCCCGCGGTGACCCCGACCTCGTCGGTGATCTGCTGCCGGCCGCGGACCTCGGAGCCGATGTTGCGCGAGCTGCCGGTCGTATCGAGCGGCGTCGGCTGGTCGATCGGATCGTACGGCGGCGACGTATCGCTGTAGTCGTAGACGTTCGCGTACGCGCGTGCGGCGAGCGTGACGTGCTCCGACAGCTCGCGGGTGTGCCCACCCTCCGCGATCACGTGGGTGTCGAACTGTTCATACGGGTCACGCGACGGGTTGACGTCGTACGGTGCGAACGGAGATTCGCGGCTCCACTTCGACGCACGGATCTGCGCGAAGCTCCCACCCCACGCCCCGACGAGCCCGGCGACGAACGCGCGCGATGCGTCGGCGTCGACGCCACCGCCGTCCGGGATCGGCGCGTTCAACGTCTCGCCGAACCGGTTCATGAAGTGGATCGCGCCGCGCAGCTGCCGGTCGATCCCGCCGATCGCGAAGCCGGCGCTGGTCGTCGGCCCGGTGATCGAGTTGACGGCTCCGCGCGCCCACGCCCGCGGCGTCTCCGATGCGCCGCGGGTGACGATGTTGATGATGCCGAAGAACGCGTTGGTGCCGTACACCGAGGACACCGGGCCCCGGATCACCTCGATCCGCGCGATGTCGTCGATCCCGACCAGCGCATCGAAGCCGAGACCGGCGAAGGCGCCCCACGCTTCGTTGACGCTCGCACCGTCGATCAGCACGAGCAGGCGGTTGTTGAAGTCACCCGGGATCTGGAGCCCGCGGATCCCGACCGAGTAGCTCAGGCGGTTGTCGACGAGGTACGCGCCCGCGACGCTCGCGACCGCCTCGCCGACGGTGCGGTAGCCAAACCGGCGGATCCGATCGGCCGTGATCACGGTGACCGCCGACGCGACGTTGCCGAGGCTCTGCTCGCGCTTCGCCGCGCCGACGACGACGTCCTCCTCGGCGGACGACGCCGCGAGCACGATCGCCGAGCTCGACTGCTCGTCCGATGCGAGCGGCAGCGGCGGCAGGTCCGCCGCGTCGACCGCGGGCTCTGCGGCTGCCGGTGCCGCGACCAGCAGCCCGAGCAGCGCGAGCCGGCTAGTACGTGTAGCCGACCTTGACATAGACCTCTCTCCCCTCGGCCGGGAGCCGCGGGACGAGGATCGTCGTCGCCGGATCGGGGAACCGGTCGTAGTCGCCGACGGCGGGCTGGAGATCGCGCGTGCCGATCAGGTTCCGCACGCCGGCCGTCAGATCGAAGCCACGCAGGTTCGGGACGTAGACGGTCAGGTTGATCCCGGTCCACGCCGGGGAGCTCGGCGACGCGTTGCCGTCGTCATCGGGGCGCGTGCGGCGAAGGCTGATGAACTGCGCCTCGGCGGACACGTGCGCGTAGTGGAACAGCTTCGGCGTCGAGACGCCGGCGGTCGCCGTGAGCTTCGGCGCGTTGACCACGTCGCCGAACACGACGTCGCTGCCGGTCTCGCCGCTCCCGACCTGCGCGAACGCCCCGCCACCGAACGCGTACCAGCCCTCGCTGGTGCGATAGGTGGCCTCGACCTCGAGGCCGCGCGTGACGTAGCGGCCGACGTTCTGGAACTGCAGCAGCGTCGGATCGTCCGGATCGGGGCGCTGCTCGACGACGTCGCGGGCATCCCAGTAGAACGCCGACAGCCGCGTCGAGAGCCCGGTCACGGGCCGCCCCCACAGCACCGCCTCGAAGCTGCGGATCGTCTCCGACCGGATCTCCGTGTTGTCCGAGAAGTCGATGCCGTCCTCGAAGTAGCCCTCGAACGCGCTCGGATTGCGGAAGCCCTCCGCGTAGAGGAGCTTGAGCCCGTACTTCTCGGGCTCGGCGAGGAACAAGGCGCCACGCGGTGATAGCCGGCTCTCGATCACCGAGTTGCGATCGAACCGCACGCCGCCGGTGAAGCCGAGCCACGGCAGCGGCTGCCCGTCGACCTCGGAGTAGACGCCCTCGGTATTGAAGTCGAGCGGGATCTTGGCGCCGTCGGCCTCCATCCCGACGGTGTACGAGCGGCTCTCGGTCTTGTTGTAGTTCGCCTCGATGCCGGCGGTCACGCCGAGCTTGTCGACGATCAGCTCGTAGCGGCCGCGGACCTCGGCGCCGAGCGTGAGCACGTCACCGTAGTCGACGAACGGATCATCCGCTTCGTAGGTGATCTCGTCGAAGAACCGGTAGGCCGTGCCGTAGCCGCGCACCGATCCCGACAGCCGCTTCGACAGCTCGCGCGAGTGCCCGCCCTCGAGCAACACCTGCGTGTTGTACAGCGCGTACGCCGGATCCGCGGCCGGATCGCTGTCGTACGGCGCGAACGGCGAGTCTCGCCGGGCGCGGTACGCGCGGAGCTGCGCGAAGCTGCCGCCGTACGAGCCGACGACCCCACCGATCAGCGTGCGCGCGCCGTCGGCGCTCAGCGGATCGGCGCTGATCTCGTCGACCTGCAAGGTCTCGCCGAACCGATCCATGACCAGCAGCGAGCCGCGGACCTGCTTGTCGACGCTGCCGGCCGCGAACCCTGCGGTCGTGACGAGGCCGTTGATCGAGTTGACCGCGACCCGGCCCCAGGCGCGCTGGCCCTCGGCCGCGCCGCGCGTGACGATGTTGATGATCGCGAAGAACGCGTTGGTGCCGTAGACCGCGCCGACCGGCCCGCGGATCACCTCGATGCGCGCGATGTCGTCGATCGACACCAGGCCGTCGTAGCCGACGCCGGCGAACGCGCCCCACGCCTCGTTGAGCGTCGCGCCGTCGACGAGGACCAGGATCCGGCTGTTGAAGCCGCCGGGGATCTGGACGCCGCGGATGCCGACCTGCTGGGTCAGGCGGGTGTCCTGGATGTAGACGCCCGCGACGCCCGCGATCGCCTCGGCGACCGTGCGGTAGCCGAACCGCCGGATCCGATCCGCCGACACGACGGTGACCGCCGAGGCCACGTTGCCGAGCGTCTGCTCGCGCTTGGCGGCGCCGACCACGACGTCCTCCTCGGCCGACGTCGCGGCGAGCAACGTCGCCGAGCTCGACACCTCGTCCTCGGTCGCGGGCAGCGGCGGCAGGTCGGCGACGTCGACGCCCGGACCGTCCGCGCGCGCATCGTCGACGGCAACCAGAGAGGCGAGGACGACCGCGAGCGTGTGGCCGAGGGCTCGAACACCCCGGACGTCGGCCCTCATGCCGCTCCGCGACCCACGCTCTGCCGGTTCACCGGCGGATCGTACTGGCACAGCACGAACGTGATGTCGTCGTCGGCCTGCGCGCCCTCGGCATAGGTCTCGAGGATGCCGATCACGCGATCGCGAAGCTGGACCAGCGCCGGACCGTCGGGCAGCGGCTGGCCGGTCAGCGCGGCGCGCAGCCGGCGATCGCCGAACAGCTTGCCCATCGGGTTGGCCCGCTCGACGAGCCCGTCGGTGAAGCACACGAACAGATCGCCGGGCCGGAGCTGGAGCGAACCGCGCCGGATCTCGACCTGGATGTTGCGATCGCCGAGTGGGTTCCCGCTCGCGGCGATGATGCTCGCGTCCTCGAGCAGCCGGGTCACGCCGAGCTTCATCACGTACGGGAAGTTCTGCCCCGCGTTCGCGTAGTGGAGGATCCCGTTCGTCGAATCGAACACCGCGGCGAACGCGGTCATCAGCACGTTGTGATCGCCGACCTGCCGGATCGCGGAGTCGATCGCCTTCAGCACCTGCTCCGGCGTCAGCAGCCGCTCGTCGATGCCCGACAGCGCCTCGACCGCACCGCGCGCCGTCGCCGCGATCATCGCGGAGTGGATGCCGTGACCGGTCGCATCGCCGACGACGAGCAACATCCGCCCGTTCGACAGCTTGATGTACGTCCACCAGTCACCACCGCAGCTCGACGCCGGCATGCAATAGCCGACGACCTTGAGGTTGCCGTGCATGTCGAGCGTGTCGGGCGGCAGCATCGCCTGCTGGACCTGCCGCGCGAGCGACATCTCCTTCTCGAGCGACGCCTTCTGCGCCTGCTCGACGAGCAGGTCGCGGATCTCGTCGGCCATCTTGTTGAACGCGCGCGCGAGCACGCCGAGCTCGTCGCCGCGATCCTCGGGGACCCGGCCCTGGAGGTCACCCGCGGCGATCCGGCCGGCCTGGTACGTCAGCTGCTTGATCGGCTGCGCGAGGCGAACGCCCTGGAGCGCCGCGAGCACGATGCCGATCCCGAGCACGACGAGCGAGACCAGCAGCATCCGGTTGCGCGCCGCGGCCGACCGCTCCTCGGCCCGCGACAGCGATGCCTGCAGCTCCTGATCGAGCCCCGCGGTCGAGACCCCGATCCGCAGCGAGCCGACCTGGCTCGTGCCGAGCTTCGCGGGCGCGCCATAGACCCAGTCGGTCGCCTCGCCGGCGCGGGCATGGACGACGTCCTCGTTCTTGATGCCGTCGACGAGCCGGCGCTCGAGCTCCCCGAGCTTGGCCTCGACGGGAGCATCCTTGGTCTGGGCGACGACCTTGCCGTCGGGGTCGGTGACCACGAGCCACTGGACCCGGTTCTCGCCGCTCTTCTTGTCCTCCTGGATCGTGCTCTCGAGCAGGGGGCCGACGTCGGAGAACTGGTTGTTCGCGAGCGGGATCGCGACCGCCGTGGCGACAGCTTTGACGATCAGCTCCGACTCGCGGACGATCGAGCGCTCGCCGCTGGCGCGCCGGGTGCTGATCGACGTCTCGGTCAGGTCATTGATCGACTTCTGAGCGAACCACGTGGCCGTGCCCACCGCTGCCGCGACAACGATCGAGGTAGCGAGGATGAGCTTGACCGAGATCGGAATCCCGGCGCGAGCTTGACGCGACGCACCCACGGCCTTTCGAGGTTAGTGGAATGGCCGTCAGGAATCCAGCGACCGACCCGTCGCAACCGCCCGGGCGACCGCCACGGCGAACAGGGCCTCCAGGAGCGCAGCGGGCCCCTCCCCCTCGAGCAGGCGCAGCGCTCGCGCGATCGCCTCGATCGTCGACACCCGGCCCTCGCCGGGCGACTTGCGCAGGCGCGCCGCGGGCATCGGCGCGTCGGGGAGCCGGAGGATCGGGAGCCCGCGCAGCCCCGAGAGCTTGAGGTACATCTTGCGGGCCTGCGACCAGCTCGCGTCGAGGAACACCAGCTGGCGCGGCGGTGGCACCGGCGCGATCACGGTCGGGGCACCCGCGGGGAACACGAGCCACGCGCCCTCGAGCGGGGGGAGCACCGTCGGGCCGCCCATGCCGCCGTGATCGACGATCTCGCTGTTCGCGAGCGCGTGGTGCGCGAGCCGCCCCGAGTTCGACGACCGGAATGCCTCGCGATGATGACGGACGATCACGATGCGCGTCCGCGTCTCGATCCGCGGGATCTCCGCGCACAGACACACCCGCTGCTGGTACAGGCAGCGAGCGCAACGACCGTGAACCGGCTCCACGCCGCTACTTACAGCACGCTAGCGGCAGCAGCGGAAGCCGGCGTTCGGGAAGAAGAACTGATCGTCGGCGAGGGTGAAGCTCAGACCGCAGGCGAGGCCTGCCGTCTCGTTGTTCGACGCACCGCCGCGCAGCGGGTTCTGACCAGCCGCACGGGCCGCGGTCCATTCCTTGACGTTGCCCGACATGTCGAACGCATCCGCGGTCGTGCCGTTGGCGTAGCAGGCCGCCATCGCGCCCGAGGCGAGGATGCCGTCCTGATCACCGGCGGTGACGCCGTCCGTGTCGAACGGGTCGCCGTTGCAGGTCGCGTCGTTCGGCGTCTTGGGGTTCGTCTCGTACGCCCAGATCTTCTCGTCGAACGGCGGTTGGTTCGCGCCGTCGGTGCTGAGCGCGACCGCATCGACCTGCGTGCCGTCCTCGCGCTGGTACACGCTCACGAAGTGGGTCGCGGTCGAGGCCGCGACGAACGCGTTGCTGCGCACCCAGACCCAGCCGAGGTTGTATGGCGGCGCCAGGGTGAAGTTCACCGCGGTCGGGGGCGTCGTCGTGCCCCAGCCGACGAACAGCGCGTTGCCGTTGTTGTTGACCCCGCGCATCCGGACCCAGAGGTAGTAGGTCGTGCCATTCACGAGGGAGGACGTGAAGTCGAGGCGCGCCGACTGCGACGGAGCGTTGGCCGACGTCGGGTTGGAGCCCGAGTCGGGCAGTGCCTCGAGCGCCGTCGTGCCGGAGTACGGTCCGACCTGGACCGGGGTCCACGTCTTGCCGCCCACCGTCGCGTTGGTCAGGGCGTGCTCCGCCTCGATGTACACGTAGGGGTTGCCCGCGGTCGGCGCGGCGACGGGGTACGCCGGCGCGGTCGGGTGCTGCGAGCACATCGACTGCCACTCGGCCTCGGTGCACAGCCGCGCACCGATCGAGGTGCACGCCTGCACCGCGCGCGGATACGTGACGTTGGTCCACGGCTGCCGGCCGGAGGTCGAGCACGCGTGGGTCTCGAGGATCCCCGTGGCCGTGGCGGCCGCGCGAGCGTCGGGGCGCGACGCCTCGTACTTCATGATCTGGACGGCCGATCCAGGAATCGTCACCCACTCCTGCCCGGTCAAGTTGCCGGCCGAGGCACCGTTGTCGACGATGTTGTCGCAGTTGTTGTCGAGGCCATCGCAGATCTCCGGCGACGACGTCCCACCCAGCACGGTGAGGTTGCACACCGCCGCTGCGTCGCGCATTGCCGTGTTGCAGATGTACGTGCCGGTCGACCGACACACGCCCTGCATCATGTTGTCACACGCGTTGCCGAGGTTCGGCTCCTGCGACTCGTCGATCCGACCGTCGCAGTCGTTGTCGGCGAACACGCCAGCGACGATGTCCGAGTCGCAGCGCGTCTCCGGCACGAGGTTACCCGCGACGTCCTTCGAGACGTTCGGGTTGGCGTAGTTGCAGCGCCACGTGATCGTCCCGGCCGGGTCATTCGGCGGCGGCCCGCAGAACAGCGTGGTCATCGTCGAGCACGCGCCGTCGGCGTCGCACAGGCCCGTCGGCGCGATCATGTCGGGGTCCATCGCGTCGGTGAGGCCATCGCAGTCGTCGTCGATCCCGTTGCAGGTCTCGTTGCCGAGGAACGGGTGGCCGCAGTCGAACTCGCAGCCGTCGCTGACGGTGCCGTTGTTGTTGAACCAGTTCGGCTCGCACGCGACGATGCCGCAGTTGCCGGGGAGCGCCGGGGCGACGCCGCAGCCCTCGAACGCGTGGGGCAGGTTGCAGACGGTGCCGCACGCACCGCAGTTCTGGACGTCGGTCATCAGGTTGTAGCCGTTGGTGTTGTTGCCGTCGCAGTCCTGATCGAAGCCGTCGCACAGCTCGAACGTCGGGCCGATCTGGCCGACGCAGGTCTCGACGCCGCCGAGGCACATCAGGGTGCCGCGGTCGCACAGGCCGGTGTCGGTGCCGGTCAGGCACGGACCGCCGGTCGGGACCATCTCGTCGAACATGCCGTCGCAGTCGTCATCGCGGTTGTTGCAGACCTCGGCCTGGCCGCCGACCGTGCCGATGTCGCCGACGCAGTCGATCGCGCCGCTGATGCAGCGGTTGACGCCCGCGGTGCATTCGCCGGTGTTCGTGCCGCACACGGCGCCGCCGCCCGGATCGCCTTCATCGGTGAGGCCGTTGCAGTTGTTGTCCTTGAGGTCGCACAGCTCGGGAGCCGGCGCCTTGGTGCAGGTGATCGTCCCGTTGGTGCACTGCTTGACGCCGCCCGCGCACTCGCCCTGACCGGAGTTGACGGCGGGCGCGGTCGAGCACGCCTCGCCGATCGTCGGCAGCGTGCCGTCGTCGACCTGGCCGTTGCAGTCGTTGTCCTTGTTGTCGCAGACCTCGGGGCCGGTCGCCACGCACGTCGACGCATCGGGTGCATCGCCGTCCGGCGCATCGACGGCATCGCCGTCCCCGCCGTCATTGGAGTCGCCGTTGCCGCCATCGTCGTTGACCGCGCAGCCGATGCAGTACTCGTTGACGTTGCACGACAGCGAGCTCGCCGCGGAGACCGCGAGGAGAGCGACGCCGAGCGCGCGGAGGAGGATCGTCTTCACGAGGCACCTCCGTTCCGGCGCCGGCGGAGGACCATCACCAGACCCAGGCCGAGGAGCAGTGAGCCGCCCGCGTCACCGCTGGTGCTGCAGCCGCCACCGCCACCCGTGGTCACGAGGATCTCGACGCCCGCGTCGGGCTTGAAGTCATCCTCGTCGAAGCACGTGCCACCGACGCAGACCTCGCCGGTCGCGCACTGGATGTCGAACACCTGGCACGGGTCGTCCTCGCACATGCCGTTGTTGTTCGGGTTGCAGTACTGACCCTGCGGGCAGACCACGAACGAGCACGGGTTCGGGATGCACGAGCCATCCGCGTCCTGACAGACCTGCCCCGCCGGGCACGCCGGGTTGCACGGATCGGTCTCGCACACGCCGAGGCGGCAGCGCTGCCCATCCGGGCAGTCGACGCCGGCGCAGCTGCCGAAGCACTGGCCACCGACGCAGTTCTGCCCCTCGGCGCACGTCACGCCCTGACACGGGTTGGTGACGCACGTGCCGTTGATGCAGTTCTGGTTCGCGGCACAGCGATCCGGGAACGTCGAGCAGTCATCCGGCTTGCACTCGCCCGTCGGCAGGAAGCAGATGTTCGGCGCGGTGCAGTTGTGGACGCCCGGCGCGCACGCGGAGACACACTCCTTGTCGCTCGGGTTCGTCGCCTTCGGGCGGCAGATCTGCTGGTCGCCGGCGACCACCGGG
>Ga0316603_10000436_pt1 | contig 21096 bp, 11 predicted proteins | sample OWC_soil_day10_n_FD_207649 | JGI IMG/M metagenome (GOLD analysis project Ga0316603, IMG submission 207649) | Wetland soil microbial communities from Old Woman Creek delta, Ohio, United States - OWC_soil_day10_noCT | ecosystem: Environmental > Terrestrial > Soil > Wetlands | place: USA: Ohio... | reverse complement strand
AATATCACAATCGCATAATTTGTCAATTCCTGTGTTAATCGCCTTGCTGGTTTGTCTTATCCCAACTACAATTGGTGGTTTGCTGAATGCTATCGGCATCAGCGGAATGGATCGGCTTATTCAGCGCAACGTAATAGCTACGAGCGGACGTGCCATTGAAGCTGCCGGCGATGTGGATGTGCTTTTGCTTGACAAGACAGGAACAATAACATTGGGAAACCGTATGGCCACCAACTTTATTCCGGCCGAAGGAATTAAAGTTGAGGAACTCGCAGATGCAGCTCAGCTTTCTTCTCTTTCAGACGAAACGCCCGAAGGCCGTTCAATTGTAGTGCTGGCAAAAGAAAAATTCAATATACGTGGACGTGACATTACCCATTTGCATGCAACCTTCATTCCTTTTACTGCACAATCGCGCATGAGCGGTGTGGATTTGAAAACCCCGGAAGGAAAAGTTCACCATATCCGCAAAGGGTCTTCGCAGGCTATTCAGGCTTTTGTTGAAGAAAACAACGGAGTTTATTCTCAAAAAGTGATAGATATAGTATCCGACTTGGCGCGTCAGGGAGCAACGCCTTTGGTAGTGGCCGAAGATAACAATGTATTAGGTGTGATCCACTTGAAAGATATTGTAAAAGGAGGTATCAAGAACCGCTTTGCTGAACTTCGTCAAATGGGAATTCGCACGGTGATGATTACAGGAGATAATTCCCTTACTGCCGCTGCTATTGCTGCCGAAGCAGGTGTAGATGATTTTATGGCTGAAGCTAAGCCCGAAGACAAATTGCGCCGTATTCGTGAAGAACAGGAAAAAGGACACATGGTGGGAATGATTGGTGATGGTACAAACGATGCACCTGCCCTGGCACAAGCTGATGTTGGTATTGCAATGAACTCAGGAACTCAGGCAGCTCGCGAAGCCGGAAATATGGTGGACTTAGACAGCAACCCTACGAAATTGATTGAAGTGGTAGAAGTGGGTAAGCAGTTGCTGATGACCCGCGGTGCGCTGACAACCTTCAGTATTGCCAACGATGTGGCCAAATACTTTGCCATTATTCCGGCCATTTCTGTTGCGCTCTATGCCGGGAGCAATGGACAAGGACCTTTGTCGGCACTCAATATTATGAGGCTTGGTTCACCGGAAAGTGCCATTCTTAGCGCTATCATTTTCAATGCGTTAATTATCATTGCACTTATTCCACTCGCATTGAAAGGTGTGGCTTATAAACCAATTTCAGCAAATAAAGCACTGACGAAAAATTTGTTGATTTATGGATTAGGCGGTCTGATTGCACCGTTTATCGGAATAAAAATTATCGATATATTGATTAATTTATAAAAAAACCCTAGCTCCTAAAGGGGAACCAAAAAAAAATATGAAAACATTTGGTATTGCATTAAAAATATTCCTGGTTTTTACCATTCTTACCGGGATACTATATCCGCTTTTGGTTACAGGTATTGCACAGGTTGTATTTCCACACCAAGCTAATGGTAGCCTTATTTTAAAAGACAATAAAATAATTGGAAGTGAACTGATCGGACAACAATTCGATAGTACTATTTATTTTTCGTCGCGTCCTTCGGCAATTGGAAATAATCCGTTACCTTCGGGCGGTAGTAATTTGGGATTGACCAGTGCAAAGCTCAAAGCTCAGGTTGCTGAACGAAAAAATAAATTTATAACTTTCAATCAGCTGGATAAAAATGTAGAAGTGCCGTCCGAAATGCTTTTCGCTTCGGCAAGTGGTCTTGACCCGCATATATCACCTGAAGCTGCTGAGCTACAAATTGATCGAATAGCAAAAGCACGGAATTTTAGCAATGTGCAGAAACAAAAGTTGAAATCACTTGTTGAAAAGATGACTGAAGCACCTCAATTGACTTGTTTGGGTGAAAGCCGGGTAAATGTATTATTGCTAAATATTGAACTGGACAAACTAAAATAGTGTTTTATGTTTAGATAATGCGATTTGGAAATCGCGGGACACAATTCAATTATATTATTTTTTACTCAAAAAGAACTAAAATGACAGCCTTCGAAATTGAAAGACCAAATCCTGATGAACTTCTTGCTGCATTAGTCAAAGAGGAAGAAAAAAACAAACGGGGTAAACTAAAGATTTTTTTTGGAATGTGTGCCGGTGTAGGAAAAACCTACACCATGCTTCAGGCTGCACACGAAGAAAAAAAGAAAGGAAATGACATTGTTGTTGGCTATGTAGAAACACACGACAGGAAAGAAACAAATGCTTTGGTGCATGGTTTTGAAATTATTCCCCGTAAAACTATAGAATACAAGTCCACTACCGTGCAGGAGATGGATTTAGATGCTATCATTGCCCGTAATCCTCAGATTGTTCTGGTGGATGAGCTGGCGCACACCAATGCACCGGGAAGTCGTCATAATAAACGCTATCAGGATGTTCAGGAATTGTTGGAGAACGGCATCAATGTTTTCACCACGCTCAATGTTCAGCATCTCGAAAGTCGCACCGATACGGTTGCACAAATTACAGGTGTGATTATCCGTGAAACCTTACCTGATTTTATATTTGAAAATTCCGATGATATTGAACTGGTTGATATTACGCCCGACGAGCTGCTTCAACGCCTGTCCGAGGGAAAAGTCTATACGCCCGAACGTTCCAAAGAAGCTGTAAATAATTTTTTCCGCAAAGGAAATATCACCGCATTGCGCGAGATGTCCCTGCGTATTGTTGCCGACCGGGTTGATAATCAGTTGCATGATTATATGCAGGACAAACGTATCCGTGGACCATGGAAATCGGGATTGCATTTTCTTGTGGCTATCGGTGTAAGTCCCTTTTCGGCCGGTTTGCTCAAGTGGGCCAAAAATTTGGCCTACACCATGGGAGCTAATGTCGAAGCCCTTTATGTGGAAACCTCTCAACGCTTAACAGCCAAAGACCACGAGCAACTTGATTTGAATATTGATCTTGCCAAACAATTAGGATTTAAAGTGCGAATCGTTACAAACAATGATATTGTCAAAGCGATTGTAAATTATGCTCAGAAAGAGAATATTACGCATATTATTGTAGGGAAATCACGGTTGAGCAGTGTAAAGTCACTATTAAAACTTGGAAATTTTGTAAACCGGTTGATTAAACACAGTGGCAATATTGATGTTTATATACTAGGCTCAGATACCCCGATCGAAAATAACTTCAATGTCAAAGCAGCCATTCCCCCTTTCACATCGCACAGTCGACAATACCTGACCGTTTTTCTTATTGTCTGCCTAACATCAATATTAAGTTATTACGTAAAAGATATTGTTGGTTACCAGACCATTTCTGTTATCCTATTGTTCATGGTATCTTTGCTGGCATTGTTTTATGGAACGGGTCCGGTTTTATTTGCGGCCACCTCAAGCGCATTAATCTGGGACTATTTCTTTATTCCCCCTCATTTTACCCTGCATATTGAGAAACCGCTTGATATTCTGCTGTTGTTTATGTTTTTCATTGTGGCATTAGTCAATGGAACATTAACGTCTCGAGTCCGACGTCAGGAAAAGAAGATACGCGTTCGAGAGGAACGCACCAATGCCCTGTACCAACTAACGAAAGACCTGAACTCAGTTTCGGGTTTCGACGATGTGATTAAGATTGCTTACGATTTTATCAATCGCTATTTTAAATTGGAATGCAGCATCGTGGTCAAAAATGACTTTAATCAATTGGAAGTTATGCCGATTGAGAATTCTACGATTCAGTTAACCGAAAGCGAAATGAGTATAATCAACTGGGTAGAGAAAAATTCACTGAAAGCCGGTAAATTCACCAATACTTTGCCTTCCAATGACTACACCTTTTATCCATTAATTGGTAGTAGCAGTACATTGGGTGTAATCGTAGTAAAACAAACTAAGGTCTTTACACATGGCGAAGAACAGTTTTGGGAAGCGTCGCTTGCACAGATTATTGGTAAATACGAACGGGAATTATTGCGTAATGCAACCAAAAAAACGTATATGATTAGCGAATCTGAGAAATTGTATAAAACTTTGTTTAACTCAATCTCGCACGAGCTTCGTATCCCAATTGCTGCTATTATGGGTTCTTCGGAGACTCTGTTGGAACAATATCTTCCGGAATCCATTCAAAAAGAGCTTTATTCCGAAATTAAAACTGCATCCATTCGCTTGAACCGATTGGTTGAGAATTTATTAAATATGTCACGATTAGAAACAGGCAGGATAACACCTCATCCTGACTGGTGCGATGTCCATGATTTGGTGAACTCCGTTTCCGAATCGCTTAAAAACGAACTGGAACCGTTTACATTTAAAGCACATATTCCCATTGACCTCCCGTTGATTTATGTCGATTTTGGATTGATGGAACAAGTGCTGCACAATCTTATTCTCAACGCCACGCAACACTCACCCAAAGGAAGTGCTATTGAATTGAAAATTCAAATTTCTGATGAAAATCTCATCATTAAAGTTATCGATCAGGGACATGGATTTCCCGAAACGGAGTTGTCTTCCGTTTTTGATAAATTCTACCGTGGGAAAGATGCTAAGGCAGGTGGAACAGGACTTGGTTTGTCCATAGTAAAAGGGTTTGTAGAAGCGCAAAATGGTTCTGTATCAGCTGCCAATGGAGTAAATGGCGGAGCTGTCTTTACAGTAAAAATTCCCAATAAAAAAAAGTAACTTTTCCAAAGTTAAACTTCTATTATATCCCACTAAACCTATAACCAATGCCTGATTCGGTAATCAGTAATTTTGGTTTAGTTGGGTCATCTTCAATTTTTTTACGCAGCTGTGCAATGAAAACCCGCAAGTACTGAGTTTGATCGGTGTATCCATACCCCCATATTTTCTGAAGAATATACACATGAGTAAGCACCCGTCCTTCGTTTTTGGCCATAAGAGCCAACAACGAAAATTCAGTGGCTGTTAGTTTAATAATTTCACCATTTTTGGTGGCTACGTGCCTGACAAGGTCAATTGTCATATTGTCAAACACCATGATTGCTTCTTGCTGACGAACAACCTGATGGGTGGCCACACGTATTCTTGCCAGCAATTCCCGGGTTCGAAATGGTTTAGTCAGATAATCATTTGCACCATTATCCAGCGCTCGTACAATGTCTTCTTCCGAATTTCTGACAGATAAAATGATAATAGGTGCTGTGTACCAGTCGCGCAATTTCCTCAACACTTCCAGCCCATCCATATCGGGTAAACCCAAATCAAGAATAATAAGAATAGGATTGACTGATGCAGCCAACATACAACCTTCCTTTGCCGTCTCGGATTCAATAACCTTGTATCCGTTTGCAGCTAAATTAATTTCGAGTAGTCTTCTTATCTGAATTTCATCATCTATAATCAGAATAGTTTGTCTCTCGTCCATGTAATTGATTGTTTTTTTTTACAGATTAGTTTAATGTTCCAAAGATATGGATTTTATTATAAAGATATTATAAAGAATTACAGACTATATTTAATTCTTATTGTGAGTCCGCGTAACTTTTGACAAGTGACGAGAGTATATGTCCGTGCTTCCATGTAACTTTCTACATGTCAGCAAAGTATGCATCAGTGAGTCTCCTATCAGTTTTTTTGTCTCAGTCGTCATTTGACGATAAGATTTACTCTCTCTTCTTTCATTCAGGAATTAGGACCGATAAAACCATAAATCAGAACGCGGGATGAATGAAGAAACTTCACAGCCCTCCCAAGGGAGAATTGGAGAAGATGGTGATGAATAACCATTAATCAGAGTTAATGTATCGATTTGATGAGATGTAGTACTTTCATGATAAAGCATGATACTTACTTTTTAATTTGTGACACTTAGTTGTTAAATCCTGACGTTCACTTGTTATTTCCTGACACTTACTTGTTAATACCTGATACATATTTGTTAATTCGCAATGCTTATTTGTTAAAATGCAGGGTCTATTCAATAAACTGTGGGGTCTATTCAATAAGGGTGGTTTGCCGTTTGGGCAGTAGTTCTGGTTCGAAACTTCCATTTCGATCTCTGGGAGTTGTTACCTCAATACTGCCATAATGTGTTTTTACTTTCTTTGAACTTAGGCTATTACGACGATTTTTAGATTGATCGGGTGTTGACAAATGACCATCAAGTTCACCCTGTAACCCGGCTTCTAATAGTCGTTTTAATAGAGGTGCCAATATGGCATTCTCGCCTTCCAGGCTAACACCTTGCTTCAATTTTAATAACGCTTCTTTCTCAAATTCTTTGTAATCAAATCCTTCTGTTTTGTTCATGTAAACTTGTTTTTATTGGGTAAATATATGCATTTTCCCCTTTTTGACACAGTTTATTGAATAGACCCCAGGAATAAAACAAGCTGTAGCTAATAAATAGTTATCTTTGTCTTAGGAAATCAAACATCTTGTATGAAAAGCAAAAATCTTTCAGTCCGGAAATGGGGTATACTTATAATTGTTGTAATCTTGTTGTCTTTAACCGGGTACTATGTGTATAATAATTCATCGCTCCGTTATGATTATGAAATAACCGATGATCTGGGAGGAAATATTTTTCCTTCTGCCATTTTATCTATTGCAACAACCGATGCACAAATAATTATTCCTTCGGACACCATGTATTTAGGAAATCCAAAATCGATTATAGGTGTTCGGATTCGTTCATCAAAACCATTGAGTCATGTGAGAGTTGAAGTGGCTGAAACTAAATTTTATGCTCAGTCAGTATCTGAATTCGATTTGCCGAAATCGGATATTGATTATATCATTTATCCGGATATTATTTGGAATTACGAAGCATTAAAAAACAATTCACAGCCAGAGCCGATAAGTGTAGTAGTAGACGCTGAAATTAATGGCAAGAAAATTGGTCGGAAGATACGAACATTTTCAGTGCGTAGTATCAACGAGTGTTTGCTTGGATACTATACCAAAGGCAGAAAATTTCATGATACCGGAATTTTCTTTGCTGCTTATGTAAACGAAGATCATCCAATGATTGATCAGATACTTCGTGAGGCACTTAATACACGCATTGTGAACAAGTTTTTAGGCTATCAGGCAAGGAATACTGCGGCTGCTGTTGACAAACAGGTTTATGCTTTGTGGAATGTATTGCAAAAAAGAAATTTCCGTTACAGTTCGGTTTCAAATACAAGCTTATCGAGTAATGTGGTAATTTCACAGCGTGTACGTACTTTTGAAGATGCTCTGAATTCTTCACAAATTAACTGTGTAGACGGTAGTGTGTTATTTGCATCATTATTGCGCGCAATTAATATTGAGCCGATACTTGTGAGAATTCCCGGTCACATGTTTGTAGGGTATTATACCGATTCGAATCGGGGAAATGTGAATTTTTTGGAAACCACGATGATTGGAGATGTGGACCTGGATGATTTCTTTCCGGATGAACAATTAGATTCTACCATGGTGGGACAATCAAAAAATCAAGTATCGCTTATAACTTTTGAAAAATCAAAAGAATATGCAACAAACAAGTATAATCAACATAAAGAATTCTTCAATAAAGGGAAAGCCAATTATTTGTTTCTTGAGATTTCAAAAGGAGTACGCCGTAAAATTCAACCTATCGGTAAGTAAGCGGTGCCAATGTCTGAAATTTGTTGACCACTTTAGAGTAACAAAATTACTAAAAAAGTGAATAACCAGTCACTAATCACCAATAGCCAATCACTAATAGCCAAAAAACTTCAGCAAATTTTTCTATCTTTGCAGTTCTGATTAAAAACCATTAAAAAAACCATTTGTAAGGTTCAAAAAAAGTATGATTAACATTACATTCCCCGACGGTTCGGTTCGTCAGTTTGCCGAAGGCACAACCGGACTGCAAATTGCCGAGAGCATAAGCTCACGGCTGGCACAAGAAGTATTATCTATCGGCGTAAACGGTGAAACCTGGGATCTCTCCCGCCCCATCACTTCCGACGCTTCCATTAAGTTGTACAAATGGGACGACGAAGAAGGCAAACATGCCTACTGGCACAGTTCAGCCCACTTGATGGCGGAAGCATTGCAGGAACTTTATCCGGGTATTAAATTTGGTATAGGTCCGGCTATCGAGAATGGATTTTATTACGACGTTGATCCGGGTGAAGCCGTGATTAAGGAAGCAGACCTCCTGCCCATTGAAAACAAGATGACCGAACTTGCCGCACGCAAGGAAGCCATCGTTCGCACCGACATTAGCAAAGCCGACGCGCTGAAACTCTTTGGAGATAAAGGCGATGAGTACAAAACGGAACTGATCAGCGACCTGGCCGACGGAACCATCACGCTCTACTCGCAGGGCAATTTCACCGACCTCTGCCGCGGTCCGCACCTCGCCCACACCGGCGAAATCAAAGCCATTAAAATGCTGAGCGTAGCCGGAGCCTACTGGCGCGGCGACGAAAAACGCAAAATGATGACCCGTATCTACGGTATCAGTTTCCCGAAACGGAAAATGCTGGACGAATACCTCGTCCTGCTCGAAGAAGCCAAAAAACGCGACCACCGCAAAATTGGCAAGGAACTGGAACTGTTCATGTTTTCGGATACGGTAGGTAAAGGATTACCCATGTGGTTGCCGAAAGGTACCGCGTTGCGTCTTCGTCTTGAAGACTTTCTGAAACGCATTCAGCGCAAATACGAATATCAGCAGGTAATGACCCCGCATATCGGTAACAAGTTGCTGTATGTTACTTCTGGACATTATGCCAAATACGGCAAGGACTCGTTCCAGCCCATCCACACTCCCGAAGAAGGTGAAGAATACCTGCTCAAACCGATGAACTGCCCGCACCACTGCGAAATATACAAACACAAACCCCGCTCCTACAAGGATCTGCCGGTTCGTCTGGCTGAATTTGGTACGGTGTATCGCTACGAACAGAGCGGTGAACTTCACGGTCTGACACGCGTGAGGAGTTTCACTCAGGACGATGCACACATCTTCTGCCGTCCCGATCAGGTGAAGACCGAATTCCTCAAGGTAATGGATATTATCAATATCATTTTCAAAGCGCTGGAATTTACCAAAGTTGAGGTGCAGATTTCGCTCCGCGATCCGAACAACAAGGAAAAATATATCGGCAGCGACGAAAACTGGGAAAAAGCAGAACAATCCATTGTTGAAGCTTGTCAGGAAAAAGGATTGCAGGCAAAAGTGGAACTGGGTGAAGCGGCATTCTACGGTCCTAAACTCGACTTTATGGTTCGCGACGCGATTGGGCGTAAATGGCAGCTGGGTACCATTCAGGTGGACTACAACCTGCCCGAACGCTTCGAACTGGAATATACCGGCGAAGATAATCAGAAACACCGTCCGGTAATGATACACCGCGCACCTTTCGGATCGATGGAACGCTTCGTAGCTGTACTGATTGAACATACGGCAGGAAAATTCCCGCTGTGGCTCACTCCTGACCAGGCTGTCATTCTGCCTATCAGCGAAAAGTTCAACGATTACGCCCGCGAAATTGCAAAATCACTCGACTCGCAGGACATCCGCGTTACCGTGGACGACCGCAACGAAAAAATCGGCCGTAAAATCCGTGACAATGAACTGAAACGTATCCCTTACATGCTGATAGTAGGTGAAAAAGAAGCTGAAAACGGTGAAGTATCGGTACGCAAGCAAGGTGATGGCGACAAAGGCACGATGAAAGTCGAAGCATTTGCCGAAATGGTCAATGATGAAGTAAAGACAATTATGAACGAAGCCATGAGTTTCTGAGCATAGCCTGCTCTGCCTGTGAATGAATTATTGCATCTCACGGGGAGTTCGTAAAACACAAATACAATTCAAGAAAGCCTGACAAGTTACGAACTTATCAGGCTTTCCTGTATTATAAAACCGGTGGATTAATGTCGTAAGTTTGTTTGCGCGTTTGATTTAAGAGAATAGTATTGGCTTGCTCCGAAAGAAGATGAGAGGATGAATAATCAAAACCCGGCAAAGTAGAACCTGTGAGTTATGTTAATTTGCACTAATTTACCACACTTAATCCGTTAATTAATCAAAACATAACTATCGGTAAACATCCGGTTTAAAACACGAGCAATACGAATAAGATCTATGATTTATATCATTTTAGCTTATACATTTAGCTTTCCAACAAAAACTAACATCACTAATAATCATGATTTTACAACTTAATTTTTCATAACAGCTATTATGGATAATTTTGTTAATTCCACAAAAAGCAATACCTTTGTATTAATATCTTTTAAACTACATTATCATTTCACTCCATAAGAACTTATGCCCGCGAAAGATTTGTGTAGTGATGAATGATCTCTCCTTTTTATCATTATATACTATAATCACGTACTTTTCAGTATTCTGCTGTAAACTATCAATCAGAAATAAAGACAGATATTCTTTGTGTATCTTCACATTGATAAAAAATCTGTGTTTATTTCAGACATGCAGTTAGTGCATTCAAAAAGGATGAAAATTCCACATCGTTACTGCAAAAATACGGTACGATGGCACGTAATTTGCAAGTAAAGTGATTATTGTTAACGAACGGTTAATCACTTGATTAAATATATTTATTATCCAAAAGACTGATCATTTTATTGTTAACTTGTTTATTGATTTTTTTTGTCTACTAGTTTTGTCTATAATAATTTATTATGAAATTTTTACTCTCTATTTTCCGGAATAAAAGCTTGAATATTATTAAAAAATATCCGCATAGTATTTTTACTCTTTTTCTGACCATAAGCTTGTTTTTAGTTTCTGCCGATAAAGCAAAAGCCCAATGCACTACTTGCAACACAACTTATACCGACGAGACAATCAATTCTTCGGTTTCACTGACGGGTACCGTTTGTTTTAATGGAACTTCGAATACCATACAGGGAGATATCTCTTCCATTGCCGACGGAACCATTATTTGTGTCAGTCCTGGAACAACGCTCAATCTTAATTCAAACAATTACAACAATATTGCAGGATCTGTTACTGTCAATGTTTATGGAACATTGAAATTTGGTACCAATCCAAACCTGGCCGGGAAATGGACATTTAATATATATAGTGGAGGAACAATGAATTATGGTTCTTTGGGTTTTAATTCAACCACAGGAAACCTGACAATAAACAATCAGGGTACATTTTCAGGGGGAAAACTCGAAATAACCGGAAGCTCATCAACAGGTTCAGTAACTAACACAGGAGCCATGACACTAAACGATGATTTGAATTTTGCAGGATCTACTTTTACATTTTACAACAATTCGCCGACGACTATAAACCTAAAAACAATAGCTCTCAGCAACAGCACTTCCACATTTACTTTCACCAATTATACCGTAATGAATGTGTCAAGTACACTTAACCTGAACAACGGTACCGGACAATTCAAAAATCTGGGGACATTGACGGTAAATCAGAATTACAACAGTTCTTCTACTTCTACTTATATTAACTGTGGCACTTACTCCGGTAGTTTCAACCTGAATAATGGAGGAAGAGTTATTAATACCGGAACATTTACTACATCTCAGATTAGTTATGGTGGACCTATTTCCAGAGTAGAAAACTACGGGCACTTCAACGTGAATGGAAATATTATTCTGGGTGGTATCCAGAACAATGATAAATCAGTGTTTTATAATCAGGGTATAGTAACATTGTCGGGCACAGGCAAGATACAGAATGATGGTAATTTAGAAGGCCCATCAGACACTTCAAAGAAGGGTTATTTTGTGTGGTCAGGTCAGAATGGAATGAATGGAGGAACTATCGGACCCAATTTAAACTTCAGGAATGCTAATGGCACAAGTGATGTATCTACCATGTTCAACAACAGTTCATCTACCTCATACATCTGGCAGACAGGCATTACCTGGGGAGGAACCGAACCAACTACACTACCCGCAACTGATTGCCCGAACCCGGATGGAACACCGGCTGTGCCTGTTCCGCTCTCAACATCGGTTTGTAAGGGTATCGATCTCACCACCCTGCAACCTAATTACTCAAACATTACATATGAATGGTGGACAGGAACTTCAACAACACGCACAACTCAGATTACGGGTTCATCGCTAACGAATTATACTACAGCAGAAAACGTGTATTTATGGGCAAAAAACGTTTCAAATCCTTCAACGAAACAATATTCTGCATCGGGTGCCGCAGTCACTGTCAATGCAGATCCGACGGTTACAATTTCTCCGTCATCATCCTCAGTTTGTGCCGGAGCAAGTGTTACTTTAACGGCTTCTGTTAGTAATGGAGTTGGAACAGTAGCAAGTTATCAGTGGATGTCTTGTACATCCTCCGGAGGAACTTATTCTAATATTAGCGGTGCAACCGGTTCAACATTCACTCCTCCCACATCGACTATTGGAATCGTGTACTACAAGGTTTATATTACTCAGACAGGCGGAGGATGCGACGGCACATCGGATGCGGCATCGGTTACAACCAGTAATTGTCCGCCTGTAGCAACCAACGACATGGGTACAGTGAACGAAAATGCAACACTTACGGTTGCAGCAGTAGGCGTATTAAGCAATGATACAGATCCAAACGGCGATGCATTGGCTGTATCTGCCATTCGCACCGGAACTGAAGCCGATACCGGAACATCAGGAACGGTTGGAACTGCATTGAATGGTACTTATGGTACTTTAACCATTCAGGAAAACGGAAGTTATACGTATAGTGCCAGTCTTTCGGCTGTCGAAGCGCTGGCGGCAGGCGCAACTGCTGTTGATTATTTCACTTACACTGTTAGCGATGGTAAAGGAGGAACCGATTTAGCACAATTAGCAATTACCATTACAGGAACGAATGATGCACCGGTTGTTGCAGCAATCACAAAAACCGGAACAGAAGATACAGACATTACTTTCATCGCTTCTGATTTCACCAGCAAGTTTACGGATGTCGACGGCAATAGTCTGACAAAAATCAAAGTGGTGGATTTACCGGCTAACGGCACCTTAAAACTCAACGGAGTGAACATCACCGTCGGTCAGGAAATACCCGCTGCTGATTTGGCTAAAATAACCTTTACTCCCGCTGCCAACTGGAACGGAAGTACAAGTTTCAACTGGAACGGATACGATGGAACAACTTACGCGGTTAGTAATGCTGCCGTAAATATAACTGTTACGGCTGTGAATGATGCGCCGGTTGCCGTTAACGACATCAACACAACCAACGTAAACCAGCCGGTAAGTGGACAGGTGCTAACCAACGACAGCGACTCCGAAGGAAACGGATTGACTGTAACCACACAAACCAATGTAGCAACCCCGCATGGAACGGTTACCGTTAATTCGAACGGGACATACACTTATACCCCAGCAAATGGTTATACCGGAACGGACACTTTCAGCTATCAGGTGTGTGACAACGGAACACCCTCACAATGCAGTACAGCCACTGTTACCATCAACGTCGTTCCGCTAACAAGTCCGCTGACTAACGATCCACCGGTGGCAAACAACGACACCTACACCGTGGAGCAGGCACAAACAGCTACAGTCAAAATTCTGGCTAACGACAGCGACCCCGATGGAAACACCCTGGCCGTAACATCGGTTACAGGACTGAACAACTCAGGAGGTAGCATTACATTAACCACGTCTGCCCAGAATGTTTACAACTCATCGGGAACTTTGGCAGGTACTGCCCTGCTCGATGATGCCACGGGAAATATCGTTTTCGTACCGGCAGCAGGATACACCGGAAACGTTCCGTTCAATTACACCATTTCGGACGGAAACGGAGGAACGGCTTCGGCTTCGGCACTAATAACCGTACTTCCGGCAAACGCGACAAACAACGTGTATGCTAACGACGATGCCAATACAGCTCCGGCAGGGACAACAATGACCGGAAACATTCTCACCAACGATTCCGATCCCGAAGGAAATGCCTATACCGTAACAGCAGGTACGGCAAACGGAACCACACTAACTATCGGCATTTCAACTGCCATACCGGGTGTTGGAACACTGACCCTGAGTTCGGATGGAGTTTACACCTTTGTACCTGCCACCGGTTTTACCGGTACTGTCAATGTTCCTTACAACGCATGTGACGACGGAACACCTAAAGCATGTGATCAGGCTACACTCTATCTGACCAGTCTGAACTCCGGCGTGAAATTGTGGACAGGTATCACTTCAACCGATTTTAATACCAATTCCAACTGGACAATGGGAATTGTTCCCGTCAATGGTGATGACATTGTATTTGCTACCGTAGCCAATAACAACGGCAATCCGGCCGTGAACAACCTGATAATACCGACAGGAACGGAAAAAATAATCAACAACCTGACCAATGCCTCCGGAAAAGCGTTGGTTGTACCAGCCGAAACAGGCGTTATCGTAAACGGCATCGTGAGCGGATTTGAAACCAGTCCAGACAAACTACAGCTGCTTGCCGAAGCGGATAAAGCAAACGGTACGTTCATCGCTCTGAACAATTGCGGAACGACTATACTGGGGACTGTACAACTTTACGCCAAAGGTAAAAAAGGCAATCCAGTGACCTGGACAGATAATATTGCCGGCAGTCCCACCATTGGTGTGCAGTTTACCTCCAGTTATCAGTGGCAGTTCTTCGGAGTGCCGGTAGAAACCGTGAAAGCTTCGCCCACCTTTGACGGAAGTTTTCTGCGCAGGTACAATGAAACAATCAATAATACCACCGGGAACAACGGCAATGGATCCTATTATTATAAATGGGAAAAACTGAATAACTCCAGCGACCTGACGGCATTTACCGGCTATGAGATTACTCAGAATAATCCGACAATATATACTCTGAAAGGGAAACTTCAACTTTGCGATCATACGATAAAGCTACAGCGGACAGCCGTAGAGGTTCCGGGAAGTACCGACACAAATGAAGCAAACAAACGCTACGGATTGGGTCAGAACATTTTCGGTAATTCGTTTACAGCTGCCATACCGGTAAAAGACCTTACTTTCCCCGACAATGTGGAAAAAACGGTTTATCTGTACAATACAGGTTCGTTTGCCGAATGGGCCGCAGGCAGTATTTCGGAAAATACAACTACTGCCGGTGCTTACTTATCCATTCCCTATAATACATCAGCGGCGCTCGATGTTCAGATACCTTCCATGCAGGGTTTCCTGTTGCTGCATACAGGAACTTTTGGTTCGTTCATTGATATGAGCTTACCGTACGCCAAACTAACCAAAAACCAGAAACCACAGACTGCACCGCGGGCGGCGCTCAGCTTTCTGTCAGTGGAGCTTGACAGTAAAACCACACGCGATCAGTTGTGGCTGTTCTCTCAGGAAGAAACCACTGCTGGTTTCGACAATGGATGGGACGGTCGGAAGTTTTTCGGTACACCCACAGCTTTTATCTACACAGAGAATGCCGACGGACCCATGCAGGTAAATACTGATAAAACCATCGATGGTTCGGTGCTCTGCTTCTATGCAAACGACGATACCGACTACACCCTAAAACTTACCAAATCAAACCTGGCAAATTATCCCGATCTGAAGTTGATTGACCTGGTAACTCGCACTGTCATTTCACTTACAGGAGATATCACCACGTACCGCTTTACAGCAGACAACAAAGGAAACGTAGTCAGAAGGTTTATCGTTGCCAATTCGGCTTTCATTGACTTCAACAGCGAAAAGTTTAAATATCTTGACGGTTACATAATGAATAACAACCGTCTCATTGTCACCAACCTGACCCCTCACGATGGCACCCTGCATCTTTACGACATCTCCGGAAGAACGATATTGAGCAGAAATATATCACCGGCAGTCACCGAAATTCCCGTACAGCTGCCGACAGGAATATATATTCTCAAGTTACAATCCGGAGGAAAAAGTGAAACTATCAAACTGATGATAAAATAAGGAGGAAGAAAAAAAACAATGCATACAAAGAAAAAATTATCTGAAATTGTTTTATTTACATTTGCAGTTGTTTTGGTAGGAGGATTCGTTTATAGTTACATGCATAATGACATTAAACATATTCCATATTCAGCTCAAACAGGATATTCTCATAAACCAGAAGTAATATCTCCCGTACGACTTGATAATTTCAATAAGAAAAATCGCCCCCACGCAGCCGTTAGAAAACAGAATAAAGTAAGTGTACCCGGCCCTGTCGCAACGATGCGCCATTCGGAACTGGAACATCAAGCTGAAATTGCAATTTCAGATAACTTGCAGACAAGCAGTCCCGGATATTCGTACAGTGTAAAAAACAGAAATTTAAAAAGCAATACACCGGGTAGTGATTTTGGTTCGGTGGTCATGCCAGTTTATGGCTGGGACAGTCGTCGTCATACAGACCGAGAACTGATAACTCAAAATACCACTGAAATATGCATAACTGAACCGGGTGCGATATCACCTTTTGCAGGCTCCATGCAACCAAACTCTGTTCCCAAACAGAATAATGGCTTAATACTGATTGATCCGATGAATGATCCTCTTGATTCGGAAAGGATACCAGTTGACGATGGAGTATGGATACTCGTTATACTTGCACTCGGATATGTGGGATGGAAAAAAATAACTCATTTACACTGACAGCCTATTTCTTCTGAAAATAAACGTTTAGTCATTCGCACCCCCCACTTTGTTAAATAATCGAACAAAAAAATAAAATTATTGAATTTTCTTTCGCTAGCATAAAAAATGTTTAAAAAAATGCAATACCTTTGTGATATGCTAAAACACGTCAAATCCAAAGTAAAATTTGGAAATTTGCAAAAAATGAATAGTTACCAGAATATCCTTTTCTAAGTCCTGTGGTGAAGTTTTTTCTAAATGATTGATCACTCCGGATTGTTTTAGAATAAAAAAAATACGGCTTAGCAAGCCAATTTGCAACTTTAATTTGAAAGATTGACCCGATACTATTTTTAAAGAACAGGCAGGCAATGAAGACTGACTATCTGCTCTGGGCGTAATTGTATTTTTTTGTTTAGTTTGGTTTGTTTGCAAAAATCCCATGAAACAAAAAATTATGTAGCCAACAGGTAGTTACAACATTTAACCGTAACAAAAAAAACAGTATCTTTTGGCATTTTTCCGATTGCTAATCCTGCAAACGGGAAAGATTTTTTTATGTATCACAATTTGCAAATGCAGCTAAAATGTAGTTAGTTACTAAATATTATACAACATAACATGTATCAACTTTAATTTCACATTACTAATCACCAATATTAATTAAAACAAAATGAAGAAAAATACATTTTAGAGCCTGACTGATTTTCATACTTATAGACCAACAAGCGTGAACTCTTAAAAAAAACTAAAAACTACAACAGAATATATGAAAAAAACTCTTGACTTTATGACACCGAAAACCATCTTTCTTATACTGTCACTGGTAGTTGGAGCGTCCGGTTTTGCACAAACAAATCCATCATTAGAGATGGCAGGCCCTGCAGCCGCGAATGGAGTAGTATATACTTATACTACAGCTTTACAAAAAAATACCGACAACCCTTCTGGTAATACTTTTGCGGCATACAACACTCCATCTGCTTTAAATGTGACTATAGCTGTAACAAATCAAACTTATACTGGAAATAACACTTATAATAATCAACCCGGGAGCATCTTTTTTGGAGATGTTTATTATGCACCAAATAGTACAACGACAAACGCTCCTGCCTATCAACTGATGAGTAGCTTAGGGAATGTTTCGGCATCCCCTTATACTGCTGACAACAATCAATATAGTAGTTTTGGCGTTACTGCCGGAACCGGAATTGATATCGTTTCAAATTATGCTGTAAGGGGTTGTATCTCAGTTAATGCATTAGGAGGGTCAAATCCATCCCAAGGTAGATACAAAATGGGTGAAATCACCATTACGTTCAGTCGGGGTACTAATAATCCATTGTTGCATTTTAAAGGATTAGGTGGAATGCTAGGAACATCTTTTTCCTTTACTGCGGAGTTTACAGTCAAGTCGGTCCTCAACTCTTCCAATACAGAGATGCTTGGCACTACGACTATTTCAGGCTTGTCAGGAAATCTAGCCGTAGATAATTCAGCCAAAACCATTAACAATAGTTATACCGGACTAACCAATGCTGCTACCACTAATTCAGGAAGAGGTACTGTTCGTGTTCAGAATAACGATGTTAAAGCAATAGTTCTGGAAGTTTATATGAATGGGAATACAGCATCACAGAGCTGGACTGCAAATAGTGGTGCGCTTGCCGATGCCTTTATGTTAGGCGTAACTGCAGGCGAATCCGATTTAGCCATCACCAAAACAGTAGATAACAACAAACCGATACCCGGAAGTAATGTAACTTTCAATTTAACAGCCACTAACAATGGACTGAGTAATAATACCGGAGTTTCGGTAACAGATTTGCTCCCATCAGGATATACCTACGTAAGTTGTTCTCCAGTGGGAGCCTACGATAGTGGTACAGGAGTATGGAATATTGGTAACCTAAATAGCGGCGCTTCAGCAACATTGAGTATTGTAGCAACTGTGAAATCATCAGGTGACTTTAATAATACAGCATCTATCTCCACAACCAGTGGTATTAGTGATCCCGTTTTTACAAATAATACAGTGACAACTGTAGTCAATATCGACTCCGACGGGGATGGTGTTCCTGATATTGACGATCTGGATGATGATAACGACGGAATTTTGGATGCAGATGAAAATTCATCATGTGGTATAAATGGCACAATAAAAAGAACATTATTCGTTGAAGATTTTGGAAGCCAAAGTACAGCCGCTGGTACATCCAGCGTTTCATCGCCATATACAAATTATAATTATTATAAAGCGGTAGTAGGCACTACACCTACTGATGCCAGCGATGGTGCTCAGGCTCCATATTCACTGCAAGATGGACGTTACACCATATTTAATAGTACTATATACACTTCTACCTGGGCATCCAGTACTTGGCAAAACATAGGCGATCATACGAATGGAGGGACTACGCCTACTGCCGGAAGAATGGCCATTTTTAATGCGAGTAATGCTGCAGGAGAATTTTATAGACGTAAATTGACCGGAGTTAATGCACAAGCGCCTCTTCAGTTTTCTTTTTGGGTTATGAATTTGGATATTAATACAGGTAGAATACTCCCCAATGTAACTGTAGAGTTTCAGAAAACATCGGATCATTCAGTTCTTTATTCTTTTGATACCGGAGATATTGGAATTGCGGCAAGTGGAAGCACTGCTGCCTGGAAAAACTTTACTACCCCAACAGCTTTTATACCTCCATCTTCTGTTGATATAGATGTTGTATTTATTAATAATTCAACCGGGGGCGCTGGCAACGATTTAGCAATAGATGATATTTTTATTTATCAATCATATTGTGATGCCGATAACGACGGTATCCCGGATTATTTGGATTTGGATAGTGACAACGACGGCTGTTTTGATGCCATAGAAGGAGGAGGTAGTATTGGTTTTTCGCAAATAGACAATGTTACGGGTAAAATTACCGGAAGTGTCAGTGCTACAGGAGTACCTGTATTGGCTGGCAGTGGACAAACAGTGGGTTCGTCAAATAATGCCAATGTTAAATCAGAAGAGTGTTCGCCATGTAATGCTACTAATCCTGCTTTCGTTGATACAGATGGGGATGGTGTTGGAGATAGTTGCGATTTGGACGATGACAATGATGGAATTTTGGACAGAGATGAATGTCCGACTTATGACGCGTCAAAAGGAGAGATCAATGCTCCTGTGACAACTGTAACCAATAATTCTGAATATACACAAACCTTCAGCTCCCTGGGTAATTCATTTACTGTCAATTACAAGAAAACAGGAGGAGCAGGAAATGTTCTTAAATATTCAGAAAATGTAAACACTGCGACCGACCAGCTTTATGCAACAGGTACACCTACTGCTTATGTATATCCCAGTAACGATTCTCAGATGGAAATCACTTTTAGTCAGGGAGGAAATCCTCTGTATCCGAATTTGTCATTTATGGTAACGGATATTGACCAGAATGGAGAGTCCCATAAAGTGACTGTATATGATGAAAGTGGAAACGTAATTCCAAATCCGGGACATTATATTTCTTTCTCTGCGTTAGGAACCAGTGGTACATATCCCAATGGAACTCCTGTGAAATATACCGACTTAAGTACAAATGTTTCGATTGCAAATAATACAGACTTTGTTCAGTTGACCTCCATTTATACAGCTTCAACAGCTACTTATAACAGGTCCAAAGTCGTACTATTTGATTTTTCTTCTATTAAAATATCTAAAATTAAAATAGAAAATTTAAGTACTGTTGCTGGTGTTGCTCCAGGTTTTTTATTCTATCAGGTAACGCCTAATATGTGCGATACAGACAATGATGGTATTTCTGACGGAAAAGACCTCGACAGTGATGCCGATGGCTGTCCGGATGCTATCGAAGCAGATGAAAGCGTTACGATTTCTCAGCTTACCAATGACAGGATCTCAGGTTCAATAGATGCTAACGGGGTGCCTGTTTTGGTAAATTCTGGAGGAGCTGCCGATGTAGGTGGTGATCTGGGTCAGGGAATTGGCTATTCACAGAATTCAATTATTACTTCCTGTTTTGTAGATACTCAAAACGATATCAACCAAACACCAACCGGTATTACTGCTTCCGGTAATGTAACTAATAATGACAAGGCAGCAGATGGTTCTTCTGTAACAGTATTATCGGCCACTTATCTTAATGCTTCCGGTGTGAGTACTCCACTCCCATTAGGTACTCCTACTTCGGTGTATGATGCTTCGCACAATCTTGCCGGTACTATGACGCTTAACGGCGATGGTTCTTATTCTTTCGTACCGGTTGCAAATTATTCCGGTACTGTTCCTGTAAATTATACTGCTGCCAATACAAGCGGCAGCACTAATACTGCAGTTCTTTCCTTCGAGGTAGTTCCGCCAACCAGTCCGCTGACCAACGATCCGCCGGTGGTAAACAACGACACCTACACCTCGGAACAGGGACAGCCAGCTACCATAAACGTATTGTCGAACGACTCTGATCCTGATGGAAACACCCTGACAGTTACATCGGCTACAGGACTTGACAACACCGGGTCAGCCGTTA
>Ga0316603_10000434_pt1 | contig 21168 bp, 19 predicted proteins | sample OWC_soil_day10_n_FD_207649 | JGI IMG/M metagenome (GOLD analysis project Ga0316603, IMG submission 207649) | Wetland soil microbial communities from Old Woman Creek delta, Ohio, United States - OWC_soil_day10_noCT | ecosystem: Environmental > Terrestrial > Soil > Wetlands | place: USA: Ohio... | reverse complement strand
CGCCGACGTCGAACAGCGCGCTTGCCTCGGTGTCCTGGTACTGGGCGACCTGCACGGTGTCCTCGAACAGGCGCCACGGCTGGATCGAGTACTGCACGCGGGGAACGACGAAGAAGTACTGCCGCGGTCCTAGCGGCTGGTAGAACTCCGTCGCCAGCAGCACGTCGGTCCCCAGCACGAGGTCACTGCGCCACTCTGCGCCCCAGGTGTTGAGCCACTTCGACCGGTAAGACGCGAACATGTTGAAATTCGCCTGCTTGCCGAGGTCGGCGTCGAGCCCGAGGCCAAAGCGAAAGTAGTCGCGCTCGGGCTTTTCCTTGACCAGTACGACCAGCGTCTGCTTGCCATCGATCTCGTCGATCGCGTAATTGACGTTCTCGAAGTCGCCACGACCGTAGACGCGCCGCATGTCGAGGTCGATCGTGTCGCGGTCGAGCGGCTTGCCGACCTGCGTCTGCAGCGACTGCAGCACGACCTCGGGCGAGACGCGCAGCGTGCCTTCCACCTTGATCGCCTCGACCATGATGGCGCCCTGCTCCGCCGGCGAGGACTGGCGCTTGCGCAGCGCCGCGTACTCCTCCGGCGACAGCGAATAGCGGCGCAGCTGATCCGCCACTTTCCACGCCGCGGCTTCACCGATCGGAACCGTCTGTATCAGATTGTCGAAGTCCGCGGACGAGAAGTCGCCGAGCTCCGGAACGACCAGTACATCCCGAGAGGTCAGCTCCTTCAGCGAGCGATTGACGTTCTGCTCGGTCAGGATGTTGATCATCTGCATCGAGACGCTGAACACCGACGTGATCTGGTCGGGGCGTAGGAGCGGAGTTCCCAGGTTGACCGCGATGATGACGTCGGCCCCCATCGATCGTGCGATGTCGACCGGAAGGTTGCGCACCAGCCCGCCGTCGACGAGCTGCCGCCTTTCGATAGTGACCGGCGCGACTGCGCCCGGCACCGACATCGACGCGCGGATCGCTGCAACCACGCTGCCGCTCTTCAGCACGACCATCTCGCCCGTGCCGATGTCGGTCGCAATCGCGCGGAATGGAATCGGCAACTCGTCGAAGGATCGCGCATTACCGATCTGCACCAGGCGGCGTAGCTCGCCCTCGAGCGCGACGCCGGTGACGAGTCCCTTGGGCAGCACGATCCCATCCTTGCCGACGCCCAGTTCGGGCACCAGATAGGGCACCTCGTCGTCGGTCTTCTGCCGCATCGTCTGGTCGGCACGGGGCGGCTTGTCGGTAAAGAGCTTTGCCACCGTGATGCTTTTGATGGCCGCTTCCATCTGCGGAACCGTCAGGCCCGTCGCGTAGGACGCGCCGACGATCGAGCCCATGCTGGTGCCGGCAATGACGTCCACCGGCACACGAAGCTCTTCGAGGACCTTGAGTACGCCGATATGCGCGGCACCGCGTGCGCCGCCCCCCGACAGCACCAGACCGATCCGCGGGCGCGCGCTCTCCGCGTGCTTCGACTCGGGTTGGGGGGCCTGCGACGCCTCCGCCTGGGCCGTCGCGTCGCAGGACAGCGCCACCGTGGCCAGCAACAAGGCCGCAACGGCGATTCGATGCGCAAAATGGATCATGAATGGGAGCTGAGGTAGGTCGGCCGCGGCGGAGTCTAAGTGATCGCGTTGCATGCTCTAACGTGACCACAGGGCCGCCAGGGCTGCCGTATCGTTGACAGCCTGGCGCCGAAGCCGCCTCTGACGATCCCCATCGACGACCGCCATGACTTCTTCCACCACCACCACCGACAACCTTAACGTCGTAGGACTGGACGACATGCCGCCACCGGTGCAGATCAAGCAAGGACTGCCGCTGAGCGACGTCGCGGAAGCGACGGTACAACGCGGGCGCGCCGAGCTGACGCGCATCCTGGACCGCCTCGATGCGCGGCTGTTCGTCGTCGTGGGGCCGTGCTCGATCCACGACCCGCGTGCCGCGCTCGAGTACGCGCAGCGTCTGCGCGCGCTGGCCGAGGACGTGGGCGACGTGCTGCTGCTGGTGATGCGTGTCTACTTCGAGAAGCCGCGCACCGTCACCGGGTGGAAGGGTTTCATCAATGATCCCGACATGGACGACTCGTTCCACATCGGCCAGGGCATGCGGCGTGCACGTGAACTGCTGCTGGCCTTCGCCGAACTGGGCCTGCCCACCGGCAGCGAGGCACTGGATCCGCTGTCGCCCCAGTACCTGGCGGACCTGATCAGCTGGTACGCGATCGGCGCACGCACGACCGAGTCGCAGACGCACCGCGAGATGGCGAGCGGGCTGTCGACCCCGGTGGGCTTCAAGAACGGCACCGACGGTGGGCTGGATGTCGCGATCAACGCCATCCGCTCGGCACGCTCACCGCACAGCTTCCTGGGTATCGGGCCCGACGGCCGCACCGCGATCGTACGCACGCGCGGCAACCGGCTCGGCCACCTGGTGCTGCGCGGCGGCGGCGGCCGGCCGAACTACGATACGGTCAGCGTACGACTGGCGGAAGCGGCCCTGGTGAAGGCAGGGTTGGCGCCGAACATCGTCGTCGACTGCTCGCACAGCAACTCGCTGAAGGACCCGACGCTGCAGCCCCTGGTGTTCATGGACTGCGTGCACCAGATCAAGGAAGGCAACCGGTCGATCGTCGGGCTGATGCTCGAAAGCCACCTGCACGGCGGCAATCAGGCCATCCCGGCCGATCTGGCCCAGCTCAAGTACGGCGTGTCTGTGACGGATGCGTGTATCGACTGGCCCGCGACCGCCGAATTGCTGCTTCGCGCTGCCGGCGAACTCAGGTCTGTGTTGCCGGCGCGCGGCAGCTGAAGCCCGCGCTTGCCAGGCTCTCCTGCTCCCGCGTCCGCAACGCGAGGCCGGCCGGGCTTTCCCCTTGGAACGCCAAAGGCGCGTCAGCACTCGCGCCTTAGCGGTTCACCGGCATTGTGAACTCGGGTCCCTTGCTGGAGGCCGGGTCGGGCCAGCGCTGCATCACGCTCTTGTAGCGCGTGTAAAAGCGCACTGCTTCCTCGCCGTAGGCGTGATGGTCACCGAACAATGAGCGCTTCCAGCCGCCAAAGGAATGGAACGCCATTGGCACCGGGATCGGCACGTTGATGCCGACCATGCCGGCATTCACCCGGCGCGCAAACTCGCGTGCGGTGCCGCCGTCGGTCGTGTAGCACGCCACGCCGTTGCCGAACTCGTGGTCGTTGACGAGCTGCAACGCCGCAGCGAAGTCCGGCACGCGCACCATCGTCAGCACCGGGCCGAAGATCTCCTCGCGATAGATCTTCATCTCCGGCCGGGCATGGTCGAACAGCGTGGCGCCGAGGAAGAAACCGTTCTCGCGCCCCGGCACGGTATGACTGCGCCCGTCGCAGACCAGCTGTGCACCCTCGGCAATGCCGGACTCGATGTAGCCCAGGATCTTCTCGCGATGCGCGGCCGTGACGACCGGTCCCATGTCGGCGTCCGACTCCATGCCGTCGCGGATGCGCAGTTTCGCTATACGCGGCTTGAGCTTCGCGACCAGTTCGTCGGCAATGTGTCCGACCGCGACGCCGACCGAAATTGCCATGCAGCGTTCGCCCGCCGAGCCGTAGGCGGCGCCGATGAGCGCATCCGCCGCCTGATCGAGGTCCGCATCCGGCATCACGACCATGTGGTTCTTCGCGCCGCCGAGCGCCTGAACGCGCTTGCCGTGCGCAATGCCCTGCTGCTGGATGTACTGGGCGATCGGCGTCGAACCGACAAAACTCACGGCAGCAATGCCTGGATGCGCAAGGATCGCGTCGACGGCCGCCTTGTCGCCCTGCACGACGTTGAATGCGCCGTCGGGCAGTCCGGCCTGCTTCAGCAGGTCGGCAATCAGCAGCGCGGCCGACGGGTCGCGCTCCGACGGTTTCAATATGAAGCTGTTCCCGCACACCAGCGCCAGCGGAAACATCCACATCGGCACCATCACCGGGAAGTTGAACGGGGTGATGCCCGCGACCACGCCAAGCGGCTGGCGTAACGAGTAGTTGTCGATGCCGCCGCCGATGTTGTCGGAAAACTGGCTCTTCATCAGCTGCGGCGCACCGCACGCGAATTCGACGACTTCCAGGCCGCGCTGCACCTCGCCACGCGCATCGCTGAAGACCTTGCCATGTTCGCGCGTGATGATGCGCGCCAGCTCGTCGTGATGACGGTCGAGCAGTTCCTTGAAGCGGAACATCACGCGTGCCCGGTTCAGTACCGAAGTCTCGCTCCAGCGCGGATACGCGGCGGCCGCACTGCGCACGGCCGCGTCGACGACCGCAGCATCCGCCAGGCGCACCCGCCCGGACACTTCACCGGTGGCGGGGTTGAACACGTCGCTGGCGCGGACTCCCGCGCCGGCGAACCTTGTGCCGTCGATCCAGTGAGTGATATCGGCGATGACTGATTCGTTCTTTCCCACGACCTACTCCAGTCCGGCCAGTGCCGTTCGTATCGTTTCGACGATGCGCTCGATATGGGCATCCTCGATGATCAGCGGTGGCGACAGCGCTAGGATGTCGCCGGTGGAGCGCACCAGCACGCCGGCTTCGAAGCAGCGTATGTGCGCTTCGAGGCCGCGTCGACCCACGGCACCGGCGCGCGGCTCGAGCTCGATGCCGCCCACGATGCCGAGGTTGCGGATGTCGATCACGTGGCGCGCGTCCCTCAGCGAATGCAGCGCCGCCTCGAATTTCGGCGCCATCGCCTGCGCCCGGGCGAACAGCTGTTCGTCGACATACAGCTTCTGCGTCGCCAGTAGCGCGGAACACGCCATCGGATGCGCCGAGTAGGTGTAGCCGTGCAGGAACTCGATCGCCCCCTCGGGCGCGGCGTTGGTGATCGTGTCGTAGATCTCGTTCTTTGCGATCACCGCGCCCATCGGTATGGCGGCGTTATTGATCGCCTTGGCGCAGGTCAGCAGGTCCGGCGTGATGTTGAAGTAATGCGCCGCGAACGGCGTGCCGAGGCGACCAAAGCCGGTAATCACCTCGTCGAAGATCAGCAGGATGCCGTGCTTCCTGCAGGTGGCCGCGAGCTTGTCGAGGTAACCCTTAGGCGGAATCAGGACGCCGGCGGACCCCGCCATCGGCTCGACGATCACGGCCGCGATGTTGCTCGGATCGTGGAACGCGATCAGGCGCTCCAGTTCATCCGCGAACTCCGCACCGTGCGCCGGCTGGCCTTTGGAGAACGCATTGCGCGCCAGGTCGTGCGTTGAGCGGATGTGGTCAACGCCGGCCATCATCGCCGGAAACGCCTTGCGGTTACCGGGGATCCCGCCCACCGTCGTACCGCCGATGTTGACGCCGTGGTAGCCGCGCTCGCGCCCGATGATGATGCGCCGGCTGGGCTCGCCCCGCGCGCGGTGATACGCCATGGCCATCTTGATCGCGGTGTCGGCCGACTCGGAGCCCGAGTTGGTGAAAAACACGCGTTCCATCCCGACCGGCGCGACCCGCGCGACGGCTGTCGCCGCCTCGAATGCCAGCGGGTGCCCCATGTTGAACGGCGGCGCGTAGTCCATCGTCGCTGCCTGTCTTTGCACCGCCTCGACGATCGGCTTGCGGCTGTGACCGGCGTTCACGCACCACAGGCCCGCCGTGCCGTCGAGCACCTCGCGTCCCTCGGGGGTCCAGTAGAACATTCCTTCGGCTCTTGCCAGCAGTCGCGGCGCCGCCTTGAACTGGCGATTCGCCGTGAACGGCATCCAGAAATGTTCGAGCGTGGCCGCGTGGACCGAGGGGTTCTCGAGCTTCATGGGGTGCCTCCTATGGCGTCAGGCGAAGGGAAGTGAAGAAGATGTCCAGGGCCCGCGGGTCGATACTGCCCTCGCCGCCCAGTGCAACCAGCTGGAAGAGTCGATCATCGACGATGAAGAAGCGGGCCGCAAGCACGGCGGAGCGGCCATCCGGGCCGGCCCGCCCGCGCGCTTCGACCGCCTGGGCCGCGCGCACCTGCTGGCGGGATCCCGGAGGCAGCGACAGGGTTACTGGCCCCGCCGAGGCGACGGTTCCGCCGATGTTACGGACCAGGCCATCGCGAAAGTAGGCGATCGCGCGTTCGCGCCCGGCCGCGTCATCGGCGATGTCCGCCGGCAGTCGTGCCATTCCGAGCGCGAACATTGCTGGCCCCACGCCAGTGGACGTCATAGAGACAGGCAACTTGTGGCCTTCGAACTCGACTTCGCGGCTGACGGTCTGGGCGCGCCCCGGCAGCATCACGCTGTAGCCGTCGGCCGAACGGAATTCGCGCCATTCGAGCCGCTCGCTGCAGCCAACGAGCGCCAGCACGATGAGCGCCGCGGCCGCCCAGACAAGGCGGACACGGCTTCGAGCGGAGGTCGGCTGCACAAACAAAAAGAGCCGGGCAGACCCGGCTCCAGCGAAGGGCCGGCGAGCTACCGGGACTTGGTGGGCTGCTGCGCCGGGGCAGCAGCCTTCCGGGCCCGATGCGGCCGCTTCTTGCCGTGGCTGCCGTTGTAGATCTTGCCGCGCCGCGTCCGGGTATCACCTTTGCCCATCTTGCTCGTTCTCCTGCCGTCTTGAGGTCACTGACAAGTATAGCGACGCAGACTGTAGGCGGATTTCCGACACGCCGGTTCCACTGCTGCTGACGAGGCTGAAGATTCCGTGCTTTGCTGCCGCATTACTCCGTATCTGCACAGGTGGCGCCGGCGTACCTTGAGTCCATGACGAAAGCGAGGTGCGCGATGATCAAGGAACATTTCCCGATGGGCGCCCTGTTGTTGACGGGGCTGCCGCTGGCGCTCGGCGACGGTGCTCTCTTCATTATGAGCATGGCAGCGGTCATTGTGTCGTTGCCGCTGATCTACGGCGGCGACGTCGATCAGATCGTCCGCACCACCGTCGCGCGCATCGACCGCGACTGACCAGATCACCGGCCCGGCGTTTGCCGGGATACCCGGCGCCTACAATCGCAGCTCGCGGGCACGATGCCCGAGGCGCCGGCCGCGGCGAACGCGGCCGCGTGAACCACGCACCTGCGGCCGACGAGCCGGCCGCCCAACCACCATGTCTCTTGTTGTCTTCCGCTCCAAGGCCGCCGGCGAAATCTTCATGTTTGCCGAAACAGCGCGGCGCATCTTTGAAATCATCGGTCGAAGCGAGTCCGCACGCGGCGTGATCACCGCTGAACAGGTCACGGACGCACTGCAGCGGCTGGTGTCCGCCGTCGAACAGGAAAAGGCCGACATCAAGTCGGCGGCCGCAGCGGCCGACGAGGCCAACCGTCGCGGCTCCGACGAACCCGCGGCGGCGGCACCGATCACGCTGGGCCAGCGCGCCTTTCCGCTCATCGAGATGCTGCGCGCCGCGGAAAAGAAGAAGGTCGACGTCACCTGGGGCGTCTAGCAGGCGGCAGCCGCCGCCCGCGGCGCGGCTCCGGGTCCGGGGCCGCCCGCATCCTAGAATCCGGGCGGGAGTAGCTGTCGCCGTGGCCCTCGGCGCAGTACCCTCCCGCCGACGGAGAGCGCGTGCATCACCCACCTACCGGAGCGGTCCGCCAGACCTGGATCGGACTCTTTGCCGCCGCGCTGATGGTGGGCGGCGTCGTGCTCGCGCTGCGGGCGATGACCTTCGACTCCGCCATGCACCAGCGCTACGGCGACGCGCTGGCACTGTCCCAGGCAGCCATCGAAACCCAGCACGCCAGTGGCGACCTGCGCTCCTGGCAGGCGCGCAATTCCGCGCAGCTCGCGCGCAGCGGTGACGCGCCGATACCACCTGCCGAACTCGAGGCACTTGCCGCCAAGTCGGCCCAGCTGCGCGACCGGCTTGACCGCCTGGCTGCGCTCGATATGCCGGCCGACCGCAAGGCGCATTTCGACCCGCTGCGGTCGACCCTGCTGCGCCTGGAGCGCATCGCTCGCAACGGAACGGCGGTGGGTGAAACTGGTGCGCCGGTTTCCCTCGCCTCGCTCATGGCCTCGGTGAGCGATCTGGAAGCTTTCGAGCACTCGCTGACCGCACTCGTCGTCAATGCCAACCAGCGCGCCAACGGGCTGGCACGCCAGGCCGAGGAGATGAAGTCCACGGCGCGTTTCGGGCTGATCGCTTTTTCGATCGTCACGATGGCGCTCGCGCTGCTGCTCGCCCTGCTGACTTTGCGCACGCTGCGTGCAAACAACGAACTGATCGTGCGCATGTCGCGGCTGGCTCAGCAGGATGGGCTGACGGGGATCGCGAACCGGCGCACGCTTGACGAAGCCGTACCGGTCGAGTTTGCCCGGGCGCGGCGCAGCGGCCTGCCCTTGACGGTGGTGATGCTCGACCTGGACCATTTCAAGCGCTACAACGACAGGCGCGGCCATGCGGCCGGCGACGCGCTGCTGCGCGCCGGTGCTCAGGGCTGGCTGAAGCAGCTGCGCCCGACCGACCTGCTCGCGCGCTACGGCGGCGAGGAGTTCACGCTGATACTTCCGGCCTGCAGTGCCGACCAGGCCGCCCAGCTCGTCGAACGACTGCGGCCGCTCCTGCCTGACCGCCAGACTTTCTCGGCAGGCATCGCAACCTGGGACGGCGAAGAGACCACGATGGAGCTCGTGCAGCGTGCCGACCGCGCACTGTCGCAGGCGAAGAAGGGCGGGCGCAACCGCACCGTGATCGCCGGACGCGAGCTGCAGGCGACGCTGCCGCTGGAAGTCGCGGCCTCGCAATGAAGCCGCGCATTCTCGTCGTCGAAGACGAGCCGGCCATTGCGGACACGATCGTCTACGCACTCGCGACCGACGGATTCGAGCCGCACTGGTGCGCGACCGGCGCCGATGCGCTCGCGGCGGCCCGCCAGCATCCGGCCGCGCTGGCCGTGCTCGACGTGGGCCTGCCCGACATGAACGGCTTTGAGCTGTTCAAACGGCTGCAGCAGTTCGACGCGTCACTGCCGGTGATCTTCCTGACCGCCCGCTCGAGCGAGATCGACCGCGTCGTCGGGCTCGAGCTCGGCGCCGATGACTACGTCGGCAAACCGTTTTCACCGCGCGAGCTGGTGGCCCGCGTGCGCACGGTGCTGCGCCGGTCGCAGCGTGCGGCTCCGGTTCCCGTGGCAAGCGCGCCGGCGGCATTTGCGGTCGACGACGAGAAGAAGTCGATCCGGTTTCGCGGCCGCACCCTTGACCTGTCGCGAACCGAGTACCGCCTGCTGAAGGTGCTGATCGAGCGTCCTGGCCGGGTGTACTCGCGTGACGAACTGATGCAACGCGCCTGGGATGACCCGGCCTCGGCGTTCGACCGTACCGTCGATGCGCACATCAAGGCCTTGCGCGCCAAGCTGCGCGACGTGGACGAGAACGCCGATCCGATCTCCACGCACCGCGGCATGGGCTATTCGCTGCGGGAGGACCTGCCTTGACCCTCGCCCCGCGTCGCTGATGTCCCGGCGCTCGCGCATCTTTCTCGGGGTCGTCGTTGTCTACATCGCGGCGGTGGTATTCCTGCTGTACCGCGTCAGCGTCGACATCGACCCGCGTTACCGCGAGTCGGCCGAAGACTCGCTGGTAGACACGGCCAATCTCCTGGCAACGCTGCTGGAACGGCAGGTCTACAGCGGCGTGATCCAGACCGAGGAGCTGGAGCGCACGCTGCAGCAGCTGGAAAGGCGTCCGTTAAACGCGCGTATCTTCAACGTCGACAAGACGCGGGTCGATCTGCATGTCTACGTGACCGACGCGAACGGCACCGTGCTGTTCGACTCGGCTGCCCGCGATGTCGGCAAGGACTACCGCCCCTGGCTCGATGTCGGGCGCACGCTGGCCGGCCAGTACGGTGCGCGCACGACACTCAACGATCCTGCCGACCCGGCGTCGGCGGTCATGTACGTGGGCGCCGCAATACGCGAGCGCGCCGCGCCGGACGGACCCGACGAAATCGTCGGCATGGTGGGGGTGGGCAAGCCGATCGCCGCGTTCTCGCCCTTCATTGCCAATGCACGCGAGAAGCTGGTGATCTTCGGTGTGATCTCGGCCGCCGCCTTCGCGCTGCTGCTGCTGATGGTCACCGTCTGGCTGGTGCGTCCGTTCGGATTCGTGACCGACATGTGGCGTGCGCTGCGCGCGCGTCCAGGCGAGGGTCGGCCGCTGTCACATTCGCTGCGCGCCGCATTCCTCGACATGCGCGACGCGCTGGCCGGCAAGAGCTACGTCGACGAGTACGTCGCCGCGCTGACGCACGAGATCAAGAGTCCGCTGGCCGCGATCCGTGGTGCGGCGGAACTGCTGCGCGAGCCGTTGCCGGAAGATGCGCGCATGCGCTTCACCGGCAACGTCGAGGAGCAGGTCCGGCGCGCACAGGATCTGGTGGAGCGGATGCTGGAGCTGTCCGGCCTGGAACGACGCCGCGCCTTGCAGCACCGCGAGACCATCCTGCTGGCGCAACTCGCCGACGCGGTGCGCGAGGAGATGGCGCCGCTCGCGACCCGGCGCGACGTGGAGCTGTTTGTCGACGTCGACCCCGAGCTCGCAGTGTCGGGCGATCGCTTCCTGCTGCAGCGCGCGTTGGCGAATCTGGTCCTGAATGCGATCGAGTTTTCGCCGCGCGAGGCCACGGTGACGGTCGATGCGCACGATGTGCGTGGTCGCATCGAGCTGACCGTCTGGGACCACGGCCCCGGGTTGCCTGAATTTGCCCGCGAGCGCGTATTCGAAAAGTTCTTTTCACTGCCGCGGCCGGATACCGGCCGTAAGGGCACCGGCCTGGGACTCGCCTTCGTACGCGAGGTCGCCACACAGCACGGCGGCGGGGCGCGCCTGGCGAATCACCCGGCTGGCGGCGCCGTCGCCACGCTTGTGCTGCCGCGCGCCGTTGCACGCTGACGATGTCTTTTAGTTCGGCTGGGCAGCAAGCAGGGCGTGCAGTGCGCTGCGCAGGCGCGCTGGCGCGACCGGTTTGGTCAGCAGCAGCAGCCCGCTCTCCCTGACGCGAGCGAGTTCCCGCGCTCCAGTGTCGCCGGAGATCAGCAACGCCGGCACCGTCCGACGCAGGCGTTCCCGCAGCCGATCGACGGTGCGGATGCCGTCGATATCCTCCGCCAGACGCAGGTCGGCGAGGATGACATCAGGCACGAAGCCTTCGTTGATCAGCTCGCACGCTTGCGCGAAGTGTGGGGCGGCCCGGGTCTCGAAGCCCCAGTGGCCCAGCAGTCGCACCGTGGCTTCGCAGATGGCCGCATCGTCATCGACGACCAGCGCGCGTCGACCTTCGAAGCGACTGTCGAACTCGGGCGGCTCCTCGGCTGGCTCGGGTGCGATCGGGCCCTCGACGCGCGGCAATTGCAGCGTGAAGCAGGTCCCCTGTCCGGCGACCGATTGGAAGTCGATGGGGATATCGAGCAACGCCGTCAGGCGACGAACGATCGCCAGGCCCAGGCCGAGGCCCTGGCGCGGGTCGCGCGCCGGGTTCGCCACCTGATAGAACTCCTCGAAGATCTTCGATCGCTGCTCGAGCGGGATGCCGATGCCGGTGTCCCAGATCTGCAGTTCCACGGAGCGGCCGCGGCGCCGCGCACCGATCAGCACACCACCAACACGGGTGTAGCGGATCGCGTTGGATACAAGGTTTGCAAGCACACGCTCGAGCAAAGTCGGATCGGTGCTGACCGCCAGCGCGGTCGGGTGAAAGCGCAGGCGTAATCCCTGTTCCATCGCCTCGGCGCTGAATTCATCGGCCAGCCGATCGAACAGCGGCTGCAGCTTGATGTCGCGCCGTCGCACCTCGACGGTGCCAGCCTCGAGTCGCGAAATGTCGAGCAGTTCATCAAACAGGCGGTTCAGCGCCGCGATCGAATCGCCGATGCGTCGCACCAGGTCCCGCCCCTCGGCGTTGCCCACGACGTCCCGCAGCGCCGTGGCGAACAACCCGAGCGAATGCAGGGGCTGCCGCAGGTCGTGGCTGGCAGCCGCGAAGAAGCGCGACTTTGCGACGCTGGCCTGCTCGGCGGTCGCACGGGCGACTTCCATCTGCTCGAGGCGCCGATGCAGTTCGACGTTCGCCGCCGCCACACGATATTCCAGGTCGCGGTTCAGCATCTCAAAATCCGCGTAGGCCTTGTGGTAGCGCTCGAGCAACATCCAGCCCGCAAACAGCAGCAGTGCAACGCCGGAATAGGGATTGAGAATCAGCTCATCGTAGGAGTCTGGAGACAACGACCGAACGAAGTCCCGGATCGCCACGCCAACACATACGGCTCCCATGGCGAATAGCGTGTAGCCAGTCCACGTGCGCAACTGCAGTGCGTATCGCAGTACGGCAACCAAGGCCAGCGAAATGAAGATCAGAACTCCCAGCCGCAAGCCAATGAATGCCGCCTCGGCAAAGCCCCACAGAAATCCCGCATACATGAGTGGAGCGACGACGATCGCAAGTGCGATCGCAAACCACTCGAGCATTCGCGAACGGCGATATGCGAAGCGTAGGAAGAACACTCCTATCAGTGCAGGAAACCATGCGTACATCGAATTGACGAACACTGACCAGTGCGGTGACGGCAAGAGTCGGGTCGGCCATTGGAACAGCAGGATCTGCGAGGCCCAGAGCAAGCTACCGATCGCAAGCAGCATGAACAGCTCGCTGTCGCGTCGACCTCGCCACAGGCCCATGGCTACCAGTCCCACCGCGAGAAGCATGATGCCTATGGCAAGCGGCCCGATGTGGAACGCAAGAAGGCGACGGAGCGCCAAGGCTTCGACTGATTCATCATCGCCAACGTAGATGCGGCCGAGCTGCGCATAGGTTGTGCCCTGGGGCAGGAACAGCTGCAGGGTCAATACATTTTCAGCGGGGCGAATGAGTTCGGCCGGAATGCGGAAGTGGGGCCGCGCTCGGTAGCTCCCGTAGTTGATTCCTGGCGATGACGCGTCACCCGATTCATGGACGAAGCGGTCATTGACTGTCGCGCGAAACGTCAACGTCGTCGGGCCGATATATACGCCGAAGGAATCCGACCTTCCCACGGCACTGAACGGGATGGAGACCGTCGTTCCCTGGACAAAGGACCTGACAGGCCAGTCGTGTGGCAGTGTGATGACCTGCCCGCCCTTGGACGCCCCTTCGGTCAGCCGCTGGATGTCCGGGCCGGGAGCCAAGTTGCAGCCGGCGAGCAGGGCCGCGCCGACGAGCCCGACGAGCCTCATCTCGCCGCCTGCAAGGCCCGCGTGAATATTCACGCTATCACTCCCGCCCCTCCTCTTGCTTGCAGCATCGCGCCGGGCGTATGTTTGCCACGCCATGCCGCATGCACCTTACCCGCCGGACTCGGGCTACGCCAGCCCCGCGCTGAGGGTCGTGCTGGCGGACGACCACGAAATGGTCAGGCTGGCTATGCGCCATGCACTGGCATCGTTGTCGCCGCAAATCCAATGGCTCGAAGCGCAGAACGCCGGCGAGGTCGAACGTTGGGCCGCCGAAGATCCGGATCTCGCCCTGGTGGATCTCAACATGCCGGGATCGGACGGCGTGCCCTGGATCGGGCGGCTGCGCGCACAGTTCCCGACCTTGCCGATCATCGTCGTGTCGGCGGAGGAGTCGTGCGCGCTGGTCCGTGAGCTGATCGATTGTGGCGTCGCCGGCTTCATTCCGAAGTCTGATTCCGCAGCGGTGGTGTTGCAGGCGGTGCGTCTGGTGCTCTCGGGCGGAACCTACGCACCGTTGAGGTTCCTGACCGGCCATGACGCAGGCCGCGAGCCGGGCAACGGCGCGTCGGCGACTCCGACTGCCGTGCACGGCTTGACTCAGCGGCAGCTCGAGGTCCTGGCACTGCTGGCGCGTGGCCTGCCGAACAAGCTGATCGCTCGTGAACTGGGCCTGTCGGAAGGGACTGTGAAAGTCCATCTGCTGGCGATCTTCCGCGCACTCGACGTGCGCAATCGCACCGAGGCCGTCGTCGCCGCCCAAAAAAAACTCCAGGCGACCATCCCGTAGGGGCGGCACACCTGGAGTGCCAGGGAGACAGTCGGTCAGCGCGCTCCTGCGATCAGGGCGGCGTCGACGCGTGCAGTCCACGGCAGGCCTGCGTTCTTCCAGCCATTGAGCGCACGTCGGCGGTCCGGGCCGACGTCGCCTTCGAAGCCATGGGTCACGCTCACGACGTGCGCGTAGCCGCGCAGCGCGAGTTCATCCGCAGCCCGCGTACTGCCTTCGCCCGAGCGGCACATCAGCATCACGATCGTTTCGGTCGCGAGCGGCGTGGCCAGCTCGGCGAGCAGCATCACGGAAGTCAGCTGCAGGGCCGCTGGCATCGCGACACGGTCACCGTCACACGACGCGAACGACTCGATGTCAACGGCGTAGTTCGGACACGCCTCGTTTCCAACCACGACAGGCGCCGCCACCAGCGTCGTGGCGGTATCCGCAAGTGCCAGAAGCGAAAGTAACCGTTCCATCTTGCCTTCCTCCGCGATCGTGGCCGACGGATTCAGCCGTGCGGTTCCATTGCCCTGTCGAGGCGCCCGAGCGCCGGGTCGTCCACAACGGCCGGACGCGATGTGGGCGCATCCGCGGCCGGACTGATAAGCGGGGCCGCCGTTCCGGTGGCACCGGCCTGCCCGACCGGGGCGTCACCCGGCGTGACGCCGCTCGACGACAAACCGCTGTCGAATGCCGCGATCACGATCCCGCCGACAACCACGGTGGCTGCCACCGCGCGCAGGCCGCGCGCCAGGCGTGTATTGCGCATCTCCTCTTCTGATGAATAGTTGCTCCGGTTCGTCTGGTTGCGCATGGGTCCCTCCGTGGATTGACAGCTGCAATCGACTGCGGGACGAATCGTCCGCGCTCACCACGGTCTTGAACATTCATCAGCCGGCCTAGACGACTCGGCCATTCGGCATAGGCCGAGAGGACCGGCGCCTTCACGCCACCTTCACACAAGTCGCGCGCCGGCTTCGCACGCGCTTCGTGCATGCCGCGGATCGTTCGTTCCGTACCCGCCCGACGGGCCCGATGGACGACGACAAGGAGAACTCGATGTCCGCGTTGCACCTGATGCGCGACGGCATGATCACCGCCGCCGAATTGCTCGCCCTGCTGCTTATTGCCCCTGTCGACGCCGCGTCGGCAGCGGAAAATGCCCTGCAGCCCGCTGCCACTCGGACGACGGCGGTCCGGTCCGCTGCGCCTGCATCCACCGCAGCGACTCCCGCCGAACGGCGGCTGCACCTGGTGGACGCCGCGCTCGAGATGCGGTTCCTCGGCCTGCTCGCCGACGTTCGCGTCGTGCAGACGGTGCGCAACGACACGGCCCAGACGGTTGACCTGGGGACGCACCTTCCGGCCACGGAAGCCAGCGTCAACAGCCTCTCCATCACCCGCGACGGCCGTTCACTGGCCCTTCTCGGCGGCACCGACTGCGGCGGCGAAGACGATCCGGACGCGGGCCACGTCAGCGCCAGCGAAGACGAAGCCATAGCCGACCTGATGCAGTTGCCGCCGGGCAGGCAGGCCACCGTCGAAGTCGCTGCGACCGACACGCTGCAGCCGGCCGGTGTCGCCTGGAGCATCACCCTCCCGGCGACGGTCGCGTCGATCCGCGCGCAGGTGCTGCTGGTGGCCCAACCAAACGGCGGTCGCGTTGTCGTCATCCCGCCTGCCGACGCCACCGGCGTGGCGACGGTCACCTTGCGGCCTGCGACAGGGCCGGCGCGCTCGGTCGAGCTGGGCCGTGTACGAGCCGGCGTCGCCTACGTCGTGCCGTTGGCCAATGTCGAGGCGCTGGCGCCACTCGCCCAGGGCGCGATCGAGTTCGAAGTGGTGAGCGGCCATGACGTTTACTGGACGACGCTCGCCGTGACGCCACGCCAGTCGAGCTCCGCCACGCTGGCCCGCGTGTCAGAGTAATGGAGCCGTCGATGACTCTCGCCACTGTGCTTCGCGGGCTGCTGGGTGGACTCGTCACGGCAGGCGCGCTGTTCGCGCTAGCACCGGCCGACGCACAGGTGCGGGACACCGACCGTACCGACAACGCCGAGCGCACGCTGTCGCCGTACTTTGTTGTCGATCGAGCCGAGCCCGGCGTCGATGCGCTGCCGCTGAAGTCGACGACCGTTGACGTGAAGGTGAGCGGCGTGATCGCCGACGTGCGCGTCGTGCAGCGCTATAGGAACGAGGGCACCGAGGCACTCGAGGCGCGCTACGTGTTTCCGGCGTCGACGCGGGCCGCAGTCACGGCGCTGACGATGCGCGTCGGCGAGCGCGTCGTGCAGGCGCAGATCCGCGAGAAGCAGGCGGCGCGGCGTGAATACGAGGGCGCAAAGCAGGCCGGCAAGAGCGCCTCGCTGCTCGAACAGCATCGGCCGAATGTGTTCCAGATGTCGATCGCCAACCTGATGCCTGGTGACGAGATCGACGTCGAATTGCGCTACAGCGAAACGATCATCCCGACCGACGGCACCTATCGCTTCGTCTTCCCGATGGTCGTCGGCCCGCGCTACAACGGCGCGCCCGGGCGCGAAAGCCACCAGGCGGAAACGTGGATCGCACAGCCGACGCTGCGCGCCGGCGTCGCGCCCAAGGCCGTGCTGGCGATGACGGTCGAGGTCGCCAGCCCGATCCCGGTGCAGGACCTGACATCGCCATCGCACCGCTTCGAGATCGAGGATGCAGGCAGTCGCAGCGTCAAGGCAGCCTTGCCTGCGGCGGTCGAGCACGCGAACCGTGACATCGTCATCGAATATCGACTCGCCGGCCGCGAGATCGCCTCCGGCGTGCTGGTGCACGAGGGCAGGGACGAGAACTTCTTCCTCGCGATGATCGAGCCGCCCGCGCGGGTTGCCACCGACGCGATCGTGCCGCGCGAGTACGTCTTCGTGCTCGACGTCTCCGGTTCGATGCACGGGTTCCCGATCGACATCGCAAAGGCGCTGCTGCGCGGACTGGTCGCGAATCTACGGCCGACCGACACGTTCAACATCATTCCGTTTGCTGGCGGTCATTTGTTGCTGGCACGTCAATCGCTGCCGGCGACGCGTGAAAACGTCGAGGCGGCACGGCGCTTTATCGATGGCCAGCGCGGCGGCGGCTCAACCGAACTGCTGGCGGCGCTGCGCACCGCGCTGGCGCTGCCGGCTGAGGCCGGCCGCGCGCGCAGTTTCGTGATCATCACCGACGGCTACGTCTCGATCGAGAAGGAGGCGATGGACCTGGTGCGCGCCAACCTGGGCCAGGCCAACGTCTTCGCCTTCGGCATCGGCTCCTCGGTCAATCGCTTCCTGATCGAAGGACTGGCACGCGCCGGACGCGGCGAGGCCTTCATCGTGCTGAATTCGCAACAAGCGGCGATCGAGGCCGACCGCTTCCGCCGCTACATCGAGGCGCCGCTATTGACCCGGATCCGCGTGGGGTTCCGCGACTTCGATGCCTATGACGTCGATCCGCCGCAACTGCCGGATCTCTTCGCGCAACGGCCGCTGGTGTTGTCCGGCAAGTTTCGTGGCGCCCCCGCAGGCACGATCGAGATTTCCGGCTTGACGGCCACCGGCGCGTTTCATCGGTCGATCGACATTTCGACGAATCGCACCCCGGAGGCGAAGACACAGGCGCTCGCGACACTGTGGGCGCGCAGCCGCATCGCCACGCTCGGGGACTACCAGAAGCTCGTCCATGACAGCGCGGCGGTGAAGGAAATCACCGCGCTGGGACTGCAGTACGGGCTGCTGACCGACTACACCTCGTTCATCGCAGTCGACCAAGTCGTCCGCAATCCGACTGGCGTGCAGCGCAGTGTCGATCAGCCGCAACCGCTGCCCGAGGGCGTCAGCGAACTCGCAGTCGGCGAAGTGCCGAGCACACCCGAGCCTGAATTTCTGTCGATGGCCGCCGCGGCCGGCGGCCTGATGTGGTGGCTGCGTCGTCGGCGCCGTGAGAGGTTCCATGTCTGACGGACTGAACGCGCGCATCGGCAGGACGACGCCGTCACCCCTGGTCGGCCTGCTGGTCGAAAGTCCGACGGCAATCGGCAGAGGAGAAGCCCGGCGCGTGCCATGGCTGCGGATGCCGCGCACCGTCTGGCTGCTGGGCGCACTGTTCGTGGCGCTGTGGCCCCACTGGATCTATGTCACGCGACGGCTGGTCGACGGATCCGATGAACCGTGGGGCGTCCTGGCGTGGCTGACGGTCGTGGCGCTGCTGCTGCGCGATCATGCGCTGCTGGCGCAACCGACCCGCTCGGCGCTCGTCGCCAGCGCCATGCTGGCGATCGTTGCCGCCGCTGCGCAACTGGTCCTGCCAGACCTGGCCGCAGCGGCGCTCGCCATGCTGGCGCTCGGGCTTTACCTAGTGCATGCGCTGCGGCGACCGGCGACCCCGCTCATCGTGCTGCTGCTGCTCGCACTGCCGATCATTGCATCGCTGCAGTTCTATCTCGGCTTTCCGCTGCGAGTGCTGGTGGCGCACGCCAGCGCCTGGATGTTGTGGGTCGTTGGACTCGACGCCACCGCGGCCGGCGCTTCGATCGTGTACGACGGCACGACCGTGCTTATCGACGCACCCTGTGCCGGCATCGGCATGCTCTGGCTCGGCAGCTACGCCGCGGCGCTGCTTTCGTATGTGCAGGGCGCTGATGCACGCAAGTCCCTCGTCAACGGTGTCGTGGCGGCCCTGCTGGTGCTGCTCGCCAACATCGTTCGTAACACGATCCTGTTCTTCCCCGAGGCCGGGCTGGCGAACTGGCCCGCCTGGTCGCACGAAGCCGTCGGTCTCGCGGCCTTCATGGCCGCGATCGCCCCGCTGGTGCTGTTCACCGGTGTCGTCTCACGGAGCGACAAATGAATGTCCGTACCTTCTTCGTCGGCGCCCTGCTGGTCGCGGGCGTGATGCCACTGGCAGCGCACTGGTCGCTGCAGGCAGGCAGCCGGTTGTCTGCCGAGTGGCTCACGCGACCGGCGGCGGTGGAAAGCGACGCACCCTCCCGCGTCGACTGGCCCACCCATTTCCGCGACCAGCCGCTGACCCAACTGCCGCTCTCGAAACTCGAGCAGCGTTTCGCGCGGCGCTTCCCTGGCGCGATCGCCCGCTTCACCGACGGCGAGCGCGTGCTGATCCTGCGCCAGGTGAATCGACCGACGCGCCAGCTGCATCCGGCCGTCGACTGCTTCTCCGCGCTCGGCTACTCCGTCGGCAGGCCGCGGCCGATCGTCGATGCGGGTGGCGCGCAATGGAGCTGCTTCACCGCGTCGCGCGACGGCACGTCGCTGCGCGTTTGCGAGCGCATCCACGACAGCGACGGGGGCGCATGGACCGACATGTCGTCGTGGTTCTGGGCGGCACAGTACGGCGGCGGTCCGTGGTGGGCCACCACCGTGGTCGAGTCCGCCACGACGCAGCCATGACGCATCTCAGGCATGGCGTCACCGTGCTGGGCATCGGCGCCGTACTGCTCTTCGTAAGCGTCACAGGCGCACTCGGCGTGATCGTGATGTCCAATGGGGTGCTCGCAACCGCGGCGCCGGCCTGGACCACCGAGTTGCAAGTGGCCGGCCGTCCGGTCGAAGTCAACGTGGCCGGAATGGTGCGCCTAGCCACGGCCCCAGGGTCGGCCTACCTCCTCGATGGCCGTGCCTTCTCCACGAGCGCCGGCCGCATCACGCTGCGCCGCGAGGGTCGTGCGATCGTGGCCAGCTGCTCGCCCTGTCGTCTGCAACACCCGGCACTTGCTGCCACGCCGCTGCAACTGCCACGCGTCGAAATCAGCGCCGAGCGCTCCGGTGCCACGGTGACGGGCTGGCTGACGGCCGCGACACTGCGCGTCGAATACTCGGCCGAGCTTGCGTCCGACCGCATCCGACTGCGCTGGCGGCTGCCGGCGACCGATGTCGGCACGGCCTATCGAGCGCTCGCCACCATCGTCCCTGAAGCACTCGGCGCACGCATCGAGGGCACGCTCGAAGCGCGCGGACGCCTCGAACTGCCGAGCCGAACCGGCGCAATGCAGTTGAACGTCTCCGGCCTCGACGTCGGCGGCCTCGGTACCGAGGCGCTGCAGTTCGGCTGGTTCGCGATGGCATGCCGCAAGGCCGACGGCGGCATGCAGCGCATCGTCAATGGCGACACCGAGACACGCTGGGTGTCGCTCGACCGCATGGGCGCCTACCTGCCCGCTGCAGTCCTCGCCGCTGAAGACCAGCGCTTTCACCTCCACAGCGGTTTCGACGAAGCACAGGTCGCGCCGCTGCTTGCCAGCCTGGACGAGTCAGGGCCGAAGCGCGGCGCCAGCACGGTCACGCAGCAGCTGGCGCGCACGCTGTTCACCGGCGGCGAGAAGACGGCCGCGCGCAAGCTGCGTGAACTGCTGTACGCGATTGAAATGGAACGCACGCTGGGCAAGGCACGCATCCTCGAGCTCTACCTCAACACGGTGGATTGGGGTCCGGGGCTGTGCGGTGCGCGCGCCGCGGCTCGCACCTACTTCCGCAAGCGCCCTGAGCAAATCACCCCACTCGAGGCTGCCTGGCTCGCCAGCATCCTGCGTGCGCCGCACAGTGCTCATGAACTGCAGTTCCGCGCGAGCCACCCGGAGACCGAGCATGCGCGCTGGGTGCTGATGCAGATGCGATCGCTGCCGAGGTCCGAGCGTCAACTCTGGGCGCGCAAGCCCCTGACGTTCGCCGCCGCACCCAGGCCCGTAAGGTCGACCCGTGCCGGGCAGTCAGCGCAGCGCGACGCGGACCGGAATGCGCCGGTTGCCGAAGCCGCCGTCAAAACCGCCGAAGCGGCCAGCGATCGCGGTCGTGCAGTGGGGGCAGCGGCCGTCGTCCGTTAGCTCGTAGCGCAGGATGCGATGCCAGTCGCGCTCGATCAGCGCGGCATGGCAGGCGGGGCAGAACGTCGTCCCGCCCTCGCGATCGTGCACGTTGCCGGTGTAGACAAACTCGAGCCCTTCCTCGTGTGCGATGCGGCGCGCGCGCGCGAGCGTCGACGCCGGCGTGGCCGGCAGATCGTCGAGCTTGTAGTCCGGGTGGAATGCGGTGAAGTGCAGCGGCACGTCAGGCCGCAGTTCGCGCGCAATCCACTGGCACATCGCACGCACTTCCGCATCCGAGTCGTTCTTGGTCGGGATCAGCAGCGTCGTGATCTCGGTCCAGCAGGCGGTCTCGTGCACCAGGTACTTCAGCGTGTCGAGCACCGGCGCCAGATGTGCGCCCGTCAGCCTGAAGTAGAAC
>Ga0316603_10000431_pt1 | contig 21204 bp, 22 predicted proteins | sample OWC_soil_day10_n_FD_207649 | JGI IMG/M metagenome (GOLD analysis project Ga0316603, IMG submission 207649) | Wetland soil microbial communities from Old Woman Creek delta, Ohio, United States - OWC_soil_day10_noCT | ecosystem: Environmental > Terrestrial > Soil > Wetlands | place: USA: Ohio... | reverse complement strand
ACCCGAGCTCACGTGACTGCCTTGGGCGCCACCGCGCGACGCGCGTGCGCCATCAGCTTCGCGACGGCGGTCGAGCCGGTGCGCATCCGCACGTTGTCGGCGCGACTCGTGAGCACCACGGGCACCCGTGCGCCGAGCACCACGCCCGCGCTGTCGGCACCCGCGAAGTACTGCAGCTGCTTGGCGAGCATGTTGCCCGACTCGATGTTGGGCACCATCAGGATGTCCGCGTGGCCCGCGACCGGCGAGCGGATGCTCTTGGTGCGGGCTGCGTGCTCGCTGATGGCGTTGTCGAACGCGAGCGGGCCGTCGAGGATGCCGCCCTCGATCTGCCCGCGGTCCGCCATCTTGCACAGCGCCGCGGCGTCGAGCGTCGAGCGGATGTTCGGGTTGACGGTCTCGACGGCCGAGAGGATCGCGACCTTCGGCATGGGGATGCCGAGCACGTGCGCGAGGTCGATCGCGTTGCGCACGATGTCGGCCTTCTCGGCCAGCGTCGGCTCGATGTTGATCGCCGCGTCGGTGACCAGCAGGATCCGGTCGTAGGCCGGCACGTCCATGACGAAGGCGTGACTCACCCGCCGCTCGGTGCGCAGCCCGGACTGCGCGGCCACGATCTGGCCCAGCAGCTCGTCGGTGTGCAGGCTGCCCTTCATTAGCATCTCGACCTCGCCCGTCCGCGCGAGCGCCGCCGCCGCCGCCGCCGAGGCGTGGCTGTGCTCGGTCGCAACGATGCGGATGCCGGTGAGGTCGGCGCTGTTCGCCTGTGCCACCGTGCGGATGCGAGCCGGCGGGCCCACCAGCACCGGCACGATCAGCCCGCGGCGGGCCGCCTCGAGCGCGCCGAGCAGCGAGTCACGGTCGCAGGGATGCGCCACCGCGCAGGCGACGGGTTCGAGCGGTTCGCACTGCCGGAGCAGTCGCGTGAACACGTCGTTTCGACGCAGGATGATCTCGGGCGTGGCGATGTCGGAGTAGGCGATCCGGGTGCGCGGCGCCTCGACCACTACGGAGCCCGCGACGACGCGGCGCTCGCCCACGCGGGCAAGACAGTCGAACACGACGAAGCCGGTATCGGCGTGCTTCTCGCGCACGGTCACCGAAGCCGTGAGTTCCTCGCCGACCCTCACCTGGCCCGAGTACTCGAGTCGCGTCGAGACGATGCGCGTTCCCGGTCCCGGCAGCCGGCGCTCGAGCAGCCCTGAGATCACCGCGCTCACGCCGACCGCGTCCACGGCGATGAGCTCGCTCGGGGTCTCGCCGCCGTCCTCGAGGTGGAAGGGCTCGACGTCGCCCGAGACGAGCACCAGCGCCTCGATCTCCGTCTGGGTCAGCGGGCGCTGCGCGCTCGCCGAGGCGCCGATCTCGAGCTCCTCGAAGGTGACGTTGCGGTAGTCGCTCATGACAGGTCGATCCAGGTGGTCTTGAGCTCGGTGTACTTGTCGAAGGCGTGCAGCGACTTGTCGCGGCCCGTACCGGACTGCTTGAAGCCGCCGAACGGCACGGTGATGTCGTCGGCGTCGTAACAGTTCACGTACACGACGCCCGCCCGCAGCGCCCGGGCGATGCGGTGCGCGCGCGTCACGTCGCGCGTCCAGACGGCGGCGGCGAGCCCGTAGATGACGGAGTTGCCGACGCGCACGGCCTCCTCAGCGTCGCGCACCGTGATCGCCGCGAGCACGGGTCCGAAGATCTCCTCCCGGGCAATGGTCATGCGCGGTTCGACGCGGTCGAACACCGTGGGCTCGACGTAGCAGCCGCCGGAGTCCTGGCGCGTGCGACGTCCGCCCGCGAGCAGCTTCGCGCCCTCCTCGCGCCCGGACTCGATGTAGCCGAGCACCGTCTTCGTCTGGGCCTCGTCCACGATCGCACCGAGCCTGGTCGCCGGGTCGAGCGGATCGCCGGGCGTCATGGCGCGCCCCGCGGCCACGACCTTCTCGAGCACCGCCTCGCGCACCGGTTCCTCGACGATCAGCCGCGAGCCGGCCGAGCACATCTCTCCCTGGTTGAAGAAGATTGCGGAGGCCGCCGCCGCCGCCGCCCGGTCGAGGTCGGGGCAGTCGGCGAGGATGATGTTCGGCGACTTGCCGCCGCACTCGAGCCACACGCGCTTCATGTTCGACTGCCCGGCGTACTCGAGCATGCGCTTGCCGGTGCGCGTGGAGCCCGTGAAGCCGATGCAGTCCACGTCCATGTGCAGGGCGAGCGCCTGTCCCGCCGTGTGGCCGAACCCCGGCAGCACGTTGAACACGCCGGCGGGAAGGCCGGCCTCGGCCGCGAGCGCCGCGAGACGGATCGCGCTCAGCGGCGACTTCTCCGAGGGCTTGAGGATGAGCGAGTTGCCCGCCGCGAGCGCGGGCCCGATCTTCCAGGCCGCCATGATCAGCGGGAAGTTCCAGGGCACGATTGCGCCCACCACGCCGACCGGCTCGCGCGTCACCAGCGCAAGCGCATCGGGACCGGTGGGCGCGACCTCGTCGTAGAGCTTGTCGACCGCCTCCGCGTACCAGGCGATGCAGCGTGCGGTCGCCGGGATGTCGACGGCGAGACTGTCGGAGATCGGCTTGCCCATGTCGAGCGTCTCGAGCAGCGCGAGTTCCTCGCCGTGCTGCAGGATGAGCTCCGCAAAGCGCAACAGCACCCGCTTGCGCTCGCGCGGGGGTTGTCTCCGCCACGTGCCGGCCTCGAACGCCTTGCGCGCGGCGGCGACGGCGAGGTCCACGTCCGCGGCGTCGGTCGCGGCCACCGTGGCGAGCGAGCGGCCGTCGATCGGGCTCACGCAGTCGAAAGTGGCGCCCGACGCGGCGGCGACGTAGTTCCCGTCGATGAAGGCCCTGGGCTCGATGGCGAGGGAACGGGCACGCGCGTGCCAGTCGATGGTCGGTTCAGTCATGGCGGGGCCTCAGAAAGTCGGGGGCGTGCTCGCGGAAATGATCTCGCAGGGCTCGGACCCGGTGTTGCGGAAGCGATGCGGGATCGCACTCGTGAAATAGTATGCATCGCCGGGGCCGAGCACCCGGCTCTCGCCGCCGACCGTGAGCTCGATGCGGCCGCGCACCACCACGCCGCCCTCCTCGCCCTCGTGACGCAGCATGTCGGCCCCCGTGTCCGAGCCGGGCGCGTAGCGCTCGTGCATGACGGACAGGGCGCGGTTGGGGCGGCGCGCCGCGACGAGCCGCAGCGAGACCGAGCGGTCGCCGAGATCGGTCAGTTCCTCGCCGCGGAAGAACACCTGCGGGCTCGCCGACAGGTCGAGCGTGAAGAACTCCGCAAGCGACATGGGGATGCCGTCGAGGACCTTCTTGAGCGAACTCACGGAGGGGCTCACCCGGTTCTGCTCGATCAGGGAGATCAGGCCGTTGGTGACGCCGGCCCGCTTGGCGAGTTCACGCTGGGAGAGTCCGTACAGGGTGCGCACGGCGCGCAGGTGGGCGCCGACGTCGAGGGTCAGGCTGGACACGGGGTGTTCAATATCCTGCACACAAGCCGCGTAGGTCGCTGAAGTTTCGTGCCGGTTTGAGGGGGGTGTCAATTTTTCTTATCATCCAGCGACTCCAAGCGCGGACACCCCCATGCCAGCCCAGCCCACGTTCGATCGCTCGCAACTCGAAGCCTTCTGGATGCCGTTCACGGCCAACCGGCAGTTCAAGGCGAACCCCCGCCTGCTCGCGCGCGCCTCCGGCATGCACTACTGGACGCCGGAGGGCCGGCAGATCCTCGACGGCGTCGCGGGGCTGTGGTGCGTCAACGCCGGGCACGGCCGCCGCGAGATCACCGAGGCCGTCGGCCGGCAGATCGCCGAGATGGAATATGCGCCGCCCTTCCAGATGGGGCACCCGGCCGCCTTCGAGCTCGCCAACGAGATCGTGCGCTGGCTGCCCGGCGGCCTCGACCACGTGTTCTTCACCAACTCGGGCTCCGAGTCGGTGGACACCGCACTCAAGATCGCGCTCGCCTACCACCGCGTGCGCGGCGAGGGCACGCGCACGCGCTTCATCGGCCGCGAGCGCGGCTACCACGGCGTGGGCTTCGGCGGCATTTCCGTGGGCGGCATGGTCAACAACCGCAAGTTCTTCGGCACGCAGCTGCCGGGCGTGGACCACCTGCCGCACACGCACGACCTGGCCCACAATGCCTGGACCCGCGGCGAGCCCGCGTGGGGCGCGCACCTCGCCGACGACCTCGAGCGGATCGTCGCGCTGCACGACGCGAGCAACATCGCGGCGGTGATCGTCGAGCCGGTGGCGGGCTCGACCGGGGTGCTGATCCCGCCGCAGGGCTACCTCGCGCGCCTGCGCGAGATCTGCACGAAGCACGGCATCCTGCTGATCTTCGACGAGGTCATCACCGGCTTCGGGCGGCTGGGCTCGCCGTTCGCAGCGGAGCACTTCGGCGTGACGCCGGACATGATCACGATGGCCAAGGGCCTCACCAACGGCGCCGTGCCGATGGGTGCCGTTGCCGCGAGTCGGCAGATTTACGAGGCCTTCATGCAAGGGCCCGAGGGAGCGATCGAGCTGTTCCACGGCTACACCTACTCCGCGCACCCCGTGGCCTGCGCGGCCGGCCTCGCCACTCAGCAGATCTACCGGACCGAAGGCCTCCTGACGCGCGCCCGCGACATCGCGGACTACTGGGCCGACGCGGTGCACTCGCTCAAGGGACTGCCGCACGTCATCGACCTGCGCAACCTCGGGCTCATCGGGGCGATCGAGCTCGAGCCCATCCCCGGCAAGCCGGGCGCACGCGGCTTCGACGCATTCGTGCGTGCGTTCGAGAAGGGCGTGCTGGTGCGAGTGACGGGCGACATTATCGCGCTGTCGCCTCCGCTCGTCATCGAGCGCTCGCACATCGACGAGCTGTTCGGCACGCTGGCCGACGTGCTCAGGTCCGCGGCCTAGCCGCGAGTCCCGCTCGCAGAAAAACGCCCGGCCCCCTCGCGGGGACCGGGCGTCGTTTCAGCGGAAGCCGAAGCTAAGGCCGCTCGATTATTCCTCGCCGCCCCACGGGAACGTGGTGGAAACCGAGAAGATCACACGACCTTCGGAATTGAACACGTCGCCCTCTTCCTGCTCGTCGATGTCGTTGTCGACCCACTTCAGTCCGAGGTCGAAGTTGCCCAGCGTGTAGCCCACGCCGATCGAATAGTCCAGGTACTCGGCATCATCGAACGCGTCGCCGTAGTTGTAACCGAGGTGCGCGTCGATGGTGAAGTTCGCCGGCAGCTCGAAGCTGGCATTGCCTTCGGTGTAGAACCCGTCCTCATCGGTGCCGGAGAGGTCGTTGCTGTACCACTGCTTGAGCTCCAGCCACTTCCAGCTCAGGGCACCGTAGATCTCGGGGTAATCCGCGATCTCGCAGTCCTCTTCAAGGTCACGGCAACGCGAGCGGTTCTCGCTGGAATCCGGGTAGAGGTAATAGACGATGCCGACGTCGTAGCCGAAGCCTTCCGCGAATTCGCCCGCGAAGCCCGCGTACAGGTCGAGTTCGATGTTGCCATCGTAGCCGTCGCCGTAATCAATGTTGCTCGCCCAGGCACCCGCGTAGAAACCGCTGTCGTGGGCCCAGTCGATGCTGCCCTGCAGCGCGGGGTCCTTGGCGCTGAGGCTGATGCCACGGAAGTCGTAATCGCTGACCGCAGTCACCGTCCCCGTGATCTCGGCATGCGCCACAGAGGCCGTCGCCAGCAGGACGAACGCGGCCAAGCCTTGAGTCAATTTCATGCTGCACCCCATAAGTTGCAAAAACACAACAATTTCAACTTCGCCAGCGACGCGAGTGTATCAGATAGGACACATTGCACATCCGGAGGCATCACGCCCTGGCCCACCGCCGGAGTGTGGTGCAGGATTCGTGCCAGTCACGGTCACCGCGAATTCATGAGGTCACCCGGGCGTATTGCACCGCGGCAGCGCAGGCCGCGACGCCGCTTGCACCGACATGGAACCGGGAGCGCTCAGACGGCCGCCTGCGGCTCGTAGATCGCGTAGAACTTCCGGGCCGGCTCGAGCACTTCCCACAGGCCGCGGAAGCCGGCCGGCATCACGAAGCAGTCGCCGGGCCCGAAGGTCCACGTGCGGCCGTGCTCGTCGGAAATGCGCACGCGGCCCTCGGTGAGCACGCACAGCTCGTTCTCGCTGTAGGAGACGTGCCACGCACCCTGGTTCGAGCGCCAGATGCCGGCGAAGAACCGGCCCGTGTCGTCGGTGTAGAGGTTGCGCACGAACTGCGCCGGCACGGGGCTGCCGGGTGCGATCCGCGCCGGGTCGAGTTCGAGCGCATCCTCGTGCCCGCTGAACTCGTCGATCTTGATGACTTCGGGACCCAGCTCGCTCATGGCTCACCCCCCTCTGAAGGTCGCGACGGCTGCGTGACCTTGCGGGCACGGGCCAGCAGGTCGCGCACTTCCTCGTCCTCGGTCTGACCGAAGTCAGCGTACCACTGCCCCACGGCGCTGAAGAACAGGGGCGACGCGAGGCAGACGACCTCGTCCGCGACGGCCGCGATCCGTTCGCGCGCCTCGACCGAGGCCACCGGCACGGCCACGACGACGCGCCCCGCGCCGAGCGACTGCAGTGCCCGCACAGCCGCCTCCATTGTGGCACCCGTGGCGAGGCCATCGTCCACGAGGATCGCGGTGCGGCCGATCATCTCGAGCGGCGGCAGCGGCCCGCGATACTCGCGTTCGCGCCGCTCGAGTTCGGCCTGCTCGCGGGCGCGAACGGCCTCGAAGGCCCCGGCGCGCCCGCCGAGATAGCGCACCACCTCGTCGTTCACGACCACCGCGCCGCCGCTCGCAATCGCGCCCATCGCGAGTTCCGGCTGCTGGGGCAGGCCGAGCTTGCGGACGACGAGCACATCGAGCGGAAGATCCAGCGCGTTGGCGACCTCATAGGCCACCGGAACGCCGCCGCGCGGCAGTCCGAGCACGATCGTGTCCGGCGCAGCACGGTGCCGGGTGAGCGCGTTCGCCAGCGCACGGCCGGCCTCCGCACGGTCGGCATAGATGCGCGACATCTCAGGTCTCCGGAGCCTCGAACGATGTTCGCGGCCTCCGTCAGCGCCGTCATGCGAGCAAGTACCTAAGTGCTATGCTGGATTGCGAGGCACTTTTCCGATGAGCGATCAGCCCCGACCGTCGATGCCGCCCGGCCCCACCGGACGGGACTGCGGCCTGGCAGACAAGGTCGCCTGGCTCCAGAGCCGACAGCGCGCGGGCGACGAGTCGATCGAGACCCACTTCGCCTGGGTCTTCCTCACGGCCGACCGCGCCTGGAAGCTGCGCAAGCCGGTGCGGCGCGACACCATGGACTACGGCAGCCTCGAGGCGCGGCGTCGCGACTCCGAGGCCGAGGTCCGGCTCAATCGCCGCCTCGCCCCGCACGTGTACCTCGGCACCCGACCCCTGACCGTGGATGCTGCGGGCCGCTTCGCCATCGGCGGCGAGGGCGACGTCGTGGACTGGCTGGTCGAGATGCGACGTCTCGACCGCAGCCGCATGCTCGACCTGCGTCTCGCGCGTGGCGAGGTGGCGGCCGGGGATGTCGGCCGGCTGGTCGCGCAGCTGGCGACGTTCTACGCGGCCGAGCGGCCGGCGGTGACGGACGGCGCGGCGCTCGCCGCGCGCCTGCGCGCTCAGGTCGCGGCCAACGAGCGCGTGCTCGCGACGATCGACCGCAGCTCGACCCGGACGCTCGGCGAGACGCAACGCACATTCGTCGCCGCGCACCAGGACTGGCTCGATGCGCGTGCGGCGGGCGGCTGCATCGTCGAGGCGCACGGCGACCTGCGGCCCGAGCACATCCTCCTCGACGATCCGCCGGCGGTCATCGACTGCCTCGAGTTCGATCGCAACCTGCGCATCCTCGATCGCGCCGAGGAACTCGAGTTCCTGGCGCTCGAGTGCGCACGCCTCGGTCACGCGGCCACCGGCGAGAGGATCGCAGCCGAGTGCCTCGCGCGGCTCGGCGACGCCGTGCCTCGGGCGCTGCAGCGCTTCTACCGCAGCCATCGCGCCGCCACCCGCGCCAAGCTCTACATCTGGCGCGCGGCGGAGCCCGACGATGGCAACCCGCAGCTCTGGCATGCCACGGCGCGCGAGTACCTCGACCGGGCCGTCGTCGCCGCGCGCGAGGCGGTTGCGAACGCGGCAACCTAACGTCGCCCGACCTCCATCTCGCGCAGCGCCACCACCGACTCGCCGCTCGCGATGCGACGGATCGCCTCGCCGTACAGGCGCGAGGCCTCGAGCACCACGAGCCGGCCGCTGCCCGAATCGTCTTCAAGCCGCGTCGGCAGGATCGAATCGGTGACCACCAGCCGGTCGGGACCGTCGGGCCCGAGGAGCTGGCTCGCCTCGGGCAGGAACACCCCGTGCGTCGCGAAGGCGTCCACGCGCGAAGCGCCCGCCTTGCGACAGGCGGCGACCGCTCGCATCAGGGTCGTGCCCGCGCTGATGAGGTCGTCCACCAGCACGGCGTGACGGCCCTCGACCGGGCCCACGACGAGATCGCCACCGGAGACCACGCCGCTGCTGCGGCGCTTGTCGATGATCGCGAAGCCGACCTCGCGCCCGAGGCGCACGGCGAGCAATTCCTGCAACCGCTGCGCGCGCTTGGCACCGCCGATGTCGGGCGACACGATCGAGACCGGCGCCGAGCCGACCGTCGCCTTCAGGTCGTCGGCCATCAGCGGAGCGGCCTCGAGATGGTCCACGGGACAGCGGAACGCATTCTCGAAGGCCGCCAAGTTGTGGGCATCGAGCCCGATCAGGTGATCGGTGCCCACCGCCTCGAAGAGCTGCGCGACGTAGCGCAGCGTCACGGGATCGCGCTCCTTGGTGCGGCGGTCCTTGCGGCCATAGGCGAGGAACGGCACGCAGGCCGTGACTCGCGCGGCGCCGTTGTCCTTGAGTCCCGCGATCAGGAACAGCAGCCGGCACAGGCGATCGTTGGCGCTGCCGGCCGCGTCGCCGCTCAGGCTCTGGACGACGTAGACGTCCTCGCCGCGCACCCGCACGAGCGGCCGAGTCTTGTGCTCGCCGCCTTCGAACTCGCGCTCCTCCATCGACGCGAGCGTCGTGCCGAGCGCCGCCGCAACGCGCGCGCCGAATGCCTCGCTCGCCCGCGGCGCAAAGATCAATGGTCGTTGCATTGCCTACCCCTTCACGCAGACCAGCGGCTCGAGCCGCGCTACCCGGCGTGCGAGCCCGGCTCGCTCCGCCACCTCCACCACGCGCTCGACGCTCTTGTAGGCGCCCGGCGCTTCTTCCGCGACGCCGCGCAGCGACGGGCTGCGGATCAGGATGCCGCGCGCCGCCAGCTCGTCCACCAGCTGCCGGCCACGCCACTGCCGCGTCGCCTGGTGGCGCGACATGCTACGCCCGGCGCCGTGGCAGGCCGAGTTCCATGACAGTGCCTCGCCGGTCGCCGTGCCGGCCAGCACATAGGACGCCGTCCCCATCGAGCCGCCGATCAGCACGGGCTGGCCCTGCGCGCGCAGAGCCTCCGGTACGTCGACGTGGCCCGGGCCGAAGGCGCGCGTCGCGCCCTTGCGATGCACGTGCAGGCGGCGCGCCCGGCCGCGCACGGAGTGCACCTCCTCCTTGCATATGTTGTGCGAGACGTCGTAGAGCAGGCCTCCCTCGAAGCCGGGCAGCACGCGACGGAAGGCCTCGCGGCACAGCTGCGTGAGGATCTGCCGGTTGGCGAGCGCGCAGTTCATGGCGGCGCGCATGGCGCCGAGGTAGCGTTGGCCGAGCGCCGAGCCGATCGGTGCGCACGCAAGCTCGCGGTCAGGTAGCTCGAGGCCGAACGACGGAGCGGCGATCACCATCTCGCGCAGGTAGTCGGTGCCGACCTGGTGGCCGAGGCCGCGCGAGCCGCAGTGGATGCTCACGACCACTTGTCCGGCCGAGAGACCGAAGGGCGCCGCGGCGGCAGCGTCGATGACCTCGGCAACCCACTGCACCTCGAGATAGTGGTTGCCGGATCCGAGCGTACCCATTTCCTCGCGCTGCCGGTCGCGGGCGCGCTGCGAGATCGCGTTCGGGTCGGCACCGTCGATGCAGCCGCCCTCCTCGATGTGCGCGAGGTCGGCGGTCGAGCCGTAGCCGCGGGACACAGCCCAGCGCGCTCCGCCGGTGAGCATGGCATCCATCTCGGCCTCGGACAGTCGAAGTCGCCCGGTGCTGCCCAGGCCCGCCGGGATCGCGCGCGCGAGCTCGTCCGCGAGACGCGCCTGGACGGCCGTCACATCCTCCCGTGTGCACGTCGAGAGCAGTGAACGCACGCCGCAGGAGATGTCGAAGCCGACTCCGCCCGCGGAGACCACGCCGCCTTCCTCCGCGTCGAACGCCGCGACGCCGCCTATCGGGAATCCGTAGCCCCAGTGCGCGTCCGGCATGGCGTACGCCGCATCCACGATGCCCGGCAGGCTCGCCACGTTGCACAGCTGCTGGCGCACCTTGTCGTCCATGTCGGCGAGCAGCGCCTCGTCCGCGAACAGCACCGCCGGCACTCGCATGGCGCCGGTGGGCTCGATCACCCAGCGGCACTCGCCGTCACGGCGCAGGGCTTCGACGTTCATGCGGCGCTCCGCGCATTCACACGTCGAGGATGCATTGCGCGCACCAGCGACCTGCCGCGTCCTGTCGCACGGAGAGTTCGGTGAAGGTCGCACCCTTGACCTCGACGGCCGGGGCGTGACGGGCGACGTCCACGGGCTCGCCGCGTGCCTCGGCTTCGAGTTCGCCGCCCGCGATCCGCACCTGGAAGTCGGAGAACAGCAGCCGTCGAGCGGCCATGTGGAACACGAGCGAGTTCAGCCAGTCGTAGAGCAGCAAGTCGAGGTCCGGGCCGCGGCACCGGATGCGGACCGATTCGACGGGGCGCACCCGCGCGGGATCGGTCACCACGGCGGTGAGCGCGCGCGCCACCTGCTCGAACGCTGCAGAGGGCGTGTCTGCGCAGCCCCGCACGCCGATGTCCGCCCCGTGGGCGAAGTGCTGCCAGTCGCCCATCGCAGCGGCGCCAGCCGGGCCCGCCGCGGGCGGACCCGGGCCGGGTTCACGACGGGATGTCGCGGCGCTTCTCGTCGCCGCGCAGGCTCGCCATGCGCGCCTGCAGCTGCCGGCGCGCCGCGTCGAAGGCGTCGCGGAGCACGACGTAGACGTCCTCGTGGCCGTCGCGCTGCGGGCGCTCCATGTCCACCACGACATCTTCCCCGGGCAGCGCGAGCTGCACCTTGACGTTGAACACCTTGCCCTGGTGCTGGTGGCGGTGCGGGGAGTCGAGCACGACCCGGCACGAGGTGATGCGGTCACTGAAGACGCCGAGGTGATTGGCGAGTTCGCGGACGCGGGTCTCGACCGCGGCCGAGGATTCCATGTGGCGGAAGGTAATTTGGACGGGAATGGTCACGATGCGTTGTCCTCCGCTGTCTGTCCCACCTGGGGACGGTTTCATTGTCGAGCGGCGCCGGGCTCCGAGAATAAGTATTGGCCGCAGGGACTCCGGGCACGTGAGGCAAGCGTACACTGCCTCGAGAAGCGAGGACGAGAGGCCAATCGGGCGCGAACGCCCGCAAACGCATGAAGCCACCCGGACCCGGCGACGTGTTGCTCGTCGTGGACGTTCAGAACGACTTCCTGCCCGGCGGCGCGCTCGGCATCGCCGGCGGCGACGCGGTGGTCACGCCGCTCAACCGCCTGCTCGCTGCCTGGCGAGCACGAGGACTGCCGGTGTACCTCACCCGCGACTGGCATCCGCCCGGCCATTGCTCGTTCGCCGCACAGGGTGGCCCGTGGCCGGTGCACTGCGTGGCGGAAACGCCCGGCGCCGAGTTCTCGCCGTTGCTCGAGCGCGAGCCCGGCGACGTCGTGGTGTCGAAGGCCACGCGACCCGAACGCGACGCCTACTCGGTGCTCGACGGCACAGGGCTCGCGGACGAATTCCGCCGCAGCGGCGTGCGGAGAGTCTTCGTCGGCGGACTCGCAACCGACTACTGCGTGCGCGCCACGGGCCTCGACGCACGGGCGGCCAACCTCGACGTCGTGGTCCTGAGCGATGCGGTCTGCGCCGTGAACGTGCATCGAGACGACGGCGCGACGGCGCTGGCCGAACTCGCCGAGGCGGGCGCCGCCCTGGCCACGACGGACGAGGTGCTGGCAGGGCTGGAGTCGCCGCCGTGACGCACGACGACGGCTGGACCGACGCGCCGGCGCTGCTCACTGACCTCTACCAGCTCACCATGGTGACGGCGTACCAGGCGCTCGGCATGGAGCGCATCGCGTCGTTCGAGTTCTTCGTGCGGCAGCTGCCGCCGGCGCGCGGCTTCCTGGTCGCAGCCGGCCTCGAGCAGGTGCTCGACTACCTCGAGGCCCTGCGCTTCGGAGCCGACGAGTTGCAGTGGCTCGAAGCCACGGGCCGCTTCAACCCGGACGCCTTGCGACGGCTCGCGACTTTCCGTTTCACCGGCGACGTGGACGCCATGCCCGAAGGCAGCGTGTTCTTCGCCGGCGAGCCGATCCTGCGCGTCATGGCGCCGTTGCCCGAGGCGCAGTTCGTCGAGAGCCGGATCATCAACCTGCTCAACTTCCAGAGCATGATCGCGACCAAGGCGACGCGCTGCCGCCTCGCGGCCGGCGAGCGTCGACTCGCGGACTTCGGACTGCGTCGCGCGCACGGCGCCGAGGCCGGGTTGCTCGCCGCACGCGCCTGCTACCTCGCGGGCTTCGATGCCACGGCGACGGTGCAGGCGGGCCGCAGCTTCGGCATTCCCCTCACCGGCACCCTGGCCCACTCCTTCATCCAGGCGCACGACGACGAGGCCACGGCGTTCCGCGACTTCGCGCGCATCCACCCGCACGGCCTCACGCTGCTGATCGACACCTACGACACGCTGCGCGCGGCGCACATGGTCGTGGCGCTGTGCCGCGAGGGCGTGGCGGTGGATGCCGTGCGACTCGACAGCGGCAACCTCGCCCGCCTCGCGCGGGAGGTGCGCGAGATCCTCGATGCGGGCGATTGCAGCGCGGTCCGCATCGTCGCGAGCGGCAACCTCGACGAGCACGAGATCGCGCGGCTCGTCGCCAGTGGCGCGCCGATCGAAATCTTCGGCGTCGGCACACGCCTCGACGTGTCCGCCGACGCGCCCTACCTCGAGTGTGTCTACAAGCTGCAGGAATACGCGGGCCGGCCGCGCCGCAAGCGCTCGACAGGCAAGGCCACCTGGCCCGGGCGCAAGCAGGTGTTCCGCGACTGCGGGGCGGACGGAGTCATCCGCACCGACACGATCGGGCTCGTGGACGAGGCGATTCCGGGCCGGCCGATGCTGGTGCCGGTCATGCGCGCGGGCCGCCGCCTCGACCGGCCGAGTCTGACCGAGGTTCGCGAGCACGCGCGCCGCGAACTCGCGACGCTGCCCGACGAGTGCCGCCGCCTCAGCGACCCCGGGGCGGTCGAAGCCCGCATCTCCGACGGTCTGCGTGCGGCGGCCGCTCGGGTGGACCGCGAGTTCCCATGACAGTGGCCGCGATGTCGGGCGCGCATCCCCCGGTAATCGCCGGACTGCTGCGCCCGGCGGCCTACCCGCACCCCGTGGTCGAGCCCATCCGCCTCGTCCAGACGCACGTCTCCTGGGTCCTGCTCACCGGCGAGTTCGCCTACAAGGTCAAGAAGTCGCTTCGCCTGAGCTTCCTCGACTACTCGACGCTCGATCGCCGCCGTACGCTCTGCCAGGAGGAGGTCCGCCTCAATCGGCGCCATGCGCCGGACCTTTACCTCGGCGTCAGCGTCATCGGCGGACCGGCCGAGGCGCCGCACGTGGACGGCAGCGGAGCGCCGCTCGAGTACGCGGTGCGCATGCGGCAGTTCGACGCCGGCGACGAGCTCGGCGCGCTGCTCGCAGCGGATGCCGTGACGACGTTGGAGATGGCCCGCCTCGGCGTCGACATAGCCCGCCTGCACGAAGGTGCGGCGCAAGCTCCACCCGACAGCGGCTACGGTCACCCGGACATCGTGCGCCGGGTGACCCTCGACAATTTCGCCGAGCTGCGCCGACTGCCCGAGTGCGTCACGGAGCCCGGCACGCTGGAGCGCCTCGAGACCGGCGTGAACGCCGAGTTCGAGAGGCGGCGCCCGCTGCTGCTCGGGCGACGCGACACCGGCCGGGTGCGCGAATGCCACGGCGACTTGCACTGCGGCAACGTGGTGCGCTGGCACGACCGGCTCACGCCCTTCGACGGCATCGAGTTCGACCCGGCGCTGCGATTCATCGACGTGGTCAACGACATCGCATTCCTGACCATGGATCTCGCCGAGCGCGGCCGCCCGGACCTGCGCCACGCCGCGCTTCAGGCATGGTGCGAGTCGTCCGGCGACTTTTCCGGCCTGGCGCTCCTTCCCTATTACGAGTGCTACCGGGCGCTGGTCCGCGCCAAGGTCGCCGCACTCAGTGCACTGCAGGCTCCGATGGCGTCGGCGCAACGCGACGCCGCCGTCACGACCTGCCGCCGCTACCTCGACTGGGCAGACCAGCGCCTGGCACCGCGTCGCCCCCTCCTCGTGCTGACCTGCGGGTTGTCGGGCTCGGGCAAGACCTGGCTGGCGCGGGCGGTCGCGCCGCCGCTCGTGGCGCTGCACGTGCGCTCGGACGTCGAGCGGAAGCGCCTGGCCGGGCTCGCGCCGGACGAGGACTCGTGCTCGGAACCGGACGGCGGGATCTACACGCTCGAGTTCAACGCACGCACCTACGAGCGCCTCGAGCACTGCGCCGCCGCCGCGCTCGCGGCCGGCGAGAGTCTCATCGTGGATGCGGCCTTCCTGCGTCGCGGCGAGCGCCGCCGCTTTCTCGATCTCGCGAAGTCAGCGAATGCGCATGCCGTCATCGCGCACTGCCGCGCGCCGGACGCGGTCCTCAGGCAACGGATCACCTCGAGAAGCGCGGCGCGCAGCGATGCGTCGGAGGCCGGGATCGACGTGCTCGCGCGGCAGCCCTCGTACTGGGAGGAATTCGACGAGCTCGAACTCGCCCACGTGCTGGAGGTGGACACGAGCGCCGCAGGCGCCGCCGAGGACGCACTCGCCCGTCTGCGGGCACGACTCGAGCGCCTCGACGACTGACCCGGCTCAGTCCTGCGGCAGCTTCTCGACCCACACGTTGCACGCGAGCCGATCGAGCACGACCTCGGCCGTGCTGCCGACGAACCAGCGGTCGAGCCGTCCCCGCGACACGGCGCCCATGATGACGATGTCCGCCTCGAGCGCGGCCGCCTCGTCGAGGATCTCCCGCGCCGGACGTCCCACCCTTACGCGCGCCCGGGCGGGCGGCAGCGCATGCAGCGCCGCGAGTTCGCGGAGCGCGGCGGTGGCGTTCTCGACGGTCGCGTCGGTCGGCTGCACCGCGGCCGCGGCGATGTAGGCATCGCCGATGACGGTCACGGGCGTGGGGACCGAGAACACGTGCAGCGCGTGCACCTCCCCGGCCAGCGGCCCTGCGAGCAGCGCGGCAGTGCGGAGCAGCCGGTGGTCGAGTGCCGCCGGCTTGTCGTGCGCATGCAGGGGATCGACGCAGACCAGCATCCGGGCCAATACGAGCCGCGCCGGATCCTTGACCAGCAACAGCGGCGCCGGGCAGTCGCGGATCAGGTGCCAGTCCGAGCCGGTGAACAGCGTCCGCTCGATGCGGTTGTGATGCACGCTGTGCTTGACGACGAGGTCGGGTCGCGTGGCCGCGACGCGCGCCAGCACCATCTCGTGGAACGGCGTGCCCCAGAGCGCCTCGCACAACGCCGTCACGCCTGCCGCGGCCGCCTGCTTCGTGTAGCGCTCGAGCACGTGGTGGTGCGAGGCCATGACGGAGTCGTGGAACTCCTGCAGCGTGGCGGTGGGTGGCGAGAAGTAGGCTGCGTGCAGGTCCTGGTAATCGACCATCAGCAGCTCGAGCCGGGCGCCGAAGCGGCGCGCGAGCACGAGCGCCGCGTCGAACGCCGGCTGCGTCTCGCTGCCGGGCTCCATCAGGACGAGGATGTTGCGAAGGGTGTCCATGCGCACCTCCCGGGGCCGGTGACGGCGGCCCTGCGGCACGCCAAGCATAGACCCGACAGTCCGCGCGCGGCCGGCGACCGTCTCGCGGGATCTACCTAGGCCGCACGGCGCCGCGACGGCACGTTTCGGCAGGGCTTAGAGGTGACCGGCGGCCCGCTGGCGCGCGTCCACGACCACCGTCGTCACGACGTCCGAGCCGACGTTGGTCATCGTTCGCGTCATGTCGAGGATGCGGTCCACGCCGAGGATGATGCCGATGCCCTCCGGCGGGATACCGAAAGTGGCGAGGAGTCCGGCGATCAGCGGCAACGACCCGCCCGGGATCGCGGCGACGGCCACGGCACTCAGCACCGACAGCAGCACCAGCGTCACCTGCTGGGCGAGGTCGAGGTGCACCCCGAAGACCTGGGCGACGAACAGCACGACGCAGCCCTCGTACAGCGCCGTGCCGCTCATGTTCATGGTCGTGCCGAGCGGTAGGACGAACCCGGCCGTCGAAGGCGCGACACCCAGCCGCTCGCGCGCTGCCGCGAGGGCCGCCGGCAGGGTGGCGCTGCTCGAACTGGTGGAGAAAGCCGTCACCAGCACGTCCTTGATCTGGCGAAAAAACTCCACGGGGCTGCGGTTCGCGAGGAACCTGAGCCAGAGGGACATCGTGCCGAACAGGTGCAGCAGCAGCATCGCGACGCACCCCAGCACGAACAGTCCGAGCGCGATGATGATGTCGAAGCCGACCTTCACGACCACGCTGAAGATCATGGCCGGGACCGCATAGGGCGCGAGCCTGAGCGCGAAGTGGACGATGCCCGTCATGAGGTCCGTGACGGTCTCGAGGCCCTCCTGCAGTCGCTGTCGCCGGTCCCGAGGCAGGCCCAGGCCCGCCGCGCCGACGAGGATGGCGAACACGATCAGCGGCAGCACCTCGCCGAGCGTGCCGCGCTGGTTGCCCACGAAGGCGCCGAACAGGTTGCGTGGCATGAACATGTCGACGAGGGTCGCAGGCGTCATCTTCGGCTGTGCGGCACGCGTCTCGACGTGCTTCTCCGCCTGTCCGCTGTACTGCTCGATCAGCCGCGCCGAGGTCTCCTCGTCGAGACGGCTGCCCGGCTGCAGCATGTTCATCATCAGCAGGCCGAGCGTGGCGGCGATCGCCATGTTCAGGAAGAAGAACGTGAACGTCCGGCCGGCGAGCGGACCGAGATCGGAAAGCTCGCCGAGCTGCACCACGCCGCTCGCGAGCGAGGCGAACACCAGCGGGATCACCACGAAGAACAGCATGCGCAGGAAGACCTGGCCCAGCGGGTCGCAGATCGTGGTTGCGAACCAGCGGGCACCGTCGAGCAGCGCGGGAAATTGGGCGCCCAGGGCCAGGACGAGGGTGCCGGCCACGGCCCCGAGCACGAGACCAATTAGGATGCGGTTCGCGAGGCGGGCGTCGTTGTTGGCCATTCGCGATGCTATCAACGCGTGTCGTGCGCCGCCAAGTGCCGGGCGCAGCGGTCGTTGCCTTCGCCCGGTCTGCTAGGATCGAAGCCTGCAGGGGAGGATGCCATGTCCTGGAATTCCCTCGAACTCGCCAAGCTCGCCATCGCGATCTCGACGCCGCTGACCGTGCTCGCTGTCGGCTGGTGGATCAAGCAGCGCGAGCAGATCAACGCGGAATTGATCCGCAAGCGCATTGCGATCTACGACGAGGTCGTGCCGAAGGCCAACGACATCCTCTGCTTTTACCTTGCCGTCGGTCACTGGCGCGAGCTCGATCCGGCCAGGGTGATCGAGTGCAAGCGCGACCTGGATGGCGTGATGTACCGCTATCGCCCGTTCTGGAGCGAGGAGTGCTGGCGACGCTACTCCGCGTTCGCGGATGCCTGCTTCGAGCCCTTCGCCGCCGGGGCCGGGCGTTCCGCCCTCCTCCGGCTCGATGCGGCCCACCTTCGAAAAATGATCGGGGAGCGCTTCGACCCGGCGTGGGAGCAGGTGATCTCGAAGAAGCCGACGCCGACGCGTGAGGTGCGCGAGGCCTACGACGCCTGGGTGGGACAACTCGCGCGGGAGATCGGCGTACCGCCGGACAGCGGCACGACCGGGCGCTGAGCCGATCGCGTGTCGTGGCGCGATCGAATCCGGCTGTTCAGGCAGGCCGGGGTGATTCCGGCTTGAGCACGAAGAACCCGCCAAGCGCGCCGCTCACGAGCCCCTGGAACGGTCCGAGCCAGACTCCGGTAGAGCGCAACAGGTCGAGAGGCGGCTGATCCGTGAAATTGGCAGGGACCACTACCAGAATCAGCAGCGTGACGAGATAAACGAGCGAAAGAACCATCGCAAGCCAGAACAGAAACGGGCTCGGCGCCGGCAGCTGCAGCCCCTTGCCCTTCGAGTCCAGCACCAGCACGGACACGATGAGCGTCAGCGTCGGCATGATGTTGGGCATGATCCAGGCCCAGACCTCAACTGTGCGCGGGCCGAAAGGCACGCCGCGGATCGTGTACAGCATCATGAACGCGAACAGCAGGCCCGACAGACCAAACCACAGCAGCGTCAGCCGCGCTTTGCAGGCGTCATGGGTCAATGAGGTGGTCATGTGTTTACCAGTTGATTCGGAGCCCCGCAGCAAGCCCCGAGCGCTGTAGGTGCTGGCGCGCGTCGAGGCGCTTCACCTGCCTCGCCTCGTCATCGACAGGCAGCCGTTCGAATTCGAAGACGAGCACGGTGCAGGCGGTATCGGCGTCCACCGGCACCTGCCGAAATTCGCGCGGCAGCTGGTTGAACCCTGTCGTCACCCAGCCCTCTGCGACATCGCCCGAGACCGGCTGGCCGCTGCTGCCGAAGGGCTCAGGCGTCACGATGAATACCAGCACCCGGAAGCGCCCCGGAGGAACTCCGGCGAGGCGCTTGAGGATGGCAGAGAGGCTGAACTCGGCTGGTACGTTGCCCTGGGCCCAACGGCTCGCCTCGGGCGCCGGCTCACCTTCGTCGTCGATCCGCTCGAGCTTTGTGGCGAGCGCAAATCCGTCCGGGACCCGGAAGAACCCGCGCTCGAGATAACCACGCTGCTCCAGCGCCTCGACGAGCACGTCGGCCACGTCGGCCTGGGACGCCACTCCCGGCCGCCCGACGATCGCCGGGCGCGGCAGCACGAGGCGGGTCGCCGGAGGCGGCGGCCACGGAAAATCCGGTAGCGGCTGGGCGGGCCGGTCGCCCGGCTCGGCTGCGACGGGCGGTGGGGGTGGCGGCGGGGGCGGCGGCGCCGGGCCGTGGCCGTTCTTCGGTCCGCCTCCATTGACCGCTGCCGGAGGTTGCTCGGGTACCGACCACATGGCGTTCTGCCAGTCCGGCTCGACGGTGCCGGCCACGAGGCGACCCTCCTCGACGTACAGGCAGCGGTCGGGAGCCGCTCGGTTACAGATCAAGTAGAAATCGTCGCCGATCGGCACAAGTCGCCACGTCGCGCGGTCCGACATCGGATCCGCCGACCCGACCGCCAGCGCGTCTCGCTCCAGGTGAAGAACGCCGCCCGGCGGCGCCTTGTTGTAGAGGAAGTAATCGCCGTCGCCGGAGACAGGGACCACGCTCCATTGGGCCGACGGGAGGTTCGCTGGCACCGTCCCCGCGCGGGCGACGCCGTCGTCCGCGTACAGGAAGAAATCGGGCTGGCCGCGATTCTGGATGAGGTCCGAGCCCTGCGCGCCGACGCAGGGCAGCAGCATGGCGCCGCCGATCACGGCCAGCAGGTTGGCGCTGGTGTTCCTTCGCCTGCCAATCGCACCGGTTTGCAGCATATCGGAACCCCCTGGCCCGCCGAGGAACCTGCTTCGGGCGACCTTATGTTGCTCGGCCTGCTCGCGCGATGCCACAGCAGCAGGGCCACCGTCCCGCCGCCACACGATACCGCGGACCGAGTTGGGCCTGCACGCGAGCGCCTGCCAAGCTCAAATCGCCGTTGGTGAGGCGACATGGGTGGCAAAAAAGGGATGTGGTGGTGAGGGGGACTCCCGCAAAGTCCGGTTAAGTTCCTGATTCCACGCAAGCCCATCAGCGTGACTCGCGCGGCATACCCCCAAATGTACCCCCACGTTGGCCTTGCTGCCCCCAGTTCCGACCGGCTTTCTTCGGACTCCAAATCATCGGCCAGCCATTCCAGCTCATCGGCCATGCGCCGCAGCACCTCGGGCGCGTTCTCGCCGTGATTCATTAACAGGTGAGCCAGTGACACGCGCGTTGTCCGCTGGCTTTTCTGTAGGCGGATCCAACCCTGTGATTGTTGCTCTCGGCCCAACGTGGACCTCGCAGGTACGTTCAGGTCAGAGCCGGCGTTTGGCGACCATAGGCTAGAGGTCGATCCCGGGTAAGTCGCCCTGTGTCCACGCCCTCTCCCGGCGGCCCGTGTCCTCGATCTCGGCCATGATGGCCGCCCTCGCGGCCTCCGTCATCGGGTAGCCGCGGACCCGCTCCGCCAGTGCCCGTACTTCTGATCGAGTTCGTCCATGCCGGCCATCGTGACCGGCGTGGTGATCGGCGTCACGGCGCATTTGTTCGGCAAATGCTCCAATTGTCCGCAAGGTTGGCTCGCCACAGGATGCTCAGATGGGACTGCAAGATCGCGACTGGTATCAAAACGAAGTCAAGCGCAAGACCGGTACGCCGACCGGCGGTTCAACATCTAAGTCCGAGTTCGCCCGGTTGCTCGCGGACAAGGATCGCGACAGGGCCGGGCGTCCGTGGTGGCTTGCCGAGTGGATTCGGGTCGCCATCTTCTTTGGCGTGATCGCAGTCCTGTACTTTGCCTGGACGCAGTTCCGCGGCTGATAGCCGTAGAGACTTGTCCGGGCTCACCCGGTGAGCCCGCCCCTCGCGCCACGCTCGGCGCATGCTCGACTTGTGCACCTTCGCGGGCGTCGTCGAGCATGACCACACGCTCGCGCCCTGCCGCCCAAAATGCTACCGCTGGGCGGAGATCGACCTGCCCGCCATGGTCACCGCCGGCCTTGGCGATCGCCGCCTGCCGATCAAGGTACGGTGTCGAGCTTGCGGAGAGCTGGGCCGCGTCCAGGTGCGACCGCCCGTCCCGACCCGCGTGCGCTCGGTTGGATGTGCCCGGATCCCCGCCGGCTGACTCGGCCGCCCTCTCCGCCTCGAGCCACTCGAGTTCGTCCGCCAT
>Ga0316603_10000430_pt1 | contig 21211 bp, 8 predicted proteins | sample OWC_soil_day10_n_FD_207649 | JGI IMG/M metagenome (GOLD analysis project Ga0316603, IMG submission 207649) | Wetland soil microbial communities from Old Woman Creek delta, Ohio, United States - OWC_soil_day10_noCT | ecosystem: Environmental > Terrestrial > Soil > Wetlands | place: USA: Ohio... | reverse complement strand
CGGTTCGGAGGAATTCGAGGACCATGCCGCCCACGGACAGGTTGATGCAGTGATGGCGTCCCGTTCTCCCGGCTCAACCCTGAAGCCGTTCCTCTATGCGCTGCAGATCGAGAGAGGTGAACTGACGCCGCGCACCGTCGTGCTCGACACACCCTACGACGCGGAAGGATTCTATGCAGAGAACTACGATGGCGGATACGACGGCGTGGTCTATGCCGACGAGGCGCTGCAACGCTCGCTGAACGTGCCGATGGTGAGGATGCTGAAGCAGGCAGGACTCCCTGACTTTCTCCAGTTGCTGGACCGGCAGGGATTCGCCTCCTTGCAGGCGCAGCGCGACCGGCTTGGCCTGAGCATGATCCTCGGCGGTTGCGGCGTCCGGTTGGATGAGCTCGCAAATGCATATGCTGCATTCCCCAGGGGCGGACTCTGGATGCCTCTGACATTTCTGGAGAAGAAGTGCAGGGATACCGCGGAGACGCGCAGGGCCTTTTCGCAGGCCACCGCATATCTTGTCACCCATATGCTGTCCGGAATAGAACGGCCCGATCTGCCCAACAACATTGACTATGCGCTCCATCTCCCGCAGGTGGCGTACAAAACCGGAACAAGCTACGGCAGGCGTGATGCATGGTGCGTCGGATATTCTGCGGAGTACACGGTGGGTGTCTGGATCGGCAACGTGACAAACAGGGGAAACCCCGAGCTGGTGGGAAGCCGTTCCGCAGCGCCGCTCCTTCTGGACATCTTCACATCCATCTCCACGCCTTCGCACACTGCGATCCTTCCGCTGCCCCCCGGGATACGGACGAGAAAGGTCTGTGCCCGCAGCGGTCGTCCGCCCGGACCGTTCTGCGAGCGCCTGATTGATGATCTGTATGCCGACCACCAGTCCAGGACAACCTCCTGCGACATCTGTACCGAATATCTGGTCTCACCGGACGGCCGAACGACGTACTGCGCGACCTGTCTGGGAGATCACCCGTATCACACGAAGGTCTTCGCGCAGTATCCGGCAGAGTTGCTGCATTTCTGGAAGACGCGGGGCGTGAACCAGGCAATTGCTCCTCCGCACAATCCTGCCTGCCCGCGTGTGTTCGCCGGTGAGGGGCCGGCCATCCTCAGTCCGACGGACGGGATGACGTACTACCTGGTTTCCCGCGACCAGCAGTTCCTTCTCCAGGCAGGATCGAGTGTTGATGTCCGTGTGCATCGCTGGTATGTCGATGATCGGTACATGGGCACAAAACAGCCGGGTGAAAGGCTTTTTCTCGCGCTTGCACAGGGCAGACACGCGATCTCCTGCCTCGATGACAGGGGAAGGCTGTCGACCGTGAACATTGAAATACGAAATGCTCTGTAATGCCGTTGTGCATCATGCTGTGGTAGTTTCGGAAATGCGTTGTAGCCTGACGGAAGATATCCGGTACCATTGTGGACGAAGCTCCTCCAATGCGCCGAGAGAACATCCTGGCAGGTTTTCAGAGAACCTCATGAACACCTCATACACTAATGGCAATCGGGAGAACCAATGAACCGGTACATCCACTTTGCGTACCTGATGCTTCTGGCACTCGTCGTATTCAGTTGCGGCGGACCGGACAGTGCGGTGCTTCGTGTCACGACGGACCTCCCCTCCGGCATTATCGGGAGGGACGCCGTCATTCCCGTTGCGTTCTCCCGCGGGGTCGTGCCGCAGGATTCGGTGAACCAGTGGACTTCTACTCCCTACATCACATTCACTCCGGAGATTCCGGGAAAGTTCGTCTGGGAGGATACGACGCACCTGGTGTTCAGTCCGGACGGCCAGCTGCCCGGTGACGCACGGTTCACAGCACGGCTGAACACAGCCCTCCTCACACAGCTTGCCGGCGCAAAGGAATTTGACGGCCCGAAGGAGTTTTCTTTTGCCACGGAAAGCTTCGCATTGAAGACGGCAGAGTTCTTCTACGATCGGATCGGCGAGCGGCGGGAGATAGGTATTCGCGCAAATCTGGAATTCACGTATGCTGTCGATGCGCAGGACATTCCCGGGAAGATCAAGGTGACCGTTGACAACGCGCCGTTGTCCATCAGCAGCGTCGCCACAACGGGTCAGAGCAAGGTGATCGCCCTGGAGATCGGGACCGTGACGCAGCTCGACCGCGAGCGCGTGATCGCCGTGACATTTGCCGACGATCTGACCTCGCCGGAAACGCAGACGCGCATCCGCGCAGCCGAACCATTTGCGTACAAGATGCCTCCTCTCGGAGAACTGAAGATCCTGGGGCATGAATGCGGATCAGATGGAACGAACGGCTGGATCAAGATCCGGACATCGCAGGAAGTGGATGCCGAAGTTGCGCGGAGCGCCGTCTCTCTGGAACCGTCACGCAAGTATACGATCAGGAACGACGGCGACGGCTTCACACTCCTCGGGGCATTCGAACCCGGCGCCGCATTCCGGCTGAAAGTCAAAAGTGGTATGGTGAGCGTCCTCGGGGGGAAGACACAGAACCCCTACGAAGCGGATCTGCTGATGGGGAACATCGCACCGTCATTCGGGTTCGCCTCGGCAGGCGGGATGTACATGATGCTCGGCGGGAACAAGACCATCGAACTGAAGACCGTGAATCTGCCCCGGCTGGCCGTCCGCGTGAGCCAGATCTTCCAGAACAACTTGGTGTTCTTCCTGGATGGTGGAAGGTTTTATGATTACTCGTACTACGGAGACTACGGTGATGAAGAAGAAGGCGGGCAGTCGTGGGTCAGGAAGTACCGGTATCATGTGGGCAACTATGGGAGGCAGCTTTCCTATGATACGCTCGCAATCGCGAGCCCCCCAAACCGTGAAGTGATCACGCAACTCAGCCTTGCACCATATCTGAACACAGGGTACAAGGGGTTCTATCTCGTCGAGATCGCGGATCCGGAAGAAGCCTGGCGATCCACAGCGAAGCTTATTTCCATTTCCGATATCGGACTGATTGTCAAAGCCGGCCGGGATGAAGTGACCGTGTTCGCCACCAATCTGCAGACCACGGGGTCGATGGCAGATGTTACGGTCACGCTAGTCTCGACAAACAACCAGGTGATCGCGACAGGAAAAACCGACGGAACGGGCGTCATGCGCTTCAGCGGGCTGGCTGATCGAATGCAGGATTTTCCGCTGAAGCTGGTCACCGCCGAAGCAGAGACCGACTTCAACTTCATCAATCTGGATGACTATCGCGTCGAAACATCGCGGTATGATGTGGCGGGGAGGCGCGATGTGGGAGGACCGTACGATGCACTCCTGTACGGCGACCGGACGATCTACCGTCCGGGAGAACGCATGGTGGTGTCCGGTGTGGTCCGGAATCTCACGCAGCCGGTCCCCGCAGCCCTTCCGGTGCGGCTAAAGCTGTTCAGCCCGCGCGGCTCGCTGCTGCAGGAGACCCAGCATCTCCTGAATGCCGAAGGGTCGTTCGAGACCTCTGTGACCACCACCACCTCTTCCACAACCGGGGAATACCGGTACGAGCTCTACACCGGAAGCAACGTGTTTCTGACCTCGTACAAAGTCAGTGTGGAAGATTTCGTGCCGGACCGCCTGCGCGTCAATCTTGCGCCATCGGCTGAGACAGCCAAACCCGGCGAAACTATCCGGTACACGATGCAGGCCCTGAACTTCTTCGGACCTCCGGCAGCTGGCAGGAGCTGGGAGTTCGAGGGAGTCCTGACCGTCGTTCCCTACAGCTCAAAGCGCTATCCCGATTTCCGTTTCTGGGATGATGCGGCGCGGGATGCCGTGGGCGATCCGTTCGTGGCGACAGGTCGTACTGATGAGGAAGGGCGGGCCGTGGTGGAGTATACCATTCCCGCGGGTGCGACGACGACCGGAATTCTGCGGGCAAGGGGCCGGATCGGCGTATTCGATGAATCCGGCCGTCCGGTCTACCAGATCGCGCAGACGCTTGTGTATCCGAAACCCTACCTGATCGGCCTCCGCAACCTCGGGGCCTACTACGCGGCGCCGAACACACCGCAGAAGATCCAGATCGTTGCCGTCGATGGTGCGGACCGGCCGTTGAAGGGATTCACCGCACGCATCGATCTCGTCCGCTACGAATGGCATTCGATTCTCCGGCAGCATCCGCAGACGAAGACCCTCCGCTATGTCTCGGAACGCAGGGAACTTTCCGTCCGCTCGGACCGGATCACGCTCGGGGAAGGCCCGTATGACTACACCTACAGCGTTCCGCGGTCCGGCGAATATGCGCTCCGCGTCAGCAAGGACGGCGAGTCCGGGTACAATCAGGTGCTCTTCTATTCGTACAGCTGGGGCACATCGGATGTGACTTCGTTTGAAGTCGATCCTGAGGCGCGGGTGGACATTGTGCTGGACAAGAAGGTGTACGCTCCCGGAGACAAGGCGCGCATTCTTTTCCAGACTCCGTTCAGCGGAAAAATGCTGGTCACAGTCGAAAGGAACCGTCTCTTCAGCCATCAGTATCTTGATGTAGTGAACAATGCTGCTTCCATGGAACTGGAGATTGAGAACCAGTATCTCCCCACAGTGTATGTCTCAGCCGTTCTGTTCCGCAAGATCACCGATCTGTCAATCCCCCTACTTGCCGGGCACGGCTTTGCACCGTTGATGGTGGAACGGAAGTCGAACAAACTCGATGTCCAGATTCGTGCTCCTGAAAAGATCCGGCCGAGGACGAAACAGACCGTGACGGTTGCCGTGCCGGGAGAATCGGGCGTCATGCTGACGCTCGCGGCCGTGGACGAGGGAATCTGTCAGGTGAAGAACTACAAGACCCCTGATCCATATGCGTACTTTTATGCCCGCAAGGCTCTGGAGACGGAGACATTTGATTTCTTCAAGCATCTGCTGCCGGAGTTGGAAAAGAGCGGGACAAAGAGCAGCACGGGCGGCGGTGAGGCGGAGATGGGGAAGCGGACAAACCCTCTCGGTGTGCAACGCTTCAAGCCCCTTGCACTCTGGTCCGGCATTGTGCGCACGAACGGGAGCGGAGAGGTCACCGTTCCCCTGGACATCCCGGAGTTCAGCGGTGAACTGCGTCTGATGGCGTTTGCATACAAAGGAGACCGGTTCGGTTCGGCGGAACGCGCGATGAAGATCGCGGATCCGGTCGTCATCACACCGGCCCTTCCACGGTTCGCCAGTCCGGGGGATCAGTTCGTCATGCCCCTCACGGCGTTCAATACCACCACAACGCCGACAACGCTTCTCTTCGATGTAACGACCGGCGGGAGCCTCACTGCGGCGCAGAAAAATCCTGAACTCGAAGTGGGAGCCAATGAAGAACGCTTTGTCCCGGTGCAGCTGACGGCTGGCTCGGAGATTGGCAAGGCGACAGTGAAGATCAAGACGAAGGCGTTTGGCGAGATCGTGGAATCCACGACCGATATACCTGTCCGCCCCATCGCGCCATTCGGGGCGGATGTACAGGCGGGATATGTCGAAGGCGGGGGATCGGTGACGCACGAGGTGCCTGACGTCTACCTCCGGTCGGGCCGGCGTGCGTATGTGGCCCTCAGCCCGTTCCCTGTTTCCTCATTCGCGCGCGAACTGAAGCACCTCCTCGGATATCCGCACGGATGTCTCGAGCAAACGGTGTCCAAGGCCTTCCCGCAGATCTATCTGCGCGACATTGCATCAGTTCTTGCCCCGACAGCACTCGCCGGTGGCAGTCCGACATATTACGTCAACGAAGCCATTACGAAGGCCGCTGGCATGCAGCTGCACGACGGCTCGTTTGCATACTGGCCGGGAGGGACGGAGAGCAACGATTGGACGACGGTGTACGCGACGCATTTCCTGTTTGAGGCACGGAAAGCCGGCTATGCGGTGATGGATGGCACACTGAATGCGGCCTTCGGGGCGCTGGCGCGGATTGCCAGAGACAAGAAGACAGAGGACTATACATACACGGAGGCGAACCGGACCGTTGTGCGGCGGAGTGCCGCAAAGAGCTCGCTCTATGCGCTGTATGTGCTCGCCCTTGCCAGGAAGCCGGAGCAGTCCGTGATGAGTTTCTACCGGAACGAACGGAGCCTCCTGACTACAGACACACGCTATCTGCTGGCCGGAGCGTATGCCCTGAGCGGCGACCGGCGTGCCTATGCGGATATCCTCCCGTCGCAGTTTGCCGTGGACGAACCCTCGAGAAGCAATGGCGGCTCGTTTGACTCACCGGTCCGCTCCGCTGCAGTCATGCTGAATGTGCTTCTGGAATCCGACCTGAACAGTCCGCATGTGCCGCGCCTGATGGAGTATCTCTCGAAGGCATACCGGAGGGATGTCTGGTACAGTACGCAGGACAACGCCTTCACACTGCTTGCCTTCGGCAAGGCTGCACGCATGGCTGCGGCGACATCTGTCACCGGGAAGATCACTGTCGGTGCGCAAAGCCTTCCGTACAGCGGCGGCACACAGCGCATCGACCTCGAGCCGTACGGCAAAAAAGTCACGATTGCGCTTCAGGGCACGGGCCGCGTCTACTATACGCTCGTCGTTGAGGGGATCCGGACTGACGGAAAAGTGGAAATGAAAGACCGGAATCTTCAGGTGCGCAGGGAAGTCCTGACACGCGGAGGTTCACCTGCGAATCTTTCAGGGTTGCGGCAGAACGATCTGCTCGTGGTGAAGCTGACACTGACGTCATCGGTGGACCGTCTGGACTATGTCGCAGTGAGCGATCTTTTGCCGGCAGGGTTTGAGATCGAGAACCCGCGGCTGACCGAAACGACAGCGTACCCCTTTATCCAGAATGCGTCCACTCCCGAGTATATGGATATCCGGGATGACCGGATCAATCTCTACACGTCGTTCCGGGGAGGGAAACGGCAGCATCTGTTCTACTATGCCGTCCGGGCTGTCACAGCGGGCGAGTTCGTGTACCCTCCGGTCCAGGCGGAAGCGATGTACGATGCACAGTACTCTTCGACTTCCGGGCTCGGGAAAGTGCAAATCGCCCGGTAGGGCCGGAATGCGCGTTAAAAAGGAGGAATGGAGCCGGGGAATTCACATCAATGGCCTGACGGTGGGAGGCAGAGGCAGCGTGTGCTTCTGCCCCCCCGGAGGTCGCCATGTGTGTACGTGGCAACAAGTTGGCTCCGCGTCCGTACACTACCATAGACGTGTTTCTCATCCCATTTCGACTATCCACTCCGAAAGGCGCATCTATGGACTCTACTACAGCATCTACTCCTTCCACACCATCAACACCGGAATCATCGTCGACACTGTTCCGAAACCGGGACCGGGGGAGCGTCATCGGTGGACTGGTACTGATCGTGCTTGGCGCTCTGTTCCTTCTGGACAACTTCTTTGATATTCGGTTTGGAGATCTCTGGCCACTGATTCTCGTAGCGGTTGGCGTGGGGCTGCTCTGGCGTTCACGCAACACCGAGAAACAGTGAGGAGGACAGACATGAAATCCGGTCGATTATTCTGGGGCGTGTTCTTTGTTGCCCTCGGGCTACTGATTGTTGGTGAGAAGACGTCGATTCTGACGCCGCAATGGGGCGTGGCGCTCGGCCTGTGGCCGGTTGTGTTGCTCTTCTGGGGCATCGCGTTACTTGTAGGCGGGAAAGCGCTGCGGCTCATTGCTGCCGGAGTCGCAGGATTGGTGCTGGCGTATCTGGTTGTGGCGCTCTTCAATTTCTCGCTGTTCGATGGTGATTGGTCACGCGGGCCCGAGCCCGAAACGGTGATTCTCACGGAGCCGGCGGATACGTCTGTGCACAGGGCCTCCTTCACCCTGGATTCAGGAGCGGGCGTGTTCAGCATTGAGGACACCACTGCGGACCTTCTGACGGTTCAGACGTTTACAAATCTCGGCACCTATGCACTCGAACGCTCTGAGAATCTCTCGGGGCGTGCGTTCACTGCATCGTTTGAAGGAAAGAGGAAGAAAGGCTGGCGGCTGGGAAGGTTCACGAATCGCGTGACGACGCGCTTGAATCCTGCTCCGGTCTGGGACCTGGAGCTGAACATCGGTGCGTCCAAACTGAATTGCGATCTGAGCTCGTTTGCCGTCGAGCGGCTCGAAGTGAATGCTGGTGCATCGAGCATGCGGATTACGCTGGGCAGCCGTTCTCCGGAAACCACCGCGCGCATTTCTGCGGGGGCCTCGTCCATCAAGATCTATGTGCCCGAGTCCGCCGCTTGTGAGCTTCATGCGGAGACGGCGCTGTCGTCGAAGCACTTCCAGGGTTTCACCAAGACGGGAGAGGGTACATACCGTACCGAGAACTTCGGTGCTGCAGCGAGCACGATCTCGCTGGACATTGAAGCGGGTGTGTCGAGCATTACGGTGGAGCGGTACTAGGACAGGCACGTTGTGCCGTGTGAGACCGGCGTTCGGCGCGCAGGTGCTACCCCGCGCGCTCTTCGAAGACGCCGGTCTTTTTGTTTTTCTTCACGTTTCCCCACTCAAACACTCGGCCGTTCATCGCAATGTAGACGCCCGGGGGAAGAATCTGCACAAACGCCAGCGCGCTTCCGAGGTTGAAGAGACCATCTGAGCTGCCGAACTTGTACGGAACCATGGCTCCCGTGAGCACGATGGTTTTGTCCTTCACGGCCTTTCCGAGCGTCCCTGCGGTCACCTCCATAGTGTCTGTCCCGTGGGTGATGACGATCTTCCGTTCCTTTGCCTGCCTGCACTGTTCCACGATCAGCGAACGGTCGGCGTCTGTCATCTCCAGGCTGTCCACCATCATAAGCGTCCGGAGGGCGATATCCAGCTTACAGCGCCCGAGTGTGAGCATCTCCTGAAGGTGCGAGTCTTTGAAAAAGAGTTTCCCTCCGAGTTCATCGTATTCTTTGTCGAATGTGCCGCCGGTAACGAAGATGCGGATCGCCATGGCAGGGTGCCGTCGCGTTGTGAGTGAGAGTGGATCGTGTCTCCTGTGTGAGATCGAACCTAGCCGATTCCATGCAGAAAATCAAGCAGTGGTTGCCACCGTCGACCGGCCACTGGCCGCAATAGCCCACTGCACACCATTTGTAGGAAATCCTTCGAGGGGGAAAGTCCTTCTGACGCAGTTCTGTTGCATGCCTCCGGCAAACGGTGTATCTTGTTCTACAAATTTGTCCACTGCCATTCTCACCTTCTCTTCAACGACTCTGTAATCCTATGGGCTTCTCAACTCTCGACTACATCATCGTCATCGGCTACCTCGCAGCCATTGCGCTCTTCGGAATGCTGCAGGGAGGCAAACAGCGCTCCGCCAGGGACTACTTCCTGGGAAAGGATTCCATCCCCTGGTGGGTAGTCTGCTTCTCGATTGTGGCGGCGGAAACAAGCACGCTTACGTTCATCAGTATCCCTGGCATGGCATATCTGACGAACATGAATTTCCTTCAGGTTACAATCGGCTATCTGATCGGCCGTATTGCGGTGAGTTACCTCTTCCTTCCGGCATATGCCACGGGAGAACTCTCCACGGCATACGCGTTCCTGGAGCGGCGGTTCGGATCCAAGACCCGGAGTTTTGCTTCTGTCGTCTTTCTCTTTACGCGGATTGCCGCTGACGGAGTGCGGCTGTTTGCCACAGCCATCCCGCTCAAGTTTGTGCTTGGCGTGGAGTACCCGGTTGCGATCATCATCCTTGCGGTTGTCGCGCTCGGCTACACATACATGGGCGGCGTTCGGGGGGTGATCTGGGTCGATGCGATGCAGATGGTCATATACCTGGGTGGAGCACTGTTCGCAGCGGTGCTGCTGGTGCAGTCGCACGATGGCGGGTGGGCAGGCATCACACAGCTGGCACACGAAGCCGGCAAGTTCGACATCATCAATCTCGGTTTCGGCCCGGACTTCTGGAAGACTCCCTACACGCTCATTGCCGGGATCATCGGCGGCGGGTTCCTATCCATGGCATCCCATGGCACCGATCAGCTCATTGTCCAGAGGGTCCTCGCAACGAAATCGGTGCATGCCGGCCGCAAGGCGCTGATCGGGAGCGGAGTGATCATCATCTTCCAGTTCGCGCTCTTCCTGCTGGTGGGGACTCTGTTGTACGGGCACTATGGCGGAGCCAGCCTTGCGCAGCTCGGCCTGAAGAGTGCAGATGAAATCTTCCCACGGTATATTGTCGAAGGTCTTCCGCCGGGAGTGTCGGGGATTATTATTGCGGGCCTTTTCGCTGCGGCACTGTCAACGCTTGCCGGTTCGATGAGTTCGATGGCCTCGTCGACGGTGCTGGATCTCTACAAGCCGCGGGCGGGTGCGGGCCTGACTCCTGAAAAGGAGCTTCGTTTCTCACGGGCCGTGACCGCACTCTGGGCAGCGTTGCTTGTGGCCTCGGCGTTGTTCTTCATGAACACGAGCCAGGCCGTTGTTGAGCTTGCGCTGAGCATTGCCTCGTTTACCTATGGCGGGCTGCTGGGGACATTTCTCCTCGGTGTGCTGTTCAAACGTCCCTCACAGGAAGATGCCTTGGCGGGATTTGTGGGAGGGATACTGGTGATGGTCACCGTGATCTCTCTTCACATCGTAGCGTGGACGTGGTACACGATCATCGGAGTCATCGCCGCTATCCTGATTGGTGGAGGGCTGGCGATGCTGGGCGTTGGGAGGAAGGAGTAAGAGTTGTGAGTATGATACAGTTGCGCCGGAAGTTGAACGATCAAGTTCAGCTCCCGGCGCAATCATGATGACGCCTCAACTACGATAACGCTTCGTTACTTGACCAACACCATTTTCTTCAGTTCAACGAACGGCACGCCGCCGCCCGCCGGCTGGGCCTGGATGCGGTAGAAGTAGACTCCGCTTGCCACCCGGGCGCCTGTGCTGTTCAGTCCATTCCATGTGACGCTGACATACCCCGCCGCACGTTCTTCATTGTCAATCAACGTGGTGACTTCCCGTCCCAGAGCATCGTACACGGTCAGGCGCACAGATGCCGCAGCGGGGAGACCAAAGCGGATCGTGGTCGCCGGATTGAACGGATTCGGATAGTTCTGGTCGAGCGAGAACCGTGTGGGAATTTCGAAGAGCCCTGCCACGCCGGTGATTGTCCCGCGCACCAGTTTCACGGTCAGCGTGTCTTTGCTGACAACCGCCGGGTGCGTCGGATCTTTGGCGGCAACCGCCCATTTGAGGATGATAGAATCCGACGTCGACAGGTAGGTCAGCAACTGTTTGCCCGTCCGCACCAGGAATGTGTCCTTAGCCGCATTGCCTGTCGGAACGGCAGAGGATCCGACCGGGATCCATTGGTAGATCACGTTGTCACCGTTCAGGTCGACAGCCGCGTTCCAGCGGAACGTCACAGTCTGCGCCGTGTCATTGAGCACTATGCGGGATGTGTTGGCCGGGGCAAGCAACGTGAAGTACCGGTTCGGGGGTGCGTTGACGCCACCCGTGAAATCCGTGTACATGTTGGGTGAAATCTGATACCCGTTGTTGTACACGGTGGCACCCGAGGTGTACTGTGTTGCAACCCCCTGGACATTCATCGGGTAGACGGGTTCGGTCTTGCCGTCGATGTCCGTGTCGAGGTCGATCCTCAACAGGAGTTCACGGAAGCCGTCCCATATGGTCATGTTCGCATCCGCCCCTTCAGCCGGCCAGGCGACCGAAGCAGCGGTTTTCGACACGCCCTCAAACTTGATCAGCTGGCTCTCATAGGTCTCGGGATCGGAGAGGTACTGATCCATGGTCAGGACCTTCGGTGTGACGACGTTGCCCGAATCGAGAAGCGTCACATCATCGGGATAGGTGACGATGTTCAGTTGCGTTGTGCCACGGTTCTGGCTGACGACGCCTTTCACCACGATCCGGTGGCCGATGCTATGCACGGTTCCTCCGCCAGTCACGCTGCCCTTGGTGACATTAATGCCTCCCGTTTCATCCTGAATGAAATAGGAGAACCGGTTCGCGCTTGCGGTCGGGTTAATGGAGACCACAGTGCCGATGACCGTAACGGTGTCTCCTATGCGGTCCGGTTTGTAATAGTCTACGGTATTCCGCCGGACAGCGGCAATCGTTTCAGAGATGATGACTTTGATCGGGACCTGACTGTGCGTCATGAAACTGTTCGGTCCGGTCGGAGGGGAAATCAGGACTGTCTCTTCATTGGAATTCTCGAAGTAGACGATATTGCCGACAGCATCCACCGCGATATCGGAGCGCGACTGTGTCATGTTGTTCTGCTTGTCGACATAGGCGGTGTCAAGGACCGGCGTGGCAGTGTTCAGATTCTTGATCACATAGATGTTCTGCTTGACGTTGACGTCACTGGTCTTTCGGCGGGCGACGGTGAAGTAGAGCAGGTCGTCGTTGTCGTTCGCCCTATCGCGGAAATCGATGGCCATCGTGTTGGCGCGCCCGCTGTCGACGGTGACGACCCATTCTGCGTCAGCGAGCTTCTTCGAGTTCATCCAGTCCCATCCTGCGAAATTGAATTTCGCCACGCCCGGGCGGATGTTGTCTTTCGCACCGTAGAACGTCGCGTAGATGGTGGAGTCCTGGCCGAACGCGACATCCCAGTAGATGACAGTCGAATCGCCGTCAACCGCCGGGATCTTCGGCTGGAACCAGCCCGGCACATCGCCGACAGGCATGAAATACACAAAGCGATTGGCGGCTACTGCCATCACGCGGTCGCTTCCTCCGCCTGCGACGGCCAGACCTTCGAGGTTCGTCGCATACCCGCCGGAATCATACAGTGCGACAAACATGGTATCGGTATGGTAACGGAAGATCTGCTTGTTGTCGCGTCCGATCAGGTATACATAGCCCGCTTCATCGGATTCAGAAGAATAGCGGAGGTTGGCCGGGCCTACGACAGCGCCGGTATTGTTCAGCTTGGCCACACCCTTGCTGTTGCCCCACTGGCGTCCGTCGGCGGAATGGCGGGCGACACCTGTTGCATATCCTCCATTGTCAGCCGCATAGATGAATCCAAAATTCTTGAGTTCAGGATTCTGGATCGTCGTGACGCCGCGCGTGAAGATGGCGGGCTGATCGTAGAAGATCTCCGTGTATTTGGAGTAACCCTTGTCAAATGCGGTGACCATCACTGTATAGTCTCCCGTTCCCACAGCCACTCCGCCGTCATTCTTGCCGTCCCACACCAGCACTGTATCACCTGAAGAGAAATTCGTACCCCTGAGTGTGCGGACCGGCGTCATGCCGAGAGAGATGTTGACCACGACCGAGTCTGCGTGGTCAGAAAGGACAAAACGGATCCCCGCGCCTGTGCCATCGGTGAACTTCGCATCGAACGGAGCGTCAGAGGCGGGTTGAGTGATCCGGATGTTGTGGGCAAAAACATTTGCTGAAGCTTGTTGCGCCGGCGCGAACAGCAAGAATGCGCACAGGACTGCCAGGCAAATCGAGAGAGAAAGCCTCATGGATACCTCCTTGTGAGAAGATGGGACGTTGGGGAACCCCTACTGGAAGTTAACAGAGGAAGTCAAAAATACAAGACCAAAGCGAATTGGAAGTTCCACTAATGAACAACTGCAGAGTTGCACTTGACATTCCAGAGGGAGAATGGTACAATATACCTTATATAGGTCGCCAAGGGCTCGAAGTGTCTACCCTGCTCTACCGTCCTCCGTCGGAGCCGTGATTTCAGCGGGAGCGTCCGTGCGCAGAGGGAGTTCAGGATTGATCATCACGCCATTGCAGTCTCATAGACCCGATTCTCCAGCATTGAATTTCAACTAACCCAACCTCATTCAAGGAGTCATCGCATGAAGAGAACCATTACGATGTTGCTCGTTCTTGTGCTGGCCGCAACGGCTGCATTTGCTCAGCTGACAAGCGTTGCCACGCACAATTCATACCAGGCCAAAGCGACGTGGACCGGCCCGGACAGCACCATGCCGTACCGGAACGACCAGGGTATCCGCAGTGCCTGGGTGACCAAAGACATGGACAAAGACGGGAAGCCGGAGATTGTTGCGACAGATTATTCCAACGGCGGCCGCGTGCATGTGTTCGAGTTCAAAGCCCCGAACATCCTCGAGCTGGTCTGGTCGTCTCCGAAGATGTACGCCGCCAACCCCAACTCCACTCCCCGCTGGGTCCGTGACGGCGACCTCGACGGTGACGGAAACCGCGAAATCATATTCCCCGTTGGCGCGCGGTACACAGGCAAGGTGGCTGTTTTCGAGTACACCGGCACCGACAACTCGTACGGAGTGGTTCCCGGTGTTCCCGACCTTGAACTCCCGGCTACACAGTTTGACGCACTTCTGGGAGCCGGAGCAGCCATGCGTATGGATCGCGAAACGGGGACCGTCGAGGATCTGGACGGGGACGGTCGCGATGAGCTCATCATGGCCAATCAGAACAACAAGGTCTATATCCTTGGAGTCGCAGGCGATGTCGGTGGCTTCGGATCATGGGACATCGAGGGCGGAGATCCCGCGACCTATCCCGAGAATGGCTTCTCAGGCGGTTCCTGGTGGCATTCACTTCCTGCCGACATCGACGGCGACGGCAAGAAGGAAATCGTGAACCACTACTGGAACTTCTACGGATTCTGGTCCATCGATGTCAAGGGACCGGATTCCTACCGCTATCCCACTCCAGGCATCGATACACTGACCAACCCGAAGGCGAAGAATTTCTACCACGAGTACTACCCTGAGGATGCCACTGCCTATATGGGCGTCCAGGCTGTCGACCTGAACGGCGACGGTGCGCAGGAAATCGCGGGAATCAGTTACGTTGACAATACCACCGAACCCTACAACTCCAGGGTCGTCCTGGTCACTGTTGCGAAGGGAGACACCGGCGTCTATGTGTGGAAGGACTCCACACAGTTCGGCATCATCGGTGAAAAGTTGTGGGAACTCGCCGGCAAGACCTCCGGATCGCACTGGGGTATCGGCGCCTACGACTTCAATGGCAATGGTAAAGAAGAGCTGCTAATTGGCGGGTCGGCCGAATTCAACGTTACCGCGCTGGAATATAAAGGGACGGGCAAGTTGACCGATGCAGCCAACTATACCAAGACGATGTACTATCCCGGCGAAGTGGCGTTCTATCACAACGTCGACTACTATGACTCCCTCGGCGTATCAGACACGGTCCGCTATGAGAGCCCGTTCGTGTCCAAGATGTTCACCGGCACCGATGTCAACGGCAACGGGAAAAAGGAAGTCATGTTGTCGTATCAGAGCGTTGCCGACTCCGTGACCTATGTCCGGTACACCTGGGACACGACGCAGACCCCGGACAATTGGAGAAAAGACAGCACCTGGAAAAAGGTGAACACGGTTGCCACGAACCTCCGCATGCTCGAATGGACCGGCTCCACGTTTGCGCCCATCGACATGATGGTGGTCACGCCTGACCAGTATGTGCTCGATCAGAACTACCCGAATCCCTTCAACCCCTCCACCTCCATCCGGTTCAGCCTGCCGGTGGAGAACAGGATCTCCCTCGTGATCTATGACATGACGGGCCGCGAAGTGAAGACGCTGATCGGCAGCCAGCAGATGGCAAAGGGTGCCTACCAGGTGGAATGGGACGGCACGAACAATGCCGGAACCGGCGTGGCAAGCGGCAGCTATGTCTACACGCTGAAGTTCGGCAATTTCAGCACGTCACAAAAGATGATGTTGGTCCGGTAGTCCGTTCACCGGATTTCTGAGGCGTTGATTGACAACCCGGGCCGTGGATGGACAACCGTTCACGGCCCTTTTTTGTACTCACCCCGTTAAGGCCTGACACCACAGCGTCGGGAGATCCTCCCGCAGCAGCGAGTGTGCGCCGGGGCCTGCAGCGTCCGGGCGCACAGTCGTCCGCAACGCTGCCGGCTTCTCCGCGGCAGGCCCGCAGAGTGAGCATCCACGGAGGCCTGTATGCTACGACGCGTCTGCTCTGTACTCTTCCTGATTCTCCTTCTCACCTCCCATGTTCTTGCGGGCACAACCGGCAAGATCGCCGGCCGTGTGAAGGGTGCCGATACCGGCGAGCCGCTGGTTGGCGTCAGCATCCTCATCGAGGGCACAACCATGGGGGCGAGCACGGATGTGGAAGGGGAGTATGTGATCATGAACATTCCCCCTGATACATACACCGTGGTCGCATCCGGCGTCGGGCTTCAGAAAAAGCGTTTCACCAGTGTGAAGGTCTCGGTCGACTTCACGACGCGGCTGGACATCAAGCTCTCCACCGATGTGATCGCCCTCGAGACGGTGGAGGTTCAGGCCGAGGCGCCGATGATCCGCCGGGATCTTACGTCGTCGCATACCAACATCGACGCGGCATCCATCGAAGCGCTGCCTGTGGAAAGCGTCACACAGATCCTCTCACTCCAGGCAGGGATCACGCAGGGCTCCGGCGGTGAGCTGCATATCCGCGGTGGCCGTTCGAGCGAGATCTCCTATACCGTCAACGGCGTCTCCATCTCCAACCCGTTCGACAACAGCAAGACCGTCCAGATTGCCACCAACGCCATTCAGGAGCTCTCGGTGGTCAGCGGTACATTCAATGCCGAATACGGCAACGCCCTCAGCGGAGTGGTCAATACGGTGACCAAAGAAGGGGGAAACAAGTTCGGCGGAAGCGTTTCTTTCTATACCGGCGACTATGTCAGCGGACACGACGAAATCTTCACCAACATCAATCAGGTCAAACCGTTCAGCCACACGGTGACAGAACTGACGTTCAACGGTCCGGTGATACCTGAGGCGCTGACGTTCTTTGTGTCGGGCCGGCTGGATGACGAGAAGGGATACCTGTACGGCATCCGCCAGCATCTTCCGTCGGACTATGCCAACATCAATCCAATGAATCCGAATGACATCACGGTGCATCAGAGCGGAGACAGCGCGCTCGTTCCGATGAACCCGAGCCGGGAATTCAGCGGGACGGGGAAGTTGACGTTCACGCCGTTCTCTACCGCCAAGATTCGATACGATGTCCTCTTTTCGCGATCCAACTGGAAGAGCTACGCCCACAGCTACAAGTACAACCCGGATGCCAACTACAACAACAACGAGTGGGGGTTGTTGAACGCACTCGAGTGGCGTCATTCCCTCAATCCGACGACGTACTATACGGTGCGGGGCTCGTTCAACATGAACGACTACAAGCAATACCTGTATCCGCTTCTGGATGCCTCGGGCAATCCCGTGGAGTACTCCGCGGGGACCGGGATGGATATCAGGGATTACCATGCCGACCCCCGGTATGAGCCCGACTACAAGAGTGTCGCCGTCGCCCCGTACACGTTCCTCTCCGGTGGGACACGGAACGGACACTATTACCAGCGGTCCACCACGTGGAGCGGCAGGTTCGATATCACAAGCCAGTGGACGTCGAACCACGAGGTGAAGCTCGGCGCGGAATTCAAGAAACATGCCCTCTACTACGACAGCTTCACCGTCCTGCGCGATACGGTCCGGTATTTCACCCCGACCATTCCGAGGACAAACACGTCGTATCATGACGCCTATTCACGCAAGCCGACAGAATTCTCCGCATATATCCAGGACAAGATGGAGTTCGAGAGTCTGATCCTCAATGTCGGCCTCCGGTATGACTATTTCAGTTCAGATGCCAACTATTCGACGGATATCTTCAATCCGTCTCCGAACAACCCGTCGCTTCCCACGACTGTGGACCCTTCCACGCTGCTTGCTCGGGCCAAGGGGAAGCACCAGTGGAGTCCGCGTGTGGGCGTCTCGTTCCCGATTACGGACAAGGGGATCATTCACTTTTCGTACGGGCACTTCTTCCAGATGCCCCCCTTCTCCTATCTCTACGCAAATCCGGATTTCAAGTACAGCTTCTCATCCGGCACGCCGAGTTTCGGCAACGCCGATTTGAATCCGCAGCGAACCGTCACCTACGAGCTCGGCCTCCAGCAGCAGCTGATGGAGAACCTTTCGTTCACGATGACGGGATTCTACAAGGATGTACGGGATCTGCTTGCGCAGCAGCAGATCCGCATCAGCGGGGATCAGACCTACTACAAGTACGTCAACAAGGACTACAGCAACGTCAAGGGACTCACGTTCTCGCTGACAAAGCGCCGGGCACCGGGCGATCTGGTGGGCGCCACGCTGGACTATACGTTCCAGGTGGCTGAAGGCAACGAGACCGACGCTAATGCGTTCTTCCTCGATCTTTCCTCCGGCCGGCAGAGCGAGAAGGTGCCAGTCTATCTGGACTGGGATCAGTCGCATACCCTGAATGCGACAGTGTCGGTGGGTGAAGCCAATGACTGGAACGTCACGCTTGTCGGCCGTCTTGGTACCGGACTCCCATACACACCCCAGATCCTCACGCAGACCGTCTATCTGATCACGAACAGCGCCCGCAAGCCGTCGCAGATCCGCGTGGACCTGCTGGCGGACAAGACATTCACCGTTCAGGGATTCCGCATCACCGGTTTCCTGAAAGTCTATAACCTGTTCGACAGTCTGATTGAGCGGTTTGTGTACGATGACACCGGGCGCGCGACATACACGCTGGTGGCCACCCAGGGAACTGCGGAGGAGACTAATGCCATTGCCAAACGCATTCCCGGCGTGCATCCGGCGAGCGAGTGGTTCGTCGTGCCAACCTACTATGCCGCTCCCCGCGAAGTGCGTGTGGGATTCAATCTTGAATGGTAGACTGCAGGTATCCGTTGCGATACTGTACGAGCAGGAGATTGTCGAAGTTCGAAGGAACAAAGGAAGAATGTGCATGAAGACTTCAACACGTTTCTGGTCCGGAGCGCTCTCCGTTGTGCTGATGGGATTGATAGCCGGCGTTGTGGTAGCCGGGACGCCGGATGAGAAAACCGCGCGCGAGATCCAGGCGGTCAAGAACACTCTGCGATCGGCGGCATCCGGTACTCCGGCATCACCGGCGGGCACAGCTCCGGCTCAGTTCATGAAACCCGTGCTGCCCTCGCCGGCAAAGACGTCCGCCATTACAGGGCAGAAGGACCGCAAGTCGATCTTCATCAACGGCAACAAGATCGCCACGATGATTTACAATTATGGTGGCATCTCCCCGGGTTATGACGCACTCCGCGGCGTCAACAACCTGGTCTGGCACAATCTGGATTACGTCTTCCAGTTCTGCCCCCTCGTGGGTGCCTCGGTCCCGGACGGGCGCGATCCTTCCCGCCGCCTCCACATTATTTCGGACGGACTCTGGGACTATCCCGGCTTGCGGGAAGTGAATCCCACGGGCGACTCTCTCTGGCAATGGCAGCCGCTGCCGGGTTACGCCGATCCGGATCAACCTGAAATGGCATCGAATCCGGCCGACGATGACAACGGAGACGGCAAACCGGACAGCTGGCCGCGGACGTGGTACAACCCGGCGCTCGGGAAGTATGTCTGGCCCGGGTATCTGTCTCAGGACATCCTCAGTGCCGATCTCGAGGTCTTCTGGGGCATGGACGACCGGTTCAACACGGAATTCCCCTACTATCCGTTCCCCAGCGATTCCACACGAAAAGGCGTCGGCGTCCAGGTCGACGGCCGCGTGTTCCAATGGAGCAATGCGCTCGCGGAAAACACCATCTTCTTCGTCTACACGATCACCAACACAAGCGAGAAACCCCTCGACAGCGTGTTCTACGGCGTGTACGGCGATGCCGATCTCGGAGGCGGCTCGCCGGAGAATACCGATGACAATGGTTACTTCATCCCTCCGTACGACACGACTGGCCACTTGGATGACGTCCCCGTTTATTCGCGCAGCATGGTCTACTTCTGGGACCCGGACATGAAGGGTGCACGCGGACTCCCCCTGGGGTACCTCGGCTGCAAATTCCTCGAAAGCCCGGGCAACCCGAACAACGGAGTGGATGATGACGGCGACACCTACGTCGATGAACGGCAGGACGACGGCATTGACAACGACAATGACTGGAGTGCACTGACCGATGATGTGGGGCTCGACGGCCGACCGAACACCCTGGATGAAGGTGAATCGAACGGCTACCCGGATGCAGGGAAACGCCTGCCCGACGGTTCCCAGGATCCGTTGTACCCTGGCGAACCCAACTTCGAGCTCACCGATCTGGATGAATCGGACCAGATCGGTCTGACAAGCTTCAACAGCTGGACGTGGAACACCGACCGGATTTCCAACGACGAGTCGATGTGGAACCGGTCTGTCCCCCGCAACTTCGGCTCGATACAGCAGAATGCCGATATCGTGTTCATCTTCGGCTCGGGCTACATCTCCCTCGCGCCAAAGGAAACGAAGCGCATCTCCTCATCGCTTCTGCTTGCCGAAGATCTTGACGGACTTCTGGTCACGGCCAGGACTGTTCAGACAATTTACAACAAAAACTATCAGTTCTTCCGCCCGCCCATCACCCCGACAATGACGGCGGTTCCGGGCGACAAAAAAGTGACGTTGTACTGGGACACGGCTGCTGAACTGAGCGTCGACCCAATCACCGGCAGTGACTTTGAAGGATATGTCATTTACCGGAGCACCGACCCCGCGTTCAATGATATCCAGACCATCACGGACGGCAAGGGTTCAAGGTTCCTGACCGAGCCCCTGACCGATGTGGAAGGCCGCGAGGCGAAATGGGATGTCGCCGTTCGCCACGAAACCTATACCGATGTGAATAAGAACGGCAAGTATGACACCGGTGAGCCGTTTGTGGATATCAACAAAGACGGCAGGTGGTCGGAGGAAGTGGAGGATCCGTGGAAAGGATATCATCCGGTTCCGTATCAGGACCGGGGCATCCAGTACTATCTGGGAAACAACCGCGGACTCGTCCACTCTTTTGTGGATTCCAACAAGGTCATCAACGGCCAGACGTACTACTACGCGGTCGTGGCGTATGACCACGGCGACTCGACCGGGATTTCTCCCACGGAGACCACGAAGAAGATCAATGAGGACCCCATCACGTCGGTCCTGAAATTCGACGTCAATACTGCCCAGGTCATCCCCGGACCCCGCACGAGCGGGTATGTAGCTCCTTCCATTCCTTCTCAGAATGTCACACACGACCAGGGGATTGGAACGGGACCCGTGCGGTTCAGAATTCTGAACGACCTCGTAGTACCCAGCGGAGGTCAGTACGAGATCTCCTTTGCTGATTCGTTTCAAAACGGGCTCCGCAAAGAAGGCGGGAAGAACTACTCGGTACTTGACACGCAGCCCATTACGGAGACGATTGTCCCCTACGACACAAACTACACGGCGCTGAGGAAATCTGGAATTTCCAATGACAGTCAGTTCAAGGTCACCGGTGCCAATGGGACGGTCTA
>Ga0316603_10000426_pt1 | contig 21353 bp, 14 predicted proteins | sample OWC_soil_day10_n_FD_207649 | JGI IMG/M metagenome (GOLD analysis project Ga0316603, IMG submission 207649) | Wetland soil microbial communities from Old Woman Creek delta, Ohio, United States - OWC_soil_day10_noCT | ecosystem: Environmental > Terrestrial > Soil > Wetlands | place: USA: Ohio... | reverse complement strand
AAGAGATGATTCCCACGACTGTTTCAAGCGATTTGCGTCCTCATATTAAAGAAGTTGGACATATTGATTTAGAAAAACCAAAATCAGCACCTCAGCCTTCTTTAAAGGAACAAAAACCTGAACCAAAGGCAGAACAACCTGCTCCGGCACCTGTACAGAAGCCCACAGTAAAGGAGGAAAAACCTATTGTTGAACCCGTAAAGGTCGAAACAACTACAGTTCCTGAACCTGAAAAGACTGAAGTTAAGCCACAGGCACCTGAGAAACCTGAACCTGTAACTGAACCAACTCCGGCTCCTGAAAAACGGGTAATTGAAATAACAAAAAAAGAACCGGAGAAAAAAGTTATTGAAACTCCAAAACCATCCGTACAAAAACCAACAGAAGAGAAAAACGATGAGGTTGAATCGGATGATGAAAATAATGAGGAAGTTTTCAGACTTGGGAAACGTACTATCACCGCTGCTCCTGTTGTTATCGGATCTATTGATCTGGAAAGTCTGAATCAGAGTACCAGACCAAAATCCAAGACAAAAGAACAGAAGAAAAAAGAGCGCGAAGAACGCATAAAAAGTCACATAGACAACAGACCCAAAAAGGCTGAACCGGTAAAAGATGCAAAAACAGAAGGAAAAACAGATGCCAAAAATGATGCTAAAACCGGCAAACGAAAAAGAATAAATACCCAACGGGTTGATATCAACAAACCGGAATCACTGGATTTCAATAAAAAGCAGGCAACCAAAAAAGAACATTTCAAGAAACCTATTAAAACGGTTGTAAATGAAGAAGATGTTCAGAAACAAATTAAGGAAACGCTTGCCCGGCTTTCGAATGCCAATAAAAAGGGCAAAGGTGCAAAATACCGTCGTGACAAACGGGATATTGTGAATGCTAAACTTCAGGAACAGGCCGAAAGAGAAAAAAGTGAAGAAAGTGTATTGAAACTTACTGAATTTGTTACGGTTAGTGAACTGGCCACCATGATGAATGTTTCAGTCAACCAGGTTATCGGTACCTGTATGAGTATCGGGATGATGGTATCTATCAACCAACGTTTGGATGCAGAAACAATCAATATCGTTGCCGATGAATTTGGGTTCAAGACAGAATATGTCAGTCACGATGTAATTGAAGCTCTCGCGGCATCTGAAGAAACCGATGATGAAGCTGATCTGGTTTACCGTTCTCCGATTGTAACGGTGATGGGACACGTGGATCATGGTAAGACTTCATTGCTCGACTATATCCGTAAAACAAATGTTATTGCCGGTGAAGCAGGAGGTATCACACAGCACATCGGTGCGTACAATGTAAAACTTGATAACGGACAACGTATAACATTTCTGGATACTCCTGGTCACGAAGCATTTACAGCCATGCGTGCCCGTGGTGCCAAAATCACAGATATTGCGATCATTATTGTAGCTGCCGACGACGACGTGATGCCTCAAACACGTGAAGCCATCAATCACGCTGTAGCAGCTAATGTTCCTATCGTGTTCGCAATCAACAAAATAGATAAACCTGGAGCTAATCCTGAAAAAATAAAGGAAACCCTTGCCAACATGAACTATCTGGTGGAAGAATGGGGTGGAAAATATCAGTCGCAGGATATTTCGGCAAAAAAAGGACTAGGTGTAAAAGAATTGCTCGAAAAAGTGCTTCTTGAAGCCGAAATGCTTGAACTAAAAGCTAATCCTGACCGACGCGCTATCGGATCGATCATCGAATCTTCGCTGGATAAGGGACGCGGTTACATTGCCACTGTTTTGGTAGAAAACGGAACTCTCCGTCAGGGTGATATAGTGCTTGCCGGAATTAATCATGGTAAAATCAAAGCCATGTTCAATGAAAGAAACCAGCGCCTCACTGAAGCAAGGCCATCAGAGCCTGTGCTTATTCTGGGATTAAACGGTGCTCCGCAAGCCGGAGATACCTTCAATGTGGTGGAAAGCGAACAGGAAGCGCGTGAAATAGCCAACAAACGGGAACAATTGCAACGCGAACAAAGCATCCGTACAAAGAAACACTTTACGCTGGATGAGTTGGGTCGTCGTATTGCTCTGGGAGATTTCAAGGAACTTAACGTTATTGTAAAAGGAGATGTGGATGGTTCTATCGAAGCGCTCTCAGACTCTTTGATTAAATTATCAACTCCTCATATCCAGGTTAACGTAATTCACAAAGCAGTTGGAGCTATTTCAGATTCGGATATCTTGCTTGCGGCTGCTTCCAATGCAATTATCGTTGGTTTCCAGGTACGCCCGAGCGCATCAGCACGAAAAATAGCAGAAAAAGAGGAAATAGACATTCGTCTTTATTCTATCATCTACGATGCGATTGAGGAAATAAAATCGGCCATGGAAGGTATGCTTTCTCCAGAAATTAAGGAAGAAGTTACAGCTACTATCGAGGTGCTTGATGTATTCAAAATAACCAAAGTTGGAACCGTAGCCGGTTGTATTGTTCGCGAAGGAAAAGTTAAACGCAACAATAAAATACACCTCATCCGCGATGGCATTGTGGTATTTACAGGTGAACTGGATTCGCTCAAACGCTTTAAGGATGATGTTAAAGAAGTCGGCGTTAACTTCGAATGTGGTCTTAACATAAAGAATTACAACGACATACGGGTTGGCGATATGATTGAAAGTTTCGAAGAAATTGAAGTGAAACAAACACTGAATTAACAAGTATCCGAAATAATGACCTCAAACAAATTTTCATCATCAGTTGATGAAAATTTGTTTGTTTTAAATAGGAACATGATAATAAATCGTACGTTTTAACGTTTTGAAATCATAAATAGATGATCTGAATATGTTTGATAAAATTCTAAAAATAAGAATTACCGTTCTTATCTTGTTATTAGTCTGTTCTGTTCAGGGAAAAGCTCAAGGAAATTTACCTTACGTAGATGATAAACCTTATCATTTCGGTTATTCACTGGGTCTGAATTTTATGGATTTTGCTATTATTCCCGCCAGTCTGAATAATGATGTTACCGTTGCAGCAGTTTCTCCGGGGTTTTCTGTGGGTGCAATCAGCGATCTGCGTCTGGGACGTTATTTCAACCTTCGCTTCACTCCTACCCTGATGCTGAGTGAGCGCACACTCACTTATTATAAGGATTATGATAAGGTGCAGGTTTTATCGGTACCTCTTTATTTACCATTATATATCAAGTACAGTTCCGAACGAAAAAATAATTATCGTCCATATATTCTTGCTGGAGGAGGTTTGTGGATGGACTGGGGCAGAAACAAAGAAAGACCGGTACTGCTGAAAACCTTTGATGGTATGCTCGAAGCTGGCATAGGCTGCAATTTATATTTTTCATTCTTCAAATTGTCGCCTGAATTAAAATTCGCGATCGGGCTTAATAATGTGATCACACCAACAGCCATGCGGGAAGGCGCTGTGTTTGGTGAGACAGATGCCATTTCGAAACTCACCACACGAATGATCACCCTTTCATTCAATGTAGAATAAATAAAAAATCCATCTGTTAAAGATGGATTTTTTATTTACGGTTAAGCCATTAATTTTTTATACCGGATGCGTTTTGGTTCACCACTGTCGCCCAGACGTATTTTCTTATTTTCTTCGTATTCTGTATAACCTCCCTGAAATACAAATACCTGTGAATCGCCTTCGAAGGCAATGATATGAGTACAGATGCGGTCTAGAAACCAACGGTCGTGACTGATAACAACTGCACAACCGGCAAAATTTTCCAACCCTTCTTCCAAAGCCCGGAGTGTATTAACATCAATATCATTGGTCGGTTCGTCAAGCAATAACACGTTGGCTTCCGATTTAAGCGTCATTGCCAGATGCAGTCTGTTTCTTTCTCCGCCGGATAGCACTCCGCAAAGTTTTTCCTGATCGCCCCCGGTAAAATTAAAACGCGAGAGATAAGCACGGGCATTAATCTCTTTTCCGCCTACACGGATAAACTCAGTACCACCCGATATGACCTGATAAACGGTCTTCTGAGGATCAATTTCGGTATGGCTTTGATCAACGTAACCGATTTTTACGGTTTCGCCGACATCAAAAGTTCCTTTGTCGGCTTTCTCTAATCCCATCATCAGACGGAAAAGCGTGGTTTTTCCTGCTCCATTGGGACCAATAATTCCGACAATGCCATTTGGAGGCAGCATAAAATTCAGGTTTTCGAACAACAGTTTGTCTCCAAACGCTTTCGACACATCGATAGCTTCCACCACTTTATTACCAAGACGGGGACCATTGGGGATAAACAACTCCAGCTTCTCTTCCCGTTCTTTCTGGTCCTCATTCAACAACCTGTCATAAGCTTCCAGACGGGCTTTACCTTTTGCTTGGCGGGCTTTTGGAGCCATTCTCACCCACTCCAACTCGCGTTCCAGGGTTTTCCTTCGTTTGCTGGCTTGTTTTTCTTCCATAGCCATACGAGTAGTTTTTTGTTCCAGCCACGATGAATAGTTACCTTTCCATGGAATACCTTCACCACGATCGAGTTCAAGAATCCAACCCGCTACATTATCCAGGAAATATCTGTCGTGTGTAATGGCAATCACGGTTCCGGCATATTCATGCAGGTGATGTTCGAGCCATTCCACCGATTCTGCGTCGAGGTGGTTGGTAGGTTCGTCGAGGAGAAGAATATCGGGTTGGCGCAGCAACAAACGACACAGCGCTACCCTGCGACGTTCACCTCCTGAAAGGTTTTTAATCAATGCATCTTCAGGCGGACAACGGAGCGCGTCCATCGCACGGTCGAGCTTATTGTCCAGGTTCCAGGCGTCTGCATGATCCAGTAATTCCTGCAATTCACCCTGACGGGCAATCAGTTTATCGAAATCGGCATCAAGATCGGCAAACTGTTCATTGATGCGGTCAAATTCGGCCAGCATATCCACCACTTCCTGCGTTCCTTCCTGCACTACTTCTTTCACGGTTTTGTCGGGATCAAGCACCGGTTCCTGTTCCAGATATCCAACTGTATAACCGGGTGAAAAAACAACATCACCCAAATAGGATTTTTCGACTCCGGCAATGATTTTCATCAACGTGGATTTACCTGAACCATTCAATCCGATGATACCAATCTTCGCCCCGTAAAAGAAGGAGAGATAGATATCATTCAACACTTTTTTTTGCGGGGGAAATATCTTGCTCACACCCACCATGGAAAAAATCACTTTTTTATCGTCAGCCATAAACTATTGAACTAGTGTATTGTTTATTGTTTTTTTGATTGAATTTATTGAAATACAAAGATAAAATAAAAAGGAACGCAAAACAATTTGTAATTTTCATAACTTTGTGCCCTCAATGAAAAAGATAATTCTAATCATACTTGGTTCTATCAGCCTGGGTTTAGCTATACTGGGAGTATTCTTACCTTTGCTCCCCACGACACCATTACTGTTACTATCCGCAGCTCTGTATGCGCGCAGCTCAGAAAAACTGTACGATTGGTTACTAAATCATCCTGTATTCGGAGAATATATACGCAATTTTAGAGAAGATAAAGCGATACCCTTGAATATAAAAATTATAGCTATTTCTACCTTGTGGCTGTTTATGCTGTATAGTATATTTTTTATTGTGAACGAAAAGTGGTATCTGCAGGTACTGCTGGCAAGTATTGCTTTGGGGGTAAGTATTTATATTTTGTCTTTCAAGACAAAACAAAAGAAATAAATTCATAAGACCGGTTAGTCAACCCTGGTTACATCCCCGCTTATCCTGTTATTAATCAGATTCTTTAGCACACATTCACAATCACAACTTTCCTGCTCAAGTAATCCGGCCCTTTTTAATAGTTCATATTCAATTCTAAATCTTTCAGTAAAAATACTGGCTGTCAGGTTATCTTCGATTTGGTTCTGCGTCCACCATTTAGTGGCCTGAATTTTATTCATGTCGGGTTTCAGACCATCGGTTTTACATAATACAAAAAGATAAACGTACTGAAATTCTGTAGAATTCTCGTATTTGTAATTGGTTAAAAATAAAAACTTCAGAGGCTCAATATTGTATAGTTTTTGTATTTTATACTTCAGGCTCTGGTATATAGATTCACCCAATCGAACATGTCGGCTTACAGGCGCATCCCAAAGTGAAGCTTCGTCGAAATCATCTGCTTTTCGTTGTTGCAAATACAAAATACCGTTATCAATGAAGTGAAGTCTGACAACAGGATGTATATGTTTTTTGGGAGGCAGTTCGTGAAAATACTGACTGCTTCCTGTTACTTTTCCTTCGTCATTTATAATCGGCAGCCAGTCTTCATGCAATAATCTGTAACGAATTATATAAACACGGATAGTTTCGAAAACACCCAGCAATAAGAACGCCGAAAGATAGGCATAATGTAAATTCTGTACCTGTTCTCTGGAAAAACTAAATACTCCGAAAGCTTCTAATGCGATAACAATCAGATATAATGAAACTATAGCGATAAGATTATTAATGAGACGGAAAAGTTCATTAACATTATTAGACATTGGCATTTCATAAGACAAAGCCTTGGTGGCAAATTTTTCCAGAGACGACTTACGTATGATCAGGATAAGGATAAATAGAATAAAAAGCGCTTCATCGGAGTATTGAAATATTTCTTTAGATTCTGGCTTTTCGGGTATCAGACTTACGATAAGTCCTATTAGAATATAACCCACAGAAAGCAATAAATGCCACAAAAAAAGTCTGTTATAAAACCAGTAAACATAAAATATCAGGCATAAAGCAACCGGAAACGAAATTTTCCAGGCCATATTTAACCCATAAAAATCATCCATTACTATAAAAAACAGCAATGGCAAAAAATAGAGCATCGGATTATAAAACGAATCTTTGATCTGCTTCTTTAATTCATCCATGTCATCAGTATCAATCAACGTGATAATAGTAATCTGAGGAAATATGACATCCTCAATTCATCTGTAAAACAAAATAAATTGAGGATAGTTCAAACGAATTCCTAACAGACTAAATTTGTTATTATTTATTGAATTCAAGCATGCGACTGATGTATTTTCCGATAATGTCAAATTCAATATTTACATACGTCCCAACTTCAATTTGTCCAAAGTTAGTATGTTCAAATGTAAAAGGAATAATTGCCACCTGAAAACTATTGTTAGTCGGATTGCATACAGTCAGACTAACTCCGTTGACAGTAACAGATCCTTTATCAACAGTCATATATCCTTTACGTGCCATAGCTGGGTCGAACTCATATTCAAATGTAAAATACCAGCTACCCTCCGCTTCATCAATGGCGGTACAAATCGCAGTCTGATCGACATGACCCTGAACTATGTGTCCATCCAGACGACCATTCATCATCATACTCCGTTCGACATTCACTTTATCGCCAATCCTGAGTTTTCCTAGATTGCTGCGGTCAAGCGTTTCTTTTATTGCCGTAACCGTATATGTATCTGCGGTTTTACTTACAACCGTAAGGCATACGCCGTTATGCGAAACGCTCTGATCTATCTTTAATTCATTTACAAACGAACAATTCATCGTCAGATGCAGGTTTTCCTGTTCCTGTACCAAAGCTACAACAGTAGCCGCTTCTTCTACTATGCCTGAAAACATATTCTATTTATTTTATTATTAGTTTCTTATATCGTTAGTTATGCTTCTTATTCTTCCTTTACAAATTCAGAAGTTTTTCCGCCTTTTTCCAGAATGTAGTCTGAAATGAAAGCCCAGCGCCATTCTGTTCGACCGTCAATTCGGCAGTTGCTCCCATCAGTAATGGAAAATTCTGATCGATATGTCCTGCCGAAAAATTATAACACACCGGATAATCATAATCTTTTACTGCGTCGGCAATAATCTGATGCAGCGATTTTTTCATATCCGGGTCTTCTTCATACTCCGCAAACTGACCGACGAGCAAACCTGACAACTGTGACAATGCACCACTAATCCGGAGATTTTGCAGCATACGGTCAACCTGGTAAGGTTTTTCACCCACATCTTCAATGAATAATATAGAATTTTTGAATGGCATGTCAAATTTAGTTCCACGCATTCCCATAAAAACTGATAGATTACCACCTATCAATTTCCCTTTTGCCGTTCCTGGTCTGTTTTTCGCATCCGAAACAATTTTATAAGAGGGCATTTTTCCTTTCAGAATATTTTCAAGTAAAGCGAGCGGTTCCGAATGAACCTGAAGTTCAGTCAGTTGCTTTGCCATAGCCCCGTGAATGGAGATGAAGCCTGTTGAGAGCAAAACCTGATGCAGAATGGTAATATCGCTGAACCCTATCACCCATTTTGGATTTTTGATAAAACGGCTGAAATCAACTCGGTCGATGATTTGAGCCAGCCCGTACCCGCCTCTGCTGCACAGAATAGCTTTTACATGCGGGTCATCGAGCGCCTGCTGCAAGTCGGTGTACCGTTCCTGTTCATTGCCCGCATACCGTCCGTACGCATGTCGTGTAAACATACCTTCGGTAGCTTTGAAGCCCCAGGATGTAAGTGTAATGATGGCTCCGTCAACAAAAACCGGTTCAATGGCTCCTGCCGGTGAAACAATTCTGACCTCGTCGCCTTCCTTCAGAAAATCGGGATATTTTGCCATGTATCAAATAAGTTCTGAATGTTATAAAAATAATTTTTGAGAGTATAATGACAGTTGCAGATGAATGGGAAAAGTTTTTTAGCTGACTTTTGTGTTTTTACCTTTTCCTGTATTTTTATTACGCCTGAAATTACCTTTGGGTTTACTGAATTGTTTTTTCTTTCGCCTATTGGCATCCGGGTTATACTCGGGAGCTTCACCCAATTCGGGTGGCAGCGGAATTTTGAAAATATCTTTTTCCAGAAAATCTTCAATCTGTTTGAAACGGTATTGTTCTTCGGGTGCAACCAGTGTGATCGACATTCCGTTTTCTCCGGCACGTGCCGTACGACCGATGCGATGAACATAATCTTCCACTTCCCAGGGCACATCATAATTGATTACCAGCGTAATATCATCAATGTCAATTCCCCGCGCAACAATATCGGTAGCTATGAGCATATTCACCCGGTTGTTCCGGAATTCGTGCATAATGCTGTCGCGCTGAGCCTGATCGAGGTCGGAGTGCATTTCACCTACCGATAAACCCATTTTCCGGAGTGTTTTGGTGATTTCTTTCACTTTCAGTTTTGAACCTGAAAATAGTATAACTTTCTCAGGTGACTTTTCAGCAAAAAGGTTTCTGATGATTCCGTTTTTCTGAGCTTCCTCGCAAATGTAGGCTGTTTGCATGATGCTTTCAGGCGGACGCGAGATGGCGATTTTCACTTCAACAGGGTCTTGCAGAATCGTTTTTGCCAGCTGTCTGATTTTCGGGGGCATAGTAGCCGAAAACATGATGGTTTGTCGTTCTTTCGGCAGTCGGTTGACAATTTGCATGATATCTTCGAAAAAACCCATATCAAGCATTCGGTCGGCTTCATCCAGAATAAAGTAACGGACATGGGAAAGATCAATTTCCGAAAGATTCAAATGTGATATCAACCTTCCCGGAGTAGCGATTACCACGTCGGCGCCCTTTTGCAGTCCGTTACGCTGAACATCCCAGGCGCGTGAATCATTACCTCCATACACTGCTACCGAAGAAGTGGGTACAAAATATGAGAACCCTTCCATTTGCTGATCAATCTGCTGCGCCAGCTCCCGGGTCGGCGACATGATAATCGCATTAACAGCATCATCGGTATGTGGTGTTGTTTGTAAATTATTCAGAAGCGGAAGTATATAAGCTGCTGTTTTGCCTGTACCTGTTTGTGCACAAGCAATTAAATCTCTTTTCTGCAATATGACCGGTATTGCCTGTTCCTGTACAGGTGTCATTTCGGTAAAATTCATTGCCTGCAAGCCATCCAAAACGGCATCACAAAGGGGTAATTCGTCAAATCTCATTTAGTTACTTTTTCTTTTTCTATTCTTATACAAAAGTACGGATTTTAATTGAAATATTAGTAGAAACCATTTCTAAATAATAATGCTTCAGGTTTCTTCCTGCCTGCAATTATTTGATTTTTTCATTCTAATCGGATAAATGTTTATGTGTTTTTTATCAAAACATTAGCCTGTTATTCTATTTGCAAATACTTTAGAAATTCATATCTTTGCATTTCGTTTTCAATAAACTTAACAAGAAGAAACTTCGATATATTATGGCAAAAGAAATTAAAGAGCTGACCTCGCGGGCTGATGATTACTCGCAATGGTATAATGACCTGGTAATAAAAGCCGATCTGGCTGAATCCTCTGCGGTTCGTGGTTGTATGGTAATCAAACCTTACGGTTACGCCATCTGGGAAAAAATTCAGGCCGAACTTGATAAAATGTTCAAGGAAACCGGACACCAGAATGCATATTTCCCACTGTTTATACCAAAATCATTTTTAAGCCGCGAAGCAGAACATGTGGAGGGTTTCGCAAAAGAATGTGCCGTAGTAACACACCATCGTCTGAAACAAAATCCGAACGGCAGCGGACTTATTGTGGATCCGGATGCCAAACTCGAAGAAGAACTCATCGTACGTCCGACATCAGAAACCATTATATGGAATACCTATAAAGGATGGATACAGTCTTATCGCGACCTTCCTATTCTGGTTAATCAGTGGGCAAATGTGGTTCGCTGGGAAATGCGCACCCGCTTATTCCTCCGTACTGCCGAATTTCTGTGGCAGGAAGGTCACACGGCTCACGCCACCCGTGAAGAAGCAATAGAAGAAGCTGAAAAAATGCTGCATGTCTATGCTGATTTTGCTGAGAACTTTATGGCAGTGCCTGTGTTGCGTGGTGTAAAATCACCAAACGAACGTTTTGCCGGTGCCATTGAGACGTATTGTATTGAAGCAATGATGCAGGATGGAAAAGCGCTACAGGCTGGAACTTCGCATTTCCTCGGACAGAATTTTGCAAAAGCTTTCGATGTTACATTTGTCAACAAAGAAAACCAACAGGATTATGTTTGGGCTACATCCTGGGGCGTTTCCACCCGTCTGATGGGTGCGCTGATTATGACACATTCCGACGACAACGGTTTGGTTTTACCTCCAAATTTGGCTCCATTCCAGGTAGTTATTGTCCCTATTTATAAAAACGAAGAACAGTTGAATGCTATCAGCGAAAAGGTGAAAGAAATAACGGCAAAACTCAAAGCGCTCGGTATAACTGTAAAATACGATAACAATGACACCAAAAAACCGGGCTGGAAATTTGCTGAATACGAACTGAAAGGTGTGCCGGTACGTTTGGCAATGGGTGCACGTGATCTTGAAAACGGAACTGTCGAAGTTGCACGCCGCGACACATTGACAAAAGAAACGATAGCAGTAGATGGCGTTGAACTTTACATTAGCAAGCTGCTGAAAGAAATTCAGGAGAATATCTTCAAAAAAGCGTATGATTTCCGTGCTTCGGTTACCCGTGAAGTTAATTCCTACGAAGAATTTAAAGTCGAGATTGATAAAGGCGGATTTTTGCTTTGTCACTGGGATGGTACTTCCGAGACGGAAGAATTTATCAAGGGCGACACCAAAGCCACCATACGCTGTATCCCTCTCGATGGCGACAAAACGCCGGGTAAATGTATGGTTACCGGGAAGCCTTCGGCACAACGCGTAGTATTTGCAAGAGCATACTAAAAAAACATTCGTTTAACAGGTAAATTATTAATTCACAGTAAATAATAATTTACCTGTTATTCAATTAACCAAATAATCTGTTATGGTTTGGAAAGATTTCTTGTATTTTTCCAAAGGTCAACGTACCGGTATAATAATACTCCTTTCGTTGATTTTACTTCTGCTTGTTTCAACTTTTCTAATGCCTTATTTGATTAGAAACGAGAAAGATGAAGTTGAAGACATCACTTTTTTAAAGGAAGCAGAAAAATTTAGGGCAAGTCTTGTTGAAAAAGAACGGAACAAAACCTATCCATACGATAATTACCCTGAATATAACAAATCATATCCTCAAAAAACATATAACAGCAAATACCAGCTGTTTACTTTTGATCCAAATACTGCTGATTCTGCTACATTTGTACGTTTGGGACTAAAATCCTATATTGCAAAAAATATCATTAAGTACCGCAGTAAAGGTGGAAAATTCAGAAAACCTGAAGATTTCAGAAAAGTGTATGGTATCAGTAGTGAAAAAGCCAATGAACTTTTACCATATATTCAGATTGCTGAACAAAAACCGACAGATGAAACATTTCTTGCTTCAAAATCAAATAACGATTTAGCTGAAAAATACGAAAGAGAATATACCGGAAAGAAAAATGTTATTGTAGAGTTAAATTCTGCGGATACAACCACCTTAATGCAGATACGCGGAATTGGCAGACGGTATGCTAAAAGTATTGTGGGTTACCGGCGGATTTTAGGCGGTTACTATTCGGTGGAACAAATCAGGGAAGTGTACGGCATGAGACCTGAAACTTTCGAGCAGATTAAACCGTTCCTTAACACAGATCCTTCTCTGATTGCAAAAATTGACGTTAACAAAGCGAGCATCGAACGATTGAAAAGTCATCCCTATCTTAACTTCAGTAAAGCTAAGGAGATTTATGAGTTGCGCAGAGAAAAAGGGAAACTTAAAAAACTGGACGAACTGCAAAATTTGCATTCACTAACACCCGAAGACCTGCAAAAAATAGGTCACTACCTGAATTTTGAATAAAGAATATCATTTTTGATAAGTTAAAAGGATAAAAACGAATGAAGTTTCTTGAAAACGAGAAGATATTGTTGAGGGCTTTGGAACCTGAAGACCTGGATTTGCTTTATAGCTGGGAGAATGACAGTTCAATATGGATTGCAGGTAATACGCGCGTTCCATATTCCCGGTTTCAGCTGAAAAATTATATAGCTGAGGCCCCTTCAGACATCTATGAAAGCAAACAAATCCGGCTGATGATTGTGAACCGGATTAACAATAATACTGTTGGAACTGTTGACTTGTTTGATTTCGACATACACAACAGTCGTATTGCACTCGGATTATTTATCGCAGATGAACATTCAGGGAAGGGATTTGCTAAAGAAAGTCTGAAACTTGTTGAAGATTACGTTTTTAACTTTTTTAAAATCAATCAGTTATATGTACAGATCATAGAAAGTAATCATGCCAGCCGAAAACTTTTTGAAAATAATTTTGAACTGCATGGCAGGCTAAAAAACTGGATCAAAACACCCGACAAGTATGAAGATGTGCTGACCTATCAGAAGTTTCGTAAAAAATAAGATTTCATCACAATCGGATATTACAACTAACAAGGCGACAAAAAGCTTCACCTCGTACTCTGACCTTAAGGAATTCAAACGAATCACTTCCAGTTTTTTATTTGAGATTTGGAGCAAGATTTTAATTCAGAAAGAAAATACAATTTATAGAACTCAGTAGTCATGGAAATAAATATAAATTTAGCAGATAACACCAAAAAACACCTTATTCATATTGCCATCGGGGTTGTATTTATTTTGGTTGGCTTAATATATATGATGATGAAAATAAGAGACAAATCCTTTGACCAGTTCGACTGGGCTTATCTCGGTTTTTATGGCATCATTGGATTTAAGTATTTAATACAGGGACTTATAGAAATACTAAGAAAAGCGTATGTAATCATCAATAATGAAAAGATAGCGCTTAAGCCGGATACATCAACGAAAGGAAAAACTATATTCTGGAAGGACATCCTAACCATAAAACAGGTTGGTAAGAATTATGAAATTCGTTGCACTGACAATACATCTTTCACCATATATCTGTCACATTACAGCTACAAAGTGGCTGATGAGATAAAACTAGGCCTCGAAACAATTGCAGCTGAAAAAGCTATACTGATTGAAGCAAAAATGAATTAAAAAAAGGGACAAGCGTTTGTTACCTGTCCCCTATTCATTTATGTATTCTGTGTCAAAGTCTGCTTTCTTTCCCGACACTTGCAGTCAATATTAATATTCATCCCAGCTTTTTATCTTTATATCCTCTTTTTTCAGTGTGCAGAAGGCTCTAATAAATGCTGAAGCCAGCCTTGCGTTTGTTACCAGTGGGATATTGAAGTCTATCGCGCTGCGGCGGATAATGTATCCGTTGGTCAGCTCACGTCGTGAAAGGTCTTTGGGTATATTGATGATCATATCAAATTTCTTTTCAGCAATCATCTCCTTGATATTATAATCGCCTTCTTCGTCCGGCCAATTCACTGCGATAGATTTTATATCGTTGTCAGCGAGGAATTTCTGAGTTCCCTTCGTCGCATAGAGTTCATACCTTTTCTCATCCAGCATTTTGCAGGCATCCAGCAGATCGACTTTCGATTTCGTTGTACCGGATGAAATCATGATGCGTTTTTGAGGAATACGGTAACCCACAGACAGTAAAGACTTCAGAATAGCTTCTGAAAAACTGTCACCTATGCAGCCTACTTCGCCGGTCGAAGTCATATCGACACTCAACACCGGATCGGCATGTTGTAAGCGGGTGAAAGAAAATTGTGAAGCTTTGATTCCCACATAATCCAGTTCAAAAGCAGACTTCTCAGGTTTCTCTACCGGAATGCCCAGCATTATTTTTGTTGCCAGATCAATGAAATTGATTTTAAGTACTTTGGAAACAAACGGAAAACTGCGTGATGAACGCAAATTACATTCAATTACCTTTATATAGTTGTCACGTGCGAGAAACTGAATATTGAAAGGTCCTGAAATATTCAGAGAGGAAGCAATTTCGCGGGCAATATTTTTTATCCGTCGAATGGTTTCAATATAAATCTTTTGCGGTGGAAACTGCGTGGTAGCATCTCCTGAATGCACTCCTGCATATTCCACGTGTTCAGAAATAGCGTAAACCACTATTTCTCCCTTATCAGCAACAGCATCAATTTCAATTTCCTTGCAGCGTTCGAGGAATTCGGATATCACCACCGGATGTTTTTTCGAAACCTCGGTAGCCAGATCAAGAAAGGCTTTCAGTTGAGTTTCGTCGTAACATACATTCATGGCTGCACCCGAAAGCACATACGAAGGACGAACCAGTACTGGGAAACCGATATCCTTTACAAACTTATTGACATCGCTGTAGGTTGTGAGTTCTTGCCAGCGTGGCTGGTCAATTTTCAGTACATCGAGCATAGCCGAGAATTTATTTCTATCTTCCGCCCTGTCAATATCCTGAGCCTGCGTTCCGAGTATTCGCATATTGGCAGCAGCCAGTTTCATTGCCAGATTGTTGGGGATCTGACCACCTGTGGAAACGATGGTACCCATAGGATTTTCAGCTTCCAGGATATCCATCACACGTTCATAAGTCAGTTCGTCGAAATAGAGCCGGTCGCACATATCGTAATCGGTCGAAACCGTTTCGGGATTGTAATTGATCATCACCGAACGAAGTCCCTGCTGACGGATGGTGTTCAGCGCGTTAACGCCGCACCAGTCAAATTCCACCGAAGAACCAATGCGGTAAGCACCCGAGCCTAACACCACTACCGAACGTTTATCGCCCAGATAATGAACGTCAGTTGAATCACCGTTATAGGTTACATACAGATAATTGGTCAACGCGGGATATTCAGCAGCCAGGGTATCAATCTGCTTCACTACAGGAACAATACCCCTGCTTTTGCGGTATTCCCGTGTTTTTTTGGTTTCATCGTCCATGTCGTGGCTTTTACTTTTCACCACAATACGGGTAATCTGGAAATCGGAGTAACCTTTTTTCTTAGCCTCAAGCAACAATTCATCTGGTAAGTCGCTCAACTTATGGAACGATGCCAGTTCTTTTTCCAGATCGACAATATGCTGTAACTTGTATAAAAACCATTTGTCTATTTTTGTCAGATCGTGAATTTTGCCGACGCTGTAACCTTCATGAAATGCCTGTGAAAGGAAGAAAATCCGGCGGTCTGTTGGTACGGAGAGATCATTCTCCACATTTCCGGTTTCGAATTCCTTATTTCCGACAAAACCGTGCATTCCCAAACCAACCATTCGAAGTCCTTTCTGAAGTACTTCCTCAAAATTTCGTCCGATTGACATAATTTCGCCAACCGATTTCATGCTGCTGCCCAGTTCGCGGGATACACCGTGGAATTTACCCAAATCCCAGCGCGGTATTTTGCAGACAATATAGTCGAGCGAAGGTTCAAAGAAAGCTGAAGTAACTTTAGTGATTGAGTTCTTCAATTCTGTCAGTCCGTATCCGAGACCCAGTTTGGCAGCGACGAATGCCAGAGGATAACCGGTAGCTTTCGAAGCAAGTGCCGAGGAACGGCTCAGACGCGCATTCACCTCAATAACGCGGTAATCTTCCGAAACGGGATCGAAAGCATATTGCACGTTACATTCACCCACAATACCGATGTGGCGAATGATACGAATAGAGAGTTCGCGTAACTTGTAGTATTCGCTGTTGGTGAGGGTTTGTGATGGTGCCACAACGATACTTTCACCGGTATGTATACCAAGTGGATCGAAATTTTCCATGTTACATACAGTTATACAATTGTCGTAACGGTCGCGTACCACTTCGTATTCAATTTCCTTCCAGCCTTTCAGCGATTTTTCGACCAGCACCTGTGGCGAATAGGAAAAAGCTTTATCAACCAGTGTTTTGAGTTCGGTATCGTTATCGCAGAAACCACTACCAAGTCCACCGAGCGCATAAGCTGCCCGGACAATTACCGGATATCCCAGGCTGTTGGCAGCACGCAGGGCATCGTCGAGCGATGTTACAGCTTCACTTTTGATGTACTTCACTCCGATTTCGGAGAGTTTCCTGTTGAAGATTTCACGATCCTCGGTATCTATTATCGATTGTACCGGGGTTCCCAGCACCTTTACATTGTATTTTTCCAGAATTTTATTCCGGTAAAGTGCAACACCGCAATTGAGCGCTGTCTGCCCTCCGAAAGAGAGGAAAATACCATCGGGACGTTCTTTTTCTATAACCTGTTCGACAAAATCGGGTGTTACAGGCAGAAAATAGACTTTATCGGCAATGCCTTCGGAAGTTTGTACAGTAGCAATATTCGGATTTATCAACACTGTCTGTACACCTTCTTCGCGCAGTGCTTTCAGTGCCTGCGAACCGGAATAGTCAAATTCACCGGCTTCTCCGATTTTCAGTGCGCCCGAACCAAGCACCAGCACTTTTTTTATTTCTCCCTTTTCTGCCGATTTATAATCATGTTTTACAACCAATTTCGCATCCAGTTCTTGTTCTATCAGTTTCGGAACGGAAATGTTCTTTTCATTAATTGTTCTGATAAACACATCGAAAAGAAACTCGGTATCGGTAGGTCCGGCAGATGCTTCGGGATGAAACTGTGCCGAAAACCAGGGTTTTGTTTTATGACGGATACCTTCGTTTGTTCCGTCGTTCATATTGATGAAAAGCGGTTCCCAGTCAGCTATCAGGGTATTGCTGTCAACAGCAAAACCATGATTTTGTGAAGTTACAAATGCCCGGTGAGTTCCAGCCAGTTGAACCGGCTGATTGCAGCTTCGGTGACCGTATTTCAGTTTGTATGTTTTAGCACCTCCGGCCATTGAAAGCAACTGATTACCCATACAAATACCGAAAATCGGTTTATCAGTTAACATGGCTTTGCGGATATTGGCAACTGTTGCTTCACAATAAGCAGGGTTGCCGGGCCCGTTGGAAATAAACAACCCATCGAAATCAAGCCCGTTGAAATCATAATCCCATGGCACACGTACTACGGTAGTGTCGCGTTTGAGCAGACAACGAATGATGTTGTGCTTCACACCACAATCGACCAGCACCACTTTATTTTTTCCATTTCCATAAGTGATAACTTCTGTACAACTTGCTTTTGCCACCTGATTTTCGTCATCGGGATTGACAAATGAAATATCTTCCTGATCGGGGAAGACCAGTTTGCCGAGCATCGTCCCTTTTTCGCGCACAAGCTTTGTAAGTTCACGGGTATCAATACCGTATACGGCAGGCACCTGATTTTCTTTCAACCAATCGCTAAGGCTTTTGGTTGCATTCCAGTGACTGTATTCAAACGAAAAATCGGAAACAATAAGACCAGCCGCCTGTATTTTTTCCGATTCGTAAAAGGTTGAAATGCCGTTAATAATTTCATCCTTGGGGACACCGTAATTTCCAATCAGCGGATAAGTGAGTGTCAGTATCTGCCCGGCATAAGAGGGATCCGATAAACTTTCGGTGTAGCCGACCATCCCGGTACTGAAAACAACTTCGCCGGCAACCGGCTTTTCATAACCAAATGATTTTCCTTTGAATACTGTTCCGTCTTCCAGAACAAGATGCAGGGGTTTGTGATGCATGGTGAGTATGTTGAATGTTTGAAATTATATGTCAAAAAAATGGCAGGATATGTACTTTTTCGAGAAATTGCATACTTATCCGAAAAGAAAACATTATTCTTTGTTTTCAACCGTATTTTGTGCAAAAGTACGGATTTTCTTCCATTTCTGCAATGAAAAAACAATAGCCGTGATGGAAAAATAGTTAATTGACAGTAATCAAAATAAATTAAAATTGTAACTTTGTCAAAGTAATAAGTTATGACTTAAATTTTGACTGATACTTTATCAGAAACCGCCGGATTATTTTATATAACATCGATAATCGTTTCTATTTTTCACAAATAAAAAAATGTTATGAATATCAAAAAAATGGGGTTATTAATCCTAATTAGTATTTTAATTATGAATGTAAATGCACAAAGCCTGTCAGGCGACTGGAAAGGTATCTTATCAGTTCAGGGTACAAACCTGGAGCTTATTTTCCACATTACCTATAAAGACAGGGCTTACACTTCGACAATGGACGTACCCGCTCAGGGTGCAACAGGAATTCCGGTTCAGAAAACCGAATTTATCGGCAGCACCCTTAAAATCAGCGTCCCCGCTGCTCAGATTAATTATTCCGGAGAACTAACAGGTGACAGCATTACCGGAAACTTTGAACAAATGGGTATGAAACTTCCGCTGACACTGAAAAAAACTGTTATTAAACTGCCGGGAAATACAACGCTTGTTTCTTCGGATGAGACATTAAAAAAGTTGATGGAAAGTGATAAAGGAAATTATAAGTACAAGGTATCTGACTACTTTGCCCGGCCAAAAGCCTCCTCATTTCAACTTTCACCTAACGGCAAATACATGTCGTATATGGAAAAAAATGACAAAAACAAAAACCACGTGTATGTAAAAGAAATTGCAACCGGAAAAGTAAACCGCGCCATCGAAGAAAAAGATGAACTGATAAAAGGTTATGGCTGGATTAGCGATGATAAACTTTTTTATGCAATGGATAAGGGCGGAAACGAGAATTTCCATATCTATGTGGCTGATATTGATGGTCAAAATCCAAAAGACATGACCCCATTTGACGGTGTAAAAGCAGGTATTATTACTATTCTGAAAGATCAGAAGAATATCATGATCATCCAGATGAACAAAAACAACAAGCAGATTTTTGAACCTTACCGCCTGAATGCAGCAACCGGTGAATTGACACAGCTATTCGAAAACAAAGATGCTGCAAATCCTATACAGGGGTATGATTTTGATAAAGACGGAAACCTGCGTGCCTACACCAAAATGGTAAATGGCGTGGAAATGGAATTATATTACAAAGACCTCGTTGCCAATGAGTTTAAATTGGTGACACGCAACAAATGGGACGACAACTTCGGGATAATAAGTTTCAGTTACAACCCGAACAATAAAGATGAAGCTTACGTGTACAGCAATCTGGACAGTGATAAAACCCGAATTATTTTATATGATTTTAAAACCAATAAAAAGATAAAAGAAGTATTTTCTAATCCGGATTACGATGTAACAGGCATACACCTTTCACGGAAACGCAATTATGAACTGGATAATTTTTCATACGATGGTGAGAAATCTGTGATTATTCCAATCAGCAAGATTTATAAGGATTTAGACAGCCGGATAAAAAAACAATTTCCCGGAAAAGAATATGGCGTAGTAGATTTCGACGATGATGAAACGAAGTTTTTAGTAGTTTTACAAAGCGACAAACTCTATGGAACTTACTATGAGTATGATACCAAAACAAAAGTATTCAAACTTCTTTACGATCTGATGCCACAGCTGAAAGAGGCCGATATGGCAGTGATGAAACCCATCACCTTCAAAAGCCGGGACGGTCTGACTATTCACGGTTACATCACGCTGCCAAAAGAAGCATTAGCAGGTAAAAAAGTTCCGATGATTGTAAATCCTCACGGTGGTCCGCAGGGTATTCGCGACAGCTGGGGCTTCAATCCCGAAACTCAGCTATTTGCCAGCCGCGGTTATGCAACGTTGCAGGTTAATTTCAGAATTTCAGGCGGATACGGAAAAGAATTTTTAAGAGCTGGGTTCAAGCAAATAGGCCGTAAAGCCATGGATGATGTTGAAGATGGCGTAAAATATGCGATTGCACAAGGCTGGGCAGATAAAGATAAAATTGCCATCTATGGTGGGAGCCACGGTGGCTATGCTACATTGATGGGATTGATTAAAACTCCTGATTTATACACCTGCGGTGTTGATTATGTCGGTGTTTCCAATATCGAAACCTTTTTTGCCTCTTTCCCTGAATACTGGAAACCAATGAAAGATATGGTAAAAGAAATCTGGTACGATCTGGATAATCCCGATGAGTTTAAAATTGCCCGCGAAGTATCACCTCTTAATAATATTGACAAAATAAAGAAACCATTATTTGTTGTGCAGGGAGCTAACGATCCACGCGTTAATATCAACGAAAGTGACCAGATAGTTACCGCCCTCCGTGCAAAAGGATTCGAAGTTCCTTATATGGTGAAGTATAACGAAGGACACGGATATTATCGTGAAGAAAACCGCATGGATTTTTACGGAGCTATGATGGGTTTCTTTGCTAAATATCTGAAATAAATCAGGTTAAGACAGTCATTAATAAACCGGACTCTTACACTAAAGCGGGAGTCCGGTTTTATTTTTCTCAAAATTAAAAATGAGACAAAGAGTTCTTTTCAGATTACAGAAAAAATTCTATCTTTGCAATCGTTTTTAACAAGCCTTTTTAGCTCAGTTGGTAGAGCAATTCATTCGTAATGAATAGGTCTGGGGTTCGAGTCCCCAAAAAGGCTCACGGGAGAAGATGTCATTTCACAAGGACATCTTATTTTTTATTAATTAGTCGCTCCTTAATAATTCATTTTTAAGCAGCTTGTGAGTAAAAATTTTGCCTGTAGAGAATTTGAAAAATAAAAGATAATAACTTTTCTTTCAGTTTTTCCATTTTCTTCTTCAAATTC
>Ga0316603_10000425_pt1 | contig 21356 bp, 20 predicted proteins | sample OWC_soil_day10_n_FD_207649 | JGI IMG/M metagenome (GOLD analysis project Ga0316603, IMG submission 207649) | Wetland soil microbial communities from Old Woman Creek delta, Ohio, United States - OWC_soil_day10_noCT | ecosystem: Environmental > Terrestrial > Soil > Wetlands | place: USA: Ohio... | reverse complement strand
ACGAGGCCGGTGTTGACGAGCGTTTCGGCAGCCACGCGCGAGCGTGGGTCCTGCGTCAGAATCGCGTCGAGAATGGCGTCCGAGATCTGGTCGGCGACCTTGTCCGGATGGCCTTCCGAGACCGATTCGGACGTGAAAAGAAAATCGCTGGACATGGTCCGCTCCTGGTCAAATGTTTCGGGTGCGTTGCGCACTCCTGAGGAGCGCGACGCTTTAGCGGTATTTGCCTCGGCTATGCTCTCGAGGATCGCCCCGCAAGTTGTCGGTTTAACTCGGCGAAGCGCAATTATAGGTCAAGCGTCACGCGCATCGACGCCCGCCTGAACAACCCGTCTCCCGGCCTCTCGCCCGAGATTTTCCGTGCTCAAACTGCTGTTCAAGTGCATTGCGGCCCTGCCACTCGCGACCGTACATGCGATCGGTGGTGCGCTGGGACGCCTCGTCTTCTGGCTCTCCCCCACCTACCGCGGGCGCTTGCGAGAGAACCTGACGCAGGCGGGCTACATCGATTCGGCGCTGGTCCGCGCCGCCGCGGCCGAAGCGGGCAAGCAGGCGCTGGAGACAGTCTGGATCTGGATGCGACCGCGAGCGGACATCATCGCGAAGACCGAAGTCGCGGACATGTCGGTCGTGGATGCGGCACTCGCCGACGGGCGACCGGTGATGTTCCTGCCGCCGCACCTTGGCAGTTTCGAGGTCACTGCGCAGTTCTATGCGGCTTTTCGCCCCGAGGCCAGGTCGCGGCCGATGACGGTGCTCTACCGCATCCCGCGCAAGTCGGTGCTGCGCGGCATCGTCGAGACCGGCCGCGCTGCGGAGGGCCTCAAGCTTGCGCCGGCGGATATCAAGGGCGTGCGCATGCTGATGCGTGCGATGAAGGAGCGCGAAGTGGTGGGCATCCTCCCGGACCAGGTTCCCTCGCGCGGCGAGGGAACCTGGGCACCGTTTTTCGGCCGCTGGGCCTACACGATGACACTGCCAGCCCGGCTGGCGCGCCAGTTCGATGCGATCGTTCTGTTTGTCTACGGTGAGCGATTGGCCGGCGGTCGCGGCTATCGCATCCACCTGAAGCGCCTCGAGGAACCGTTTACCGGTGACGCCGCGCGCGACGCGGCTCTGGTGAACCGCAGTCTGGAAGCCCTGATCCGGGAACGGCCGGCACAGTACCTGTGGGGCTACAACCGCTACAAGGTGCCGAGTGGAGCTGAGCCGGCGCCGAGCGAGGCCGTTGCATGAAGCTGTGGCCCGCCAGGCTGGGCATCCTGCTGATCAACCTGACGCGTCACTGGTCGCAGCGCACGCGCACGCGCGTGGCCTACGCGCTTTCCGACCTCATCTGGTGGCTGGCATGGCCGAGACGCCACGTCACACTGGTCAACCTCCGCGCGTGCTTTCCACAGATGTCGGAGGCGGAGCGCAAGCGGCTTGGCCGGCTGACCTTCCGCAGCCTCGCGCGCGCGGCTCTCGACCACTCCGTGCTGTGGAATGCGGATCGCGCGACGATCGAGAAGTACATCAAGGTCGAGGGCGCGCACCACATGACCGATCCGGCCAATTTGCCGATGATCATCCTGGCGCCGCATTTCGTCGGCCTGGATGCCGGCGGTGTTCGCTGCAATACGCTGGTGCGCGGTGCCTCGATCTACTCACGGCAGAAGAATCCAGTGTGGGACGAGGCGCTGCTCAAGGCGAGACAGAGGTTCAGCGACCCCGTGCTGCTGCCGCGGCAGGGGCTGGAAATGCGCAGCGTGATCCGTACGGTCAAATCCGGCCTACCTCTGTATTACCTGCCCGATATGGACCTCGGTCCGGTCAATTCGATCTTCGTGCCATTTTTCGGAGTGCAGACTGCGACGATCCCGATGGTTTCGCGCCTCGCCCGAGTCGCGGGTGCAAAGGTCATGATGGCAGTGACGGAAATGACCGACGACGGCTACATCCTGCACATCGAGCCGCCGTGGCAGAACTTCCCGGGCGGCTCGGTCGAGGAGGACACCGCCCGGATGAACCGCGAACTCGAGCGCTGGGTCCTGCGCATGCCGGCGCAGTACTTCTGGACGCACAAGCGCTTCAAGACACGGCCGGAGGGGGAGCCGAGCCTCTACTAGGCGCCTCGCGTGTACGCGATCGCTGCGCGACCGCACGTGCACCCTCGGCGGAATGGCAAGGCAGTCGGCTGCGCTCCGGAACGGCCGCGCTCCGCCGAAGTGCTACCCCACGCACTCCTCCCAGCGGCACACCTCGCAGTGCCAGGATTGCCTTTCCCTCCTCGCTGGACGAGGAGGGCGTCGGGAGGAGTGCCAATCCCCTCCCGCTCGCCGAGAGGGAAGGCTGAGTGCCGTGCAATAGCTGGTCGGCGAAGCGCGCGGCCGCTCCGGAGCGCAGCCGACTGATCAGTCTTGAGCGGCTCGCGCAACGCGGGCCGTGCTGGAGCAAGTGCACGTGCATCGGCGAAGCCGATGCGTACACTTGCGACGATCATGAAATTGCGCTTCACCAAGATGCAGGGCGCAGGCAACGATTTCGTTATGTTGAATGGCGTCACGCAGCGCATCGATCTGTCGCGCGATCAGTTGCGGCGCCTGGCGGATCGCCGCTTCGGCGTCGGTGCTGACCAGATCCTGCTGGTGGAGCCGGCGTCTCGCGGCGACGTCGATTTCCGCTATCGCATCTTCAACAGCGACGGCGGCGAAGTCGAGCAGTGCGGCAACGGCGCACGCTGCTTCGTCCGATTCGTGCGCGATCAGGGGCTCACCGACAAGAATGCCATCCGCGTGGAGACGCTGTCCGGGATCATCGAGCCGCGACTGGCCAAGTCCGGCGAGGTGACGGTCGACATGGGCACGCCGGCGTTCGACTTCGCACGGGTACCTTTCGATTCATCAGGACTGGAGCCGCGTCGTGAGCAGGACGACCTGCTGTGGCCGCTCGACGTCGAAACAGGCACGCGCTGGATTTCGGTGCTCTCGATCGGCAATCCGCACGCGGTGCAGCTCGTCGACGACGTCGACGGCGCGCCGGTGGTCACCGAAGGGCCGTTGATCGAGAGCCATCGGCGTTTTCCGCAACGCGTCAACGCCGGCTACATGCAGGTCGTCGATCGCCAGCGGATTCGGCTGCGGGTCTGGGAGCGTGGCGCGGGCGAAACGCTGGCTTGCGGTACTGGCGCATGTGCCGCCGCCGTGGCCGGCATCCGGCGCGGGCATCTGACCTCGCCGGTCAGTGTTTCCGCGCGTGGCGGTACGCTGGCGATCGAGTGGAGCGGCGGACCGGTCTGGATGACCGGTCCGGCGTCAACGGTTTTCGAAGGTGAGTTCGATCTCTGAAGAGAGGCCCATGCAAGTCCAGGACATCGCCAATTACCTCGCCGGTCATCCGGATTTCTTCGACCAGCATCCCGAGTTGCTGACCTGCCTGCAACTGTCGCACCCGCAGAACGGGCAGGCGATCTCGCTGGTGGAGCGCCAGTCGATGATGCTGCGCGAGCGCATCAAGACCCTGGAGGCGCGCGTTGCAGACATGGTGCGCAATGCCCAGGAAAACGACGCGATCTCGTCACACCTGGTGGCCTGGACGCGGGCGCTGCTGCTCGAAGACGATGCCGCGGCGCTGCCGGGCCGGGTCGTGGGCACGATGAAGGAGGTGTTCAGCGTGCCGCATTGCGCCTTGCGCCTGTGGTCGGTGAAGCCGGCGTATGCCGCGCTGCTGTGTGCACGGCCGGTGACGTCGGACACGATCTCGCTGGCCAACAGCATGCGCGCGCCGTTCTGCGGGTCCAACGTGGGTTTCGAGGCGGCGACCTGGTTTGACGACGGCGCTTCCGTGCAGAGCCTGGCGATGCTCCCGCTGCGCGTCGGCGCGGATCCCGCAACCTTCGGCCTTCTGGTGCTGGGATCTGCCGACAAGGATCGCTTCCAGATCGGCATGGGCACGACCTTTCTCGAGCGCATCGCCGAACTGGCGAGTGCCGCGCTTGCACGCCTGCGGGCCTGACATGACCCGCGCGAAGCCGTTCATCTTGCGTCGCGCGGAGTCCTGACGTGGCCGCGGAGTCGACGGTCGCTCAATTCCTGGAGGAGTTGCGCGGCCAGCGTCGCGGCTCGCCGCACACCATTGCGGCCTACCAGCGCGATCTGACGAAGCTCGCCGAACTCGCAGCCGGCCGTTCGCCACGGGTTCTGACAGGGCACGACATCCGCGGATTCATTTCGCGGCTGCACGCGGCGGGCCTGTCGGCGGCATCGCTGGCGCGCACGCTGTCGGCGTGGCGGTCGTACTTCACCTGGCTGACCCAGCGCGGGCTGCTGCCCACCAATCCGGCGCTCGGTGTGCGACCGCCCCGGCGCGAACGACACTTGCCCAAGGCGCTGACGGCCGACCAGGCGGTCACGCTGGCCGCCCACGAAGGCGACGCGTCGTGGCTCGCCATTCGGGACCACGCGCTGGTGGAGCTGATGTATTCGAGCGGCCTGCGCCTCTCGGAACTGGTGTCGCTCGACTGGCGGCACTTCGAGGCCGACGGAACATTGCCGCGGTCGGCAAGCTGGATCGACCTCGAGGCGGGCGAGGCGACGGTGCTCGGCAAGGGGTCGAAGATGCGCTCTGTGCCGATCGGCGCGCCTGCGCAGGCCGCGCTCGCGCGCTGTATCGAGCAGCGCGCTGCAGTGCGTGGCGCCGACGCGCGCGCGCTCTTCATCTCGACGCGCGGAGGGCGCCTGACGGCACGCAGCGTGCAGGCGCGGCTGGCCGCGCTGGCGCGGCGGCTCGGCCTGGGGGTCCACGTGCATCCGCACGTGCTGCGTCATTCGTTCGCGTCACACCTGCTGCAGTCCAGCGGAGACCTGCGTGCGGTCCAGGAACTGCTGGGTCATGCGAACATCTCGACCACGCAGGTCTATACGCGACTCGATTGGCAGCACTTGGCCAAGGCCTACGACGCCGCGCATCCCCGTGCGAAGCGGCGCTCCTGAGATGTCGGGCCGGCGGTACGGGCTCGGCTCCATCAGGACGCGGCGATGAGCCGGCTCGTCCTCAAGGCGGGCAAGGAGAAGTCGCTGCTGCGGCGCCACCCCTGGATCTATGCAAGCGCCGTGGCGCGAGTCGAGGGTTCTCCGGCCAGCGGTGCGACCGTCGAAGTGCGCAGCGCTGACGGTCGATTCCTCGCGTGGGCCGCGTATTCGGCAGCGTCGACGATTCGCGCGCGGGCGTGGAGCTTTTCCGAAGCGGAGCGGGTGGACGGCGGCCTGCTGAAGCAGCGCGTTCGATCGGCAGTGCAGCGGCGCGAGCCGATGGCGGCGGAGTCCAACGCGCTACGCCTCGTATTCGGCGAGGCCGATGGCCTGCCCGGGCTCATCGTGGATCGCTACGCCGACCAGTTGGTGACGCAGTTCCAGTCCGCCGGAGCCGATGCGTGGCGTGACGAACTGATCGGTTCGCTCACGGAGGCGACCGGGTGCAGCAACATCTACGACCGCAGCGACGGGGCGACGCGTGCGCGCGAAGGCCTGCCGGAAATAAGCGGAGTGCTGCGCGGCGCCGATCCGCCGACGCAGATCGAGGTCGTCGAGCATGGACTGCGCTTCCTGGTAGACGTCCGGCGCGGCCACAAGACCGGCTACTACATCGATCAACGCGGCAACCGGCGTGCGGCGCGTGCACTGGCCGAGTCGCACGTCGAGCGGAGTGGTCGTGGCCCGCGCTGCCTGAACTGCTTCTGCTACACGGGCGGTTTCTCGATCGCGATGCTGGCCGGAGGCGCCGGGCTCGTGCACTCGATCGACTCCTCGGCCGACGCGTTGCGACTGGCGGCCGAGCACGTCACGCTCAACCAACTGTCGCCGGACCGAGCGCGCTGGGAAGATGCGGATGTCTTCACGGCGCTGCGGGCGCTGAAGGCCCAGGGTGAGCAGTTCGACATCATCGTGCTCGATCCGCCGAAGTTCGCCTCGAGCCATCATCACGTCGACCGCGCTGCGCGTGCCTACAAGGACATCAACCTGAATGCCTTGCGGCTGCTCGCGCCGGGCGGATCGCTGCTGACGTTCTCCTGCTCCGGCGCCATTGACGTCGACCTGTTCCAGAAGATCGTCGCCGGGGCGGTCATTGATTCCGGTGCCGAGGCCTGGATGGTCGCCCGGCTCGGCGCGGGCGAGGATCACCCGCTGATGATGACCGTGCCGGAATCCGAATACCTCAAGGGACTACACCTCGTGCGGGTCGCCTAGTCCAGCGGGCGCCGCAGGCGCGCCGCGCGCCTGCGGCTTCGATCCTCTACACTTGCGCCCCTCTTTTTGTGGCCGGCCGGTTTGCCGGCAGGCCCCCGCTGAGATGAACGAAAGCAACCTGGTACCCGTCACCGTCCTGACGGGATTTTTGGGCGCCGGCAAGACGACGCTGCTGAATCGCATCCTGTCGGAGCAACACGGCCACCGGATCGCGGTGATCGAGAACGAGTTCGGGCCCGAAGGCGTCGACAACGAACTGCTGGTGACCGAGACCAACGAGCAGATCGTCGAGATGAACAACGGCTGTATCTGCTGCACCGTGCGCGGCGATCTGGTCCGCATACTTGCCGACCTGAAGCGCAAGCGCGAGGCCAAGGAACTTGACTTCGAGCGCGTGATCATCGAGACCACCGGCATGGCCAATCCCGGCCCCGTGACGCAGACGTTTTTCATCGAGGACGACATTTCGTCCTACTACCTGCTCGACAGCGTCATCACGGTGGTCGATGCCAAGCACGGCCATGACACTCTGGACCAGCAGGTCGAGGCGCAGAACCAGGTCGGCTTCGCCGATCGAATCCTGATGTCGAAGACCGACCTCGTCGATGCCGAGGAAGTCGCGTCGCTGCGGGAGCGCATCGTTCAGATGAATCCGCGCGCGCCGATCAAGCCGGTGAACTTCGGCCAGGTGCCGCTGAAGGAAGTGCTTGACCTGCGCGGCTTCAATCTGAACGCGATACTCGAAATCGATCCGGAATTCCTCGCGGCCGAACATCCCGATGCTGCCACGGCGGGGCCCGGCAAAGGCCACGAGCATGACCACGGCCATGTTCACGACGAACACTGTGATCACGATCACGACCATGATCATCAGCACGCGCATCATCACCACGACGACGCGATCAAGGCCTTCGTGTTCCAGTCCGGCAAACCCTTCGACTCGGCCAAGCTTGAGGAGTACATGGGCGCGCTGACTCAGGTTTACGGGCCTGACATGCTCCGGTATAAAGGCGTGCTTTTCATGAACGGGACCAACCGTCGCATGATCTTCCAGGGCGTTCACATGCTGATGGGAGCAGACGTCGGGAAACCCTGGGGCAAGGACGAGAAGCCTTCCAGCAAGATCGTGTTCATCGGGCGCAATCTTCCGAAGGACACCATACTCAAGGGCCTAGAGGCGTGCCTCGCGCGCTGATTCCGGCCCACGATTCCAAGACTTAGCGAGGTAGAACACGATGGCTGCAGCAAAGAAGGCGCCGGCCAAGAAAGCGGCCAAGACCGCTGTCAAGAAGGTTGCCGTGAAGAAAGTCGTCGCCAAGAAGGCGCCCGCCCACAAGAGCAAGACAGTGAAAAAGCCGGCACCGGCGCCGAAGGCGAAAGCCCCAGCGACGCGTGCGGTGGCGAAGCCGGTCAAGCCGGTTGCCAAGCCGGCGGCCAAACCCGCGGCGAAGGTGGCGGCGCGGCCCGCGCCGGTGAAGGCAACCCGGGCGCCGGAAAAGGCGCCTGTGAGCAAGTCGGCGCGACCCGTCCGTGCGCCGGCACCCCCGCCCGTGTCCATGCCCGTTCCGGCAAGCCCGGCGCCGGTGGCAGCCAAGGTGGCGCCCCCGCCAAGCCCGAAGGATCTGGCCGCAGCACACGAATACCTGCTGGCCCGCTCGGCCACGCGCAGCGAAGAGCCGGTGATGGTGAATGGCAAGCGCCTTCCCTCCGAAGGCGAACTGCTGAAGATGCCCGAGTCGGCGTACATGAACGACCAACAGCTTGGTTTCTTCAAGTATCGGCTGCAGCAGATGGAGCAAGAGCTGCTGCAGAACGCTGACGAGACCACCGAGCACCTGCGCGAGACCGTCATCGTTCCGGATCCGGCGGACCGCGCCACGATCGAGGAAGAGCACGCGCTGGAGCTGCGCACCCGCGATCGCGAGCGCAAGCTGCTGAAGAAAGTGCAGCAGGCCCTCGGTCGCATCGACAGTGGCGAGTACGGCTACTGCGAGGAGACCGGCGAGCCGATCGGCATTCCGCGCCTGCTTGCCCGGCCTACGGCCACCCTGTCTCTCGAAGCCCAGCAGCGCCGCGAGATCAAGCAGAAGATGTTCGGTGACTGATACTCGGTTTCAGGCACCGAACCTCTCTCGTTGAAGGTGCAGGAGGGGGACGTCCCCCTCTTGGACCCCCGCTTGTGACCGGTCCTGTCTCCAGATCGTCGTGATGTTGACGGCGCAGTCGATTCTTCATCGGTATGGCGCCACCACCGCCCTGCAGGCGCCTGACTTCGATCTCGGCGAACACGAGCATTGCGCAGTGGTCGGGCCGAGCGGGTCGGGAAAAAACACACTGCTCAACGTTCTGGCCGGCATCCCTACCGGCTCGGCGACGCCCGGCTTGTGGCGGCATCCAAGTAGTCCGGTCGGCTGGTGCCGCGGTAGCCGACAGGCGGGATAGTCGCCCAGATCAACGGTTTGCCGGGGAACGAATGTTGTTACTATGGGACGAACCTTGGCGCTCAGCGTCCGTGCGCCGGGCGGGTGCGCTTTTGACCCCGACGCGGACCGGTGGAGGGTGATTTTCGACCGGAAGCTCGCGTCTTATGGGGATGAGGTCTGACCTCCGGTCGAACCCGCGCCTGCCGTAACTTGGCAGAGGGGCCTGGAAGCACAACAGCAGCGGCAATTCGGGGCAAACGAGACAAGCAGGCAGCGTGGTCTTTTCCTTCTTCAAGAAAGATCCGAAGGATTCGAATGCGTCGACCGCCAAGGGCGGATCCGGACGCTCGTCGCGATCCAGCGCACGTCCGCTGCCCGCGCCGGTCAACCGCAATGCTTCCGCGACGCTGCCCAAGCCGGCGAACACCGAGAGCACGGTGCCGGACAAGGACCTGCACCGCACGCTGGCAATGGAGACCGCCGCAAAGATCGACGCGATCGAGTCCGAAATGGCGCGCGACTTCATGCGGCCTTCGGGCGGCGGCCCGTTGTTCTCCAACTCCGCCGCCAACTCGACGCTCGGACGCCTGTCGCAGCAACCGGTGGAGCAGCCTGTCCCGCAGACGACAACGGCGCGGGACCGTGGCCCCGAGAGCGTCGACCTGAGCCTGGAGGAATGGCAGGGCAACGCGAACGCGATCGAAATTCACGGCGAGGGCTCGGGCTCCGCGATCGAGGAAGCGGCGATCCTGTTCGCCAATGGATTGATCGAGCCGGCCGAGGCCGGATTGCGTGCCGCGATTCACTCGGATGCGCTCGGCGATGCGGCCCAGCGGGCCTGGCTGATGCTGTTCGAGCTGTTCCAGCAGCGCGGCGACAAAGCCAGCTTCGACAACCTGACGATCGAGTACGTGCTGCGCTTCGAAAGCTCTCCGCCGGCCTGGATCGATTACAAGGATGAAGCGACCGCCGTGTCCGCAGGGAAAACCGCGGAAGGCGCGCCGATCGTGCGGCTGCCCGATGTGGTCGACGCCAACGTCGTCAAGGTGCTCGAGCAGCTCAAGAACCACTCGGTCCAGCACCAGTCGCTGACGCTCGACACCTCCGGCGTGCGCGAGATCGATCTGGTCGGCGCGGAACTGTTGCTGCGCGTCATCAACGCCTTCAAGCGCGCCAGCCATGAACTGATGGTGCTGGGCGCCGACCAGCTGATTACGCCGCTGCGTGCCGCTGTCGAGCCGGGCCGCCGCGACCAGAGCGATGCCGCCTGGATGCTGCTGCTCGAAGTGTTCCGGCTGCTGAACCGCCAGCACGACTTTGAGGAAACCGGCATCCAGTATTGCATCACCTACGAGGTGTCGCCGCCTTCGTGGGAGCCGCCGCCCCCCAGCCTCAAGACGCGCGCGGCAACACCGGCTGACAGGCCGGTGGAGGTTGACGATGGCATGCAATGGCGCGGCACCGTGCGCGGCAACGGCGAGCCGCAGTTCGGCCGGCTGCTGGTCGAGGCCAAGACGGAGAAGCGGCTGGCAGTCGACTGCATCTATCTCAAGCGCATCGAATTCGCGACGGCAACGTCGCTGCTGACCCTTCTGACCAAGCTGCGCCAGGGCGGCGTCACGATCGAGTTCCGCAACGTCAACCACCTGATCGCCGCGCTGTTCTCCCTGCTCGGCGTCGACATGGTGGCCGACGTGCAGTTGCGACGGGTCTGATCGTCCCCATCTAGACTTCCGGTCCTCTTCGGCCGGAGTTCGCAATGGAAGCTTTTCACGCAACGACCATCGTGTCCGTTCGCCGCGGGTCCGCCGTGGCCATGGGTGGCGATGGCCAGGTCACCCTCGGCAACATCGTTGTCAAGCAGACCGCGCGCAAGGTGCGTCGCCTTTATCACGACCGCATCCTCGCCGGATTTGCCGGGGCCACGGCCGACGCCTTCACCCTGTTCGAGCGGTTCGAGGCCAAGCTGGAGAAGCACCAGGGTCACCTGGTGCGCTCCGCAGTCGAGCTGGCAAAGGACTGGCGCACCGACCGCATCCTGCGGCGACTGGAGGCCATGCTGGCGGTGGCCGACCGCGAAGCGTCGCTGATCATCACCGGCAACGGCGACGTTCTGGAGCCGGAACTGGGCCTCATCTCCATCGGCTCCGGTGGCCCTTACGCCCAGGCCGCGGCCCGCGCCTTGCTGGACCACACCGAACTGCCCCCGCCCGACATCGTGAAGAAGGCGCTGACGATTGCCGGCGACCTGTGCATCTACACCAACCAGAGCCACACGATCGAATCGCTGGACTGACCCGCAACCCGCCCGTCAGCTGACGTGTCAGCCATGCGTGACATCGCTCCCCGCCGCGGCCATGAGCCGCGCCCTGCTGTTAAGCCAGCGCGCGGACGCCCGGCCGCTCCGAAGGTAGCGCGCTCTAACTTGAGCACTTCGCGTGCACTCGCGACGGCGTAACCGTCGCGTACACGCGAAGTGAAACACCTATGATGACTCCCCGCGAAATCGTCCACGAACTGAACAAGCACATCGTCGGCCAGGATCGCGCCAAGCGCGCGGTGGCCGTGGCACTGCGTAATCGCTGGCGGCGTCAGCAGGTGCCGGATCCGCTGCGCGCCGAGATCACACCAAAGAACATCCTGATGATCGGACCCACCGGCGTCGGCAAGACCGAGATCGCGCGCCGTCTGGCACGCCTGGCGGATGCGCCGTTCATCAAGGTGGAGGCGACCAAGTTCACCGAGGTCGGCTATGTCGGTCGCGATGTCGACACGATCATCCGCGATCTCGTCGACATCTCGGTGAAGCAGACCCGCGAGGCGGAGATGAAGAAGGTCACGACGCGCGCTCAGGACGCCGCCGAGGACCGCATCCTCGACATCCTGCTGCCGCCCGCGCGAGACGTCGGCTTTGCCTCGGGCGGTCGTGATGACGAGAACGCAACGCGGCAGAAATTCCGCAAGAAGCTGCGTGAGGGCGAACTCGACGACCGCGAGATCGACGTCGAGCTGAGCGCGGTGTCGCCGTCGCTTGAGGTGATGGCGCCGCCGGGCATGGAGGAACTGACGCAGCAGATCCAGTCGATGTTCGCCAACATGGGGCGCGACCGGCGCAAGAGCCGGCGCATGCGCGTGGCCGACGCGATGAAGGCGCTGACGGATGAGGAGGCGGCACGTCTCGTCAACGACGAGGACCTGAAGACGCGTGCGGTCGCGAACGCCGAATCCAACGGCATCGTCTTCATCGACGAGATCGACAAGATCGCCTCGCGCGCGGAGCTCCATGGCGCCGACGTGTCACGCCAGGGCGTGCAGCGCGACCTGTTGCCGCTGGTCGAGGGCACGACGGTCAACACCAAATACGGCATGGTCAAGACCGACCACATCCTGTTCATTGCCTCGGGGGCCTTCCACCTGGCCAAGCCCTCAGACCTGATCCCGGAGATGCAGGGCCGCTTTCCGATTCGCGTTGAACTGGATTCGCTGACTGTGGATGACTTCGAGCGCATCCTGAAGACCACCGATGCCAGCCTGACCCAGCAGTACCGCGCGCTGCTCGGCACCGACGGCTGCGAACTGCAGTTCACCGATGACGGCATACACCGCATGGCCGAGATTGCCTACGCGGTCAACGAGAAGACCGAGAACATCGGCGCGCGCCGGCTTTACACGGTCATCGAGAAGCTGCTCGAAGAAGTCTCGTTCGATGCGGGCAGCGGATTGACGACCAGCAGCGGCGCGGTGCGCATCGACGCGGCCTACGTGGACGCGCGCCTGGCCGATCTGGCGGGCAACGAGGACCTTGCCCGCTACGTGCTGTAGCCGCATCGACGTGACCGCCTCGGCAGGCGGTAGCCTCCTCGGGCTGTCGTTGCCTTTCGTCAAGCCGTGTAAGCACTGAGGGGCGCGCCGGCGGGTCGACGCGGTCCGCTGCCTATACTCCGGTGCGATTACGCCCGGCGCCTGTGCGCGACCCGACGATGAACCTCCTACTTTTCCTGCTTGGATTGACGGCGCTTGTCGGTGGCGCATCGCTGCTGGTGCGTGGAGCCTCGAAGCTGGCGCTGTCGGCCGGCATCTCGCCGCTGGTCGTGGGACTCACCATCGTGGCCTTCGGCACCAGCGCGCCGGAGGTGGCGGTGTCGGTGGGCGCGGTATTCGATGGCAAGACCGACCTCGCCATTGGCAACGTCGTCGGCAGCAATATCTTCAACGTGCTATTCATCCTCGGCGTCAGCGCGTTGATCACGCCGCTCGTCGTCAACGTCCAGCTGATCCGCCAGGAAGTGCCGATCATGCTCGGCGCGTCCCTGCTGCTGCTGGTGATGGGCCTCGACGGAAGGCTCAGTCTCTGGGATGCCGCCTTTCTATTCGTGCTGTTGATCGGGTACACCGTCTTCCTGGTCCGGCAGTCGCGGCGGCAGACCAGCAATTCACAGGCCGAGTATGCCGAGGACTTCCAGCCGGCGCGCGCCGGTGCATGGGATGACTCGATCCCGGCACAGATCGGCCTTATCGCCGCTGGGCTCGTGGGGCTGGTCTACGGCGCGGAATGGCTGGTGACTGCGTCCGTCAACGTCGCCAAGGCGATGGGCGTCAGCGACCTGGTGATCGGGCTCACGATCGTCGCCGCCGGCACATCGATGCCGGAGGTCGCGACCTCGATCGCGGCCGCGCTCAAGGGCGAGCGCGACATCGCGGTCGGCAACGTGATCGGCAGCAACACGTTCAACATCCTCGGCTGCCTCGGACTGTCCGGTCTGGCCTCAGGCAGCCACGGATTGATCATGCCTTCGGCGGTGCTCGCGTTCGATATCTGGGTCATGCTGGCCGTCGCGCTCGCCTGTCTGCCCGTCTTCATCACCGGGCGCGAGATCGCGCGCTGGGAAGGCGGCGTGTTCCTGGTGTACTACGTCTGTTACGTGGCCTATCTGGTGCTTGCTGCGCAGAAGCATGCGGCGCTGGAGCCATTTTCATCGGCGATGATGAGCTTCGTCATTCCGATCACGGTGATCACGATGATCGTCGTGCTGGTGCGTAAGCCCCGTACCGTTTCATGAGCCTGCTGCTGCTGGCGCTGCTGCCGTTCGCCGGCGCTGCGCTGCTCGGCGTCGTGCCGAACCAGCGACGCCGCACGGCCGCTTGGGTGGCCGGCCTCGTGACGTTGGCGGCGCTGGCGCTGGTGCTGGCTGCCGCGCCGCAGATCTTCCAGGGTCAGGTGTTGCGCTGGTCGACCGACTGGCTGCCGACACTTGGCCTGACGTTCGGTTTCCGCATGGACGGCCTGGCGTGGGTGTTCGCGCTGCTGATCTGCGCCATTGGCGCGCTTGTCGTGCTCTACGCCGCCTACTACCTGGATGCAAACGATCCGGCGGCGCGATTCTTCCGCTACCTGCTGCTCTTCATGGGCGCCATGCTGGGGCTCGTGCTGGCGGACAACCTGCTGCTGCTGGTGGTGTTCTGGGAAGCCACCAGCCTGTCTTCCTTCCTGCTGATCGGCTACTGGAACCATCGCGAGGACGCGCGCGAGGGCGCCCGCATGGCACTGACGATCACCGGTGCCGGTGGGCTGGCGTTGCTCGGCGGCGCGCTGCTGCTCGGTCACATCGTTGGCAGCTTCCAGCTGGACGACGTGCTGGCGGCTGGCGATGTGATCCGCGCGCATCCGCTCTATGTCCCGGCGCTGGTGCTGGTGCTGCTCGGCGCGTTCACGAAGAGTGCGCAGTTCCCGTTCCATTTCTGGCTGCCGCATGCGATGGCCGCGCCGACGCCGGTGTCGGCCTACCTCCATTCGGCGACGATGGTGAAGGCTGGAGTGTTCCTGCTGGCGCGCCTGTATCCGGCGCTCAGCCACTCCGACGAGTGGTTCTGGCTCGTTAGCCTGACCGGCCTGACGACCCTGATTATCGGTGCCTATCTCGCGATCTTTCAACATGACCTCAAGGGCCTGCTCGCCTATTCGACGATCAGCCATCTGGGACTGATCACGCTGCTGTTCGGACTCGACAATGCGCTTGCAGTGGTGGCGGGCGTATTCCACATCCTCAACCACGCGACGTTCAAGGCGTCGCTCTTTATGGCGGCGGGCATCATCGACCACGAGACCGGCTCGCGCGACATGCGCCAGTTGAACGGACTTTGGAAATACATGCCGTGGACCGGCGCGCTCGCCGTGGTGGCGAGCGCCGCGATGGCGGGAGTGCCGCTGGTCAACGGTTTCCTGTCGAAGGAGATGTTCTTCGGCGTCGCGGTCGCGGCTGAGGGTCCGCGGCTGCTCGCGCTGGCGCTGCCGATCGGGGCGACCGTCGCCGGTATCTTCAGCGTCGCCTACAGCGCCCGCTTCATCCACGATGTCTTCTTCAACGGCGAGCCGACCGGGCTGACGCGCACACCGCATGAACCCCCTCGCTTCATGCGCGTTCCGGTCGAAGTCCTCGTTGTCATTTGCCTCGCCGTCGGTATGGTGCCCGGAGTGACGGTCGGACCGCTGCTCGCGGTCGGCGCGTCGGCCGCACTCGGTGCACCACTGCCGGATTACAGCCTGGCGCTCTGGCACGGCCTCAACCTGCCGCTCCTGATGTCGATGATCGCGCTCGCCGGCGGTCTGGCGCTGTATTTCGGCCTGCAGCGGTTCGTCAATTTGCATCGGATCACGCTGCTGCCGCGCGGCGGGCGCGAAGCCTTCGTGTTCCTCGTCGAGCGCGGCATCGGCGCGGCGCGGGCGCTGACACTGGCACTGCAGAACGGCAGCCTGCAGCGCTACCTGCTGATGCTGGTCCTCGTGTCCCTGGTGGCGGGCGCGCTGCCGTTCCTGCGCGGCGCCGGAGTCGGCGGGATCGGTTCGCAGACGCCAGCCGGGCCAATCGTCATCGCGATCGTGCTGATGGGCTGCGTGTTTGCGATCGCCTCGGCCGTCATGTATCGCCGGCGCCTGGTCGCACTGCTGTTTCTCGGCGCCGTGGGACTGGTGGTGGCGTGGGTGTTCGTCTACCTGTCGGCGCCCGACCTCGCGCTGACACAGGTGCTGGTGGAGCTGGTCACGGTGGTGTTGATGATGCTGGCCCTGCACTGGCTGCCTCCCGCGAGTCCGCCGGAGCCGAATCGCGTCCGGGCGCTGTTGCACATGACGGTCGCGGCTGCGTCCGGCGTCGGCACTGCGGCGCTTGCGTTCCTCGTGATGACTCGGCCGTTCGACTCGATCTCCGCCTATTTCCTCGCGAACTCGGTACCTCTCGGTGGCGGGGCGAACGCGGTGAACGTCATCATCGTCGACTTCCGTGGCTTCGATACGCTGGGAGAGATCACGGTGCTCGGGATCGCGGCGATCATCGTGACGGCGCTGCTGACGCCGGGAGCGCGCGCCATTGCACACCAGACCAGAGTGTCGCCGCTGGTCCCGGTCGGCCAGGTGTCACTGATGCTTGCGCTGGTTTCGCGCTTGCTGCTGCCCTTCATCGCATTGGTGGCCATCTTTCTGCTCTTGCGCGGCCACAATGAGCCGGGCGGAGGATTCATCGCCGGACTCGTACTCGCGATCGGCCTCATCGTCCAGTACATCGCCAACGGCCAGCGCTGGACCGAGGAGCGGCTGCCGCGTGATTTCTCGCCCTGGGTCGGCGGTGGGCTCCTGGTATCCGGGTTCACCGGAGTCGCGAGCGCATTTTTCGGCAGCCCGTTCCTGACCAGCACGTATGACTACCCCGAGGTACCGCTGATCGGGTCGGTGCCGCTCGCCAGCGCGAGCCTGTACGACCTCGGAGTTTTCCTGACGGTGGTCGGCGCAACGATGATGATGCTGGGCGCCCTGGGTCGGCTGCAGGAGCATCGATGATGGAAGCGCTGCTTGCACTCTTCATCGGCGTGATGGCCGGCGCCGGCGTGTACCTGCTGCTGCGTGCCCGCACGTTCGATGTCGTGCTCGGCATGACGCTGCTGTCGTACGCGGTGAACGTCTTCATCTTCGTGACCGGCCGCGTTGCGATCAACAAGCCGGCCATTATCGACGGCGTGCGCGCCGCGTCGCTGACCCAGTATGCCGACCCGCTGCCGCAGGCGCTGGTACTCACGGCTATCGTCATCAGCTTCGCGATGACGGCCCTGCTGCTGGTGATTGCGCTCCGCGCACGCGCCGAAGCAGCGAGCGACCACGTCGATGGCGATGAACCGGTGGCGGTCGATGCCGCGGAGAAGGCATCGTGAGCGGCTCACACTGGATCATCGCGCCCATCGTCCTGCCGTTGTTGGCCGGCGCGACGGCGCTGCTGCTCGAGCGTCGTTCGCCACGCGCCGCCGCCGCGGTGTCGATCGTCGCCACGCTGGCGCTGCTGGGGATCGCGACGCGGCTCGTGGCGGTCGCCGCGGACGGCGAGGTTGGTGCCTATCTGCTCGGAAACTGGCGCGCGCCGTTCGGCATCGCTCTCGCGCTCGACCGCTTGTCCGCGCTGATGCTGCTGCTGACCGCGCTGGTCGCCGTCGCCAGCGTGATGTACGCCTGCGGCAGCGGTCCGCGCGGGCGCCACGACGAACGCGGCCCCCACTTCCACGCGCTGTTCCAGTTCCAGCTGATGGGACTCAACGGCGCGTTCCTGACGGCGGATCTCTTCAACCTGTTCGTATTCTTCGAAGTGCTGCTGATCGCGTCGTACGGGCTGCTGCTGCACGGTGCCGGCGTGGTGCGGCTGCGCGCGTCGATCCACTACGTCGTCTTCAACCTGACCGGTTCGGCGTTGTTCCTGATCGCGGTGTCGACGCTGTACGGCCTGACCGGCACGCTCAGCATGGCTGACCTCGCTCAGCGCATTCCGTCGATCCCCGCCGAAAGCGCGGGCCTGCTGCAGGCGGCAGCGCTGCTGCTGATCGTTGTCTTCGGCGTGAAGGCGGCGATTTTTCCACTCTACTTCTGGCTCACCGATACCTACGGTGCGGCGACCGCGCCAGTCGCCGCACTCTTCGTCATCATGACCAAGGTGGGCGTCTATTGCATCGCACGCGTGACAACGTTGATGTTCGGCGCGGACGCGGGACCCGCCAGCTTCGTCGTCGAGCCGTGGCTGTCGTGGCTCGCGCTGGCGACACTGGCGCTCGCCGCCTTCGGCGCGCTGGCCGCGTGGCACCTCGGGCGGCTCGTCGCTTACCTCGTACTGGCGTCGGCCGGCATGCTGCTGCTGGCGGTCGGGCTCGGAACCCCGGGCACGATCGCCGCCGGACTGTTCTACCTGGTGCACAGCACGGTCGTCGCCGCGGCGTTGTTCCTGCTGGTTGACTCGATGGTCGCCTCGCGCGGCGAGGCCGGCGACGCAATGGTGCCGGCGCCGTTGGCGTCGGCAGGCGGCTACGGCACGCTGTATTTCCTGCTTGCCATCGCGGTCGCCGGCTTGCCGCCGTTCGGAGGTTTCATCGGCAAGAGCATGCTGCTGGCGGCGAGCCGATCCGAACCGCTGGCGGTCGGCGTGTGGACGGTCGTGCTGCTGTCGAGCCTGGGCATCGTCGTCGCACTCGCCCGGGCGGGTTCCACGGTGTTCTGGAAGGCGGTGCCTGCCAATGCGATGCAGATCGCCGCGGCGCAGGCGTCGGCGCCAGAGCGCGGGGCGCTGGCGCTGCTGGTCGGCGTCGCCTGTGCCACAGTCGTGGCAGCCGGCTCGATCGCCAGCTACACCGAAGCGACCGCGCAGCAGCTGCTGAACCGCAAGGGCTATATCGCGGCCGTGCTGGGTGCGCAGACAGCACCACCGGCGTGGAATCCACGCGCCGACATGAAGAAGGTGAAGTGATGCGGCTCATCCCTGCACCGACTCTATCGGTCGTACTCTTCATCAGCTGGCTGCTGCTGGCAGGCAGCCTGTCCGCCGGCCATGTCACACTGGCGGCGGTGCTGGCCGTTGTCATACCCTGGTGGACCGGACGCCTCGGTGCCGATCGCGTCCGCATCGACTCCTGGGGAGCAGCGACTCGGCTCGCCGTGATCGTGCTTTACGACATCGTCGCTTCTGCGGTCACCGTGGCGCGGCAGATCCTGGGTCCTGAGGAGCGCATTCGTCCGGGTTTCGTGTGGGTGCCGCTGGCGATTCGCGATGCCTACGGCACGGCGAGCCTGGCCAGCATCATCACGATGACGCCTGGCACGTTGTCGGTCGACCTCTCGCAGGACCGCCGGCACCTGCTGGTGCATGCGCTGCATGTCGACGACCCGGCCGAGCTGATCGCGTCGATCAAGTCGCGCTACGAGCAGCCTCTGATGGCGATCTTCGAAGGGGAGCGGCGATGAACCTGCTGGCCACCGTGCTGCCATGGGCAGCCGGCGCATTCACGATCGCGCTGCTGCTGGCCGGCTGGCGCCTGCTGCGCGGCCCGACCCTGGCCGATCGAATCCTGGCGCTGGACACGCTGTACGTGAACTCGGTCGCACTGCTGGTGCTTGTCGGCATGTACTTCGGAACGGCGATCTACTTCGAGGTGGCGCTGATCATCGCGATGATCGGCTTCGTCAGCACGGTGGCACTTGCGAAATACCTGCTGCGCGGAGACATCATCGAATGAGGGATCTGCCGTTCATGCTTGATCTCGTGCTGGCGGTGCTGGTTGTAGTCGGCGCCGCCTTCGCGCTGGTCGGCGCGTACGGACTCGCGAAGTTCCGTGATTTCCTCAAGCGCCTGCACGGGCCCACCAAGGCCAGTACGGTCGGCGTCGGTGCCGTGCTGCTCGCCTCGATCGGTTACTTTGCTGCGGCCGGGAAGGCGAGCCTGCATGAACTGCTGATCACCCTGTTCGTCTTCATGACGGCCCCGGTCGCTGCACACTTGCTGGTGAAGGCGGCGATGCACGTCGATCCGCGCCTGCGCCCGCCGGGTGGCCCGCCGCAAGAAAGCCCGGCAGGGTCGGACGCTAAACTGCCGGACTGATCGAGGAGCTTCGAATGTTGCGAGTAGCGGTTGCGGCCGTGTTGCTGGCGTGGGCGAGTGCCGGCCAGGCGCAGGTTCAGGTAAAGGATGCATGGGCACGTCCCGCGGTGCAGGGGCAGTCGGCGACCGGCGCCTTCATGTCACTCACCTCCGCCGACGGCGCGCGCCTCGTCGGCGTGTCAAGTTCAGTGGCGGGCGTGGTCGAGATCCACGAGATGGTGATGGACGGCAACGTGATGAAGATGCGCGCCGTGCCTGGCATCGACCTTCCGCCCGGGCGCAGTGTCGAACTGAAGCCCGGCGGCTATCACGTGATGCTGATGGACCTGAAACGGCCTCTCAAGCTCGGTGAGCGCGTGCTGGTCGAGTTGCGTCTCGAGACTCGCGACAAGCGACTGCTGACCCAGCCGGTCGAGGTCGAAGTCATGGCGCGCGCGCCCGCTGCAGCCGGCAGCGTGCACAAGCACTAGCGTCAGTCGCAACGCCGATGGCAAAGAAAGCCGCGGCGCGTTCGCCAAAGTCGAGCATCACGGTCCCCGCACCGCGACCTCGCAACCTGCTGAGCATCGCGGCCCGCCAGCGCAGTGCTGGTCCGCACGGGCCGACCCGCAAGGCCGAGCGTGTCGCGGCAAGGGTGCGATTGAAGAAGGGCCTGGACGGCGCCTAGGCGCTATTCGGAAGAAACAACATAGTCGCCGGCCGCGGCGACTGCGGCCTGTACCGCTTCCGTGCTGAGCGTCTCCGGCGCATCGAGCGTGATGCGCGGAGGATCCAGGGTCACTTCGACCTCATCTGCGATTGGTTTCAATGCACGGGTGACCCGCGCGACGCAACCGCCGCAGTGCATGCCTTCGATGCGAAAGATCTGCTGCATGGCAACTCTCCTGGCGAGGCGCTGATGCTAGCGCGTCAGGAGAAAAGGCCCAGCGCCCGGGCGGGTAACATGCGCGCCCAACGGGAGGACCGCGCCTCCCGTTCCCACTTCGAGCCCGCGAACGCCATGGATACCGCGCAGATCTCCCCGCAGCTGAAGGCCGACATCCTTTCCGAGGCACTGCCGTATATCCGCCGCTTCCATGGCAAGACGATCGTCGTGAAGTACGGTGGCAACGCGATGGTCGACCGCAACCTCCAGGAGGCCTTTGCCCACGATGTCGTGCTGCTGAAGCTGGTCGGTATGAACCCGGTCGTCGTGCATGGTGGAGGGCCGCAGATCGACGAAGCGCTCGAGCGCGTCGGCAAGAAGTCGACCTTCATCCAGGGCATGCGCGTCACCGACGCCGAGACCATGGAAGTCGTCGAGTGGGTGCTGGCAGGCGAGGTGCAGGGCGAGCTCGTCATGCTGATCAACGCCTTCGGCGGCCAGGCCGTCGGCCTCACCGGCAAGGACGGCGGGCTGATCCGGGCGCGCAAGCTGCGCATGCCGGATAAAGACGACCCGAGTAAGACCCACGACATCGGCCAGGTGGGCGAGATCGAGGCCATCAATCCGGCCGTCGTCAAGGCGCTGCAGGACGATGCCTTCATTCCGGTGATTTCTCCGATCGGCTTCGGTGCCGATGGCATGTCGTACAACATCAACGCCGACGTGGTCGCCGGCAAGATCGCGGAGATCCTGAAGGCCGAGAAGCTGGTGATGCTGACGAACACTCCCGGCGTGCTCGACAAGAACGGCAAGCTGCTGACCGGCCTGTCGGCGCGCGAGATCGACGAGCTGTTCGCGGACGGCACGATCTCGGGCGGCATGCTGCCGAAGATCTCCTCTGCGCTCGAGGCGGCCAAGAGCGGGGTCAACGCCGTGCACATCATCG
>Ga0316603_10000423_pt1 | contig 21435 bp, 23 predicted proteins | sample OWC_soil_day10_n_FD_207649 | JGI IMG/M metagenome (GOLD analysis project Ga0316603, IMG submission 207649) | Wetland soil microbial communities from Old Woman Creek delta, Ohio, United States - OWC_soil_day10_noCT | ecosystem: Environmental > Terrestrial > Soil > Wetlands | place: USA: Ohio... | reverse complement strand
CGGCGGTGGATATCTTCGTCAAGGACCTGGGCCTGGTGCTCGACCTAGCGCGGGCCAGCAAATTTCCGCTGCCGCTGTCGAGCACCGCGCACCAGATGTTCATGCAGGCCTCGACCGCCGGTTACGCCAAGGAGGACGACAGCGCCGTGATCAAGATCTTCCCCGGCATCGAACTGCCGAAGCCATGAGCCGCGCCGCGCCGGGCCGCCCCAAGCAAGCGGCGGCCCCCTCGGGGGGCCGGCCGCGGTACGCCGCGGACGGGGGGCCGACATGAATCTGGGCTGCATCGCCGACGACTTCACCGGCGGTACCGACCTGGCCAACAACCTGGTGCGCGCCGGCATGCGCACGGTGCAGGTCATTGGCGTGCCGAACCACGAAAACCCAGGCGACGCTCCCGACTGCGACGCGGTGGTGGTGGCGCTGAAGTCGCGCACCGCGCCGGTGGCCGAAGCGGTGGCGCAGTCGCTGGCCGCGGCACGCTGGCTGCGCGCGCAAGGCGCCACGCAGATCTACTTCAAGGTCTGCTCCACCTTCGATTCCACGCCCCAGGGCAACATCGGCCCGGTGACCGAGGCGCTGATGGACGCGCTGGGCGCCGACTTCACCGTCGTCACGCCGGCCTTCCCCGAGAACGCACGCACCGTCTTCAAGGGTCATCTGTTCGTCGGTGACCTGCTGCTGTCCGACAGCCCGATGAAGCACCACCCGCTGACGCCGATGACCGATGCCAACCTGGTGCGGGTGATGCAGGCGCAGCTGGATCCGGCGCGCGGCCGCCGCGTCGGCCTGGTCGACTACCGCGTCGTCGCGCAGGGGCCCGAGGCCATCGGCCGACGCATCGAGGCGCTGCGCGCCGAAGGTGCAGCCATGGCCGTCGTCGATGGATTGAACGACGACGACCTGCGCGTGCTGGCCCGCGCCGCCGTGGAGCTGCCGCTGGTGGTGGCCGGCTCGGGGCTGGCCATCGGCATCCCGGCGCTGCACGGTCTGCAGCCCGATGCGCGCGCGGCGCAGCTGCCGCCGGCCGGCGGTGCGCGCGCGGTGGTCTCGGGCAGCTGCTCGGCCGCCACCAATGCGCAGGTGGCCGCCTTCCTGGCGGCCGGCGGAGAGGGCTTCGCCATCGATCCATTGCAGCTGGCGACAGGCCGCGACCTGGCGGCCGAGGCGCTGGCCTGGGCGCGGCCGCGGCTCGGTGCTGCGCCGGTGCTGGTCTATGCCACCGCCGAGCCTGCGGCCGTGCGCGCGGTGCAGCAGCAGCTGGGCGCCGAGCAGGCCGGCGCGCTGGTGGAGCAGACGCTGTCGCGCATCGCCAAGGGACTCGTCGCAGCCGGTGTCGGCCAGCTGATCGTCGCCGGCGGCGAGACCTCGGGCGCCTGCGTGCAGGCCCTGGGTATCACGCAGCTGCGCATCGGGCCGCAGATCGACCCGGGCGTGCCCTGGTGCCATGCGGCCACACCGGCGCGCGCGGCCGGGCTGCACCTGGCGCTGAAGTCGGGCAACTTCGGCGGGCCGGACTTCTTCCACCGCGCCTTCGAGCTGCTGTGAGCGACGAGAACGAAGCCCGCGAGGAGATCTGCCGCGTCGGCCGCTCGCTCTTCGAGCGCGGTTATGTGCATGCCAGCGCCGGCAACATCAGCGTGCGGCTTGACGATGGATTCCTGATCACACCCACCGATGCCTGCCTGGGCACGCTGCAGCCGGCGCGGCTGGCGCGTTTGGACGGCGCGGGCCAACAGACCGGCGGCGACCGTGCCAGCAAGACGCTGGCGCTGCACCGGCGCATCTACGACAGCGCGCCCGAGGCGCGCTGCGTGATCCACACGCACAGCACGCACCTGGTGGCGCTGACGCTGCACGGCGTGTGGCGCGAAGATGACGTGCTGCCGCCGATCACGCCCTACTTCGTGATGAAGGTTGGCCACGTGCCGCTGATCCCCTACCACCGCCCCGGCGACCCGCAGGTGGCCGAGTTGGTGGCACAGCGCATCGCGGCGATGGCCGCGCGCGGCACACCGATCCGCGCGGTGATGCTCGATCGCCTGGGCCCCAACGTATGGCACCGCAGCCCGGCCGAGGCCAGCGCCGTGCTGGAAGAACTGGAAGAGACCGCCAGGCTGTGGCTGCTGTGCCAGCCGCGGCCGCAACCGCTGAGCGAGGCGCACATCGACGAGCTGCGCCGCCAGTTCGGCGCGGCGTGGTGAAGGGCCGCGGCCTGAGGCTGCACCCAGCGCGGCGCGCCGCCTTCATCGCCGGTGCGCGCGCGGTGGTGCCCAGCCTGCCGGCCATGGCGGTGTGGGGCGTGGTCACCGGCGTGGCGATGATGAAGCTGGGCCTGGCACTGGCGCCTGCGCTGGGCATGACCTTCATCGTCTATTCCGGCACATCGCAGCTGACCGTGCTGCCGCTGATGGCCGGCTCCACCGCGGTGCTGACCCTGGTGCTGGCCGCGGCGCTGGCCGGGCTGCGCTTCGTGGTCTACAGCGCGGTGCTGTCGCGCCACCTGTCGCGCGTGCCGCTGCCGCTGCGCCTGGGCACCTGCTTCCTCACCATCGACGGGCCGCTGGCGGTGCTGACGCAGGCGCAGGCACGCGGGCCGCTGGTGCAGCGCGTGACGCTGCTCAACGGCGCCAACATCGTCACGGCGCTGGTGTGGTTCGGCAGCTCGGTGCTGGGCATCGCGCTGGCCGCGCTGCTGCCGCTGGGCGCCGAATTGAGCTACCTGGCCGTGCTGGCGCTGCTGGCCTTCACCGTGCCGATGCTGGTGGGCCGGCCGGCCTGGGCCGCCGCCGCGGCCAGCATCGCGGTGACGCTGCTGGGCGCGAGCTGGCCGCACAAGCTGGGCACCTTTGCCGCGGTGCTGGCCGGCGTGGCCGCCGCGCTGTGGGCATCGCCGCAGCCGCGCAAGGACTGAGGGCCATGCAGTACAGCCCGCTTGAACTGTGGCTGCTGATCGCGCTGCTGGCGCTGCTGACACTGGTGTCGCGCAGCTTCTTCGTGCTGCTGCCGCGGCGCTGGCAGCCGCGCGGCCGGGTGGAGCAGGCGCTGCGCTATGCGCCGCTGGCAGCGCTGCTGGCCATCACCGTGCCCGAGGTCGTGAAACAGCTGCCCGCCGCGCTGCAGCAGGTTGCGCCGGCCTGGGCCCTCGCCAGCGATGCGCGGCTGGTAGCGGCGCTGGTGCTTGCCGCCGTGATCCGGCTGACGCGGCACACGCTTTGGGGACTGCTGGCCGGTACCGCCACCTACATGGCGCTGGTGCAGTTGGGCGCCTGAGCGGCGACATCACGGCCTTGGCTCCACGCCGCCGCACGCACCTGGTGGCCCTGACGCTGCAGGGTGTGTGGATCACCGACGACATACTGCCGTCAATCACGCCCTGCTTGGTGACGGCGTTCGCCATGTGCCGCTGGTGCCCCACCACCACTCCGGCGATCCCCAGGCGGCCGAGCTCGTGGCCCAGCGCATCGACGCGATGGCCGCGCACGGCACACGGATCCGCTGGGTGATGATGGATCGACTGGGCCCGAACGCCTGGCAGCGCAGCCCGGCCAATGAAAGCGCGGCGCTCGAGGAATCGGCGATCGCGAAGCTGTGGCTGCTGTGCCAGCCACAGGCCTTGGCGCTGGGGGTAGCTCGTAGCGAGCCCTTGCGCCACCAGCTTGCTGGCGCCTGGTGGGCAGACCAGGGATGCAAGCTCCTGAACCCGCAACGGCCCCAACCGCCAGGACCGCCCACGCAGAAGCCTTCTGGGTTGCTCGGCTCCAGGGCGTTGGCACCCCGCGACGCCGAGCCGCTGCTCACCTGCGTGCTACTGCCAACCCGCCTTGACCATCAGCGAGAACGCTGTCGCTGCCGCTTGCTGGTGCGCATATGGCGTCGGATGCACGTCATCCGCAAAAAAGTACTTGCTGACGTCACCGGCGATCAGGTTGCTCATGTTGCACACGATCGAAGCGCCGTTGGGTGCACCAAAGGCGTTCGGCCCGCAACTGCGTGTCGAGAAGTTGCTGTAGTCGGCAGGGTTGGGAGCGTTCGCGCCGTAGTCGTCATAGAGGATCACGCCCGGCGTTCCCGACAAGCCGTCCTTGAGCTGGGTATTGAAGGCCTGCGTCATCGCCGTGATGAGCCCCTGCGTGCCGGCATCGAGCGTGGCACCGAAGGGCGTGCCGTTGATGTTGCCGAGGTTTCGCACGATCACATACCGTGCGCCCTTGTCGACCACCAGCGTCTTGACGTAGCCCGCCAGCTCCGCACCAGCCTGACTCATCGCACCCACCGCCGCGGCGCCTGCGGCGTTCACCGCATCGGTGCCGCCCAGCGCCACCGCGTCGAGCGTGGCCTGCGACCAGCCTGCCACGGTGCCGGTGGCCACCGCCGCCTGACCTCCGCCAGCGGCGCTGCCCACGGCGCCGAGCTGCATGAATGTGTCATTGCCGCCGGCATTGACCGTCACCAGATCGGTCACCGCGTAGCGGCCCCCAACCTTGCTCAGGTGCGCGTTGAACTGCTCGCGCAGCGAGATGGCCATGAAACCGAGGTTCTGCTCACCAAAGGCCGTCTGCAGCGCGACCCCGTTGGGCCCGGTGCCGCTGGAGCTGACGCGGCTGCTGCCCTGGGCATAGTTGAAGCAATTGGCGTAGTTCTGTACCGGCGCGCCCGTCGTTCCGTTGTTCGGCAGCATGCCGGTCTGCGCAGCGCACTGCACCGGCGCGCCAACCGTCTTGGCCAGCACCTGGGCCCAGGTCAGCCCGTCGGCAGCATTGACGGTGAACCGGCCGCCTTCGAGCGCGGCAATCGTGCCCACACTGTAGGTGCCGGCATCGCTGATGCTGTCACCGAAGGACACCACCGACCCGTATTGAATCTTGTCGTCGCCGCCGCCACAGGCTGCGACCAGCGCAGCAGACAGGATCGCAAGAAGGCGCCAATCGGGTCGTCGCATCGGGTATCTCCGTGTAGTTGGCCCACGGCCGCAGCGGCGGGGGCGTGCAGGTTGCGCGCGACGGGATTCTTTCATTGCATCGACCCATTGCCACCCCGGGCAAACACCTGCAGTCGAAATAGCACCGGTGCGGATTGCCAGTTTGCGTTTCGCCGCACCCCCAACCTGGCCCGCGGTCTGGCACTTCATCCTGGCGCCGCTTGGCGACTCGGCTGCGCAAGCCTGCGGCTGCGCTGGCTTGAATGCAGCCACGCGCCGCGCGATGATGCGGCCTTCGTCATCAGAGCCAGGCCTCGCCATGAGCTTGATCCGCACGCCTCCCCGCTCCGCTTTGCAGGGCCTGCGCGTGATCGAGATGGGCCAGCTGATCGCCGGGCCCTTTGCCGCCAAGACGCTGGCCGACTTCGGCGCCGAGGTCATCAAGATCGAGCCGCCCGAAGGCGGTGACCCGCTGCGCGGCTGGCGGCTGCTGCAGGACGGCACCTCGGTGTGGTGGCAGGTGCAGTCGCGCAACAAGCGCTCGATCGCGCTGGACCTGCGCGCGCCCGCAGGCCAGGACCTGGCGCGCAAGTTGATCGCCGAGGCCGACGTGCTGATCGAGAACTTCCGCCCCGGCACGCTGGAAGGCTGGGGCCTGGGGCCCGAGGCGCTGCATGCGCTGAACCCGGGCTTGGTGATGCTGCGCATCAGCGGCTACGGCCAGACCGGGCCCTACCGCGACCTGCCGGGCTTCGGTGCTATCGGCGAAGCGATGGGCGGGCTGCGCCACCTGACGGGCGAGCCCGGCCGCCTGCCGGTGCGCTGCGGCATCAGCATCGGCGACACGCTGGCCGCGCTGCACGGCACGATCGGCGTGCTGATGGCGCTGTACCACCGCAAGGCGCACGGCGGGCCCGGCCAGGTGATCGACGTGGCGTTGCACGAGGCGGTGTTCAACGTGATGGAAAGCCTGATCCCCGAGTACAGCGCCTTCGGCGCGGTGCGCGGGCCCGCGGGCAGCGCGCTGCCGGGCATCGCGCCGAGCAACGCCTACCGCTGCCGCGACGGCGTGGTGCTGGTGGCGGGCAACGGCGACAGCATCTTCAAGCGGCTCATGACGGCCATCGGCCGCGACGACCTGGGGCAGTCACCCGACCTGGCGAACAACGCCGGCCGCGTGGCGCGCGTGGCCGAGATCGACGGCGCCATCGAGGCCTGGACGCTGCAGCGCAGCGTGGACGAGGCGCTGGCCACGCTGGGCGCCGCGCGCGTGCCCGCGGGCAAGGTCTACACCGCCAAGGACATCCACGAAGACCCGCACTACCGCGCGCGCGACATGATCCTGCGCCAGCCCACCCGCGACGGCCACGAGGTGGACGTGCCCGGCATCGTGCCCAAGCTGTCGGCCACGCCGGGCTCGCTGCGCAGCCCTGCACCGCGGCTGGGTGGGGATACCGATGCGGTGTTGCGCGAGGTGGGACTCAGCGACAAGCAGATTGCCGCGTTGCGGGAACGCGGCATCGTGGGTTGATTGGCTGTCGTCGCGGCCAGGAAGGCGGTTGGGTCCAGCAGTTTCGTATGGATTGATTTCGGCGCCAAAGGCGCCTGGATCGATTCGTTCCATGAAGTCGAACGCCGATGCCGTCCAACCCAGGACACATTGCCGTCGGCGGAACGGTCAACGTGCAAGACGTCTACGACCACCATGGCCCGGCTCAAGGCACCGTCATGGAAGTCTTGACGGCGGAGTGCCGGCAAGTGTCCCCGCGATGCTGCCAAGCCGAAAGTCAGGGCGACGACGGGCCGTCTTGATTGGACGAACTGGATCCATCAGGGTCATCCGGCCCGTCCTCCTTTTGCGGAAACAGCTCATCGAAGAGAGCGTCGGGCACGGTGTCCGGGTCGTCGCTGACGTCAACGCCACTCAAGAGGTCAAAAGACGAAGCCGCCCAACCCCCGTACGAGACCTCCGGCAAGTTCTCCTTCGGCAGGTCCTTTGGAGACTTGGTTGGATCGACCCACTGCCCTTGCGGGGCCTCGGCGCTGATGCGCCAAACCAACGCACTCTTCCTACTCTTCATGGGTTTGCGCGTAGTCATTCATCGCCTCCACCAGCTGCGAGCCGCAAGACTTGAGCACAGGCCGCCACCTCTCTTGGTCTTTGAATCGTAGTTGGGTTTGCGCCCTGGTCGCGCCATCCTATCCGGCAACACCGCTATGTAGCCAAGTCCCCTGATGAAGGATACCCACAGAACGCCGTGCTCCGGATCCATGCCAGTAGCACCATACAGGTAGATGAAGACAGGCAACGGCTCGTTCACTGCGACCTTGTCCGGCGTGGGCTTGAATAGGCCGCCGGGAACAAACACCTGAGCCCCTTCCCACGCAATGGCAGTCTCCTCCGCTCCGATCTCTGCATTCTGCGCGGAGCTCATCTCAGCCAGCGCGAACAAGGCAAGAGTTAGAAACCCAATGAGAGCTTGACGCATGTACTCAGTCTGAGCGGCAACTCTCGTGCCGGATTGAGGCTTCTCAATTCCGCGAGTCGGAGGAGACACTTTCCAAGCCCCAAGTTCAGGGGTCAGGCACCGAAGCGCCTGTCTGCCAGGCGCCCATCTTCAACTCGCCGCCGCAGTTGGCGCAGTGTTCCAGGTTGAACTCGAAACCGCGCTCGAGCACGGCCGAACCCGGTTCATGGACTGACTTCCTCGGAACCGGCCCTACACGAATGCGCGCCGATGGCCGTCCAAGTGAGTCAGAAACCGGGAGCGAAGGGCGGCTCCCGATGCATTGCAGGCATGCGCCCTCGCTCAACAACGCAGCGTGGTCGGAAAGACGCGAAACTTGACAAGCGCCACGCCCTCACCCCACCCGCGCACACCCCCAGGTGTTGTAGCCCGCAAAGCGCGGCGTCTTCGGCAGGTAGCGCGACTGCAGTTCGTCGAAGCGGAAACCTGCGGAGCCGATCAGCGGCGCCATCTCGCGGTTCAGGTGGCAGCCGCCGGCGAGTCGGCCCCACAGCCCATCCAGCCGGTCCTGCCAGCGGCGCACGTCGGCATCGGGCGCGGCGCCATGCTCGCAGAACAGCAGCCGCCCGCCCGGGCGCAGCACGCGCTTCACCTGCGCCAGCGCGGTCGTTGCGTCGGGAATGGTGCACAGTGTGTAGGTCATCACCACGCAGTCGACGCTGTGGTCGGGCAGCGGCAAGGCCTCGCCGGGCAGGTCGAGCCAGTGCAGGTCCAGGCCGGACGCGGCCACGCGCGGCGCGGCCAGCGCACGCATCTCGGCCGAAGGCTCCAGTGCCCACAGCTTGCTGACCTGCTCTTGCCGGTAGTGCGGCAGGTTCAGGCCCGAACCGAAGCCGATCTCCAGCACCTCGCCCTGCGCCTGCGGCACGACCTTCTGGCGCTGCCGGTCGACCACCGGGCTGCCGCAGGCGCACTGCACCAGCCGCGGCAGCAGGAAGCGCTGGTACAGGCCCATGTCAAGCCGAGGTCACAAAGTGCACCGCCAGCACCAGCGCCACGGCGGCGAGCAGGTAGTTCAGCCACACCCCCAGCTGCGTCCAGTAGCCGCGCGGGATCTCCTTCTCGCCCAGCCCGCGCAGCACGCTGCGGAACTGCAGCGCCGACAGCACGGCCACCGCCGCGCCCATCAGCAGTAATGCCACGCCCAGCCACAGCGAAAAGCCGCGCTGCGAGGCCGACAGCGGCTGGCCGCTGACCATACGCAGGAACAGGCCGAAGCGCTCGACGACGAAGCCGAAGCCCATCAGCGCGATGGCGGTGCGCTGCCAGGCCAGCAGCGTGCGCTCGGCGGCGAAAAGAACCCGGGGGTCGTCCAGGTAGGACATCGGCTCTGGCCTCGTGGGGTGGCGGTGCGCTATTCTCGGCCGGCTTCCAACCGCAGGAGACGATGCATGGGCAAGATGATCGAATTCAAGCGCCCCGACGGGCAGAGCGTCCAGGGCTACCTGGCCGAGCCGGCCCAGGCGGCGGGCGCGCCGGGCGTGGTGGTGATCCAGGAATGGTGGGGCCTGAACGCGCAGATCAAGGGCGTGGCCGAGCGCTATGCGCAGGCCGGCTACGTCGCGCTGGTGCCCGACCTGTACCGCGGCAAGAGCACGGTCGAGGCGGCCGAGGCCGAGCACCTGATGACCAACCTGAACTTCGGCGATGCCGCCGGCCAAGACGTGCGCGGCGCGGTGATGTACCTGAAGGCGCGCGGCACCAAGGTCGGCGTCAGCGGCTACTGCATGGGCGGCGCGCTCACGCTGCTGGCCGCCGTACACGTGCCCGAGGCCGATGCCGGCGTCGTCTACTACGGTTACCCGCCGCTGGAGTACGTCGACGCCAGCAAGATCAAGATGCCGCTGATGGCCCACTGGGCGGTGGACGACGCACCCTTCCCCATCGCCAAGGTGGACGAGCTGGAGAAGATGCTCAAAGACGCGGGCGTGTACTTCGAGTTCCACCGCTACCAGGCGATGCACGCCTTCGCCAACGAGACGGCGGTGGGCGCCAACCGGCTGCCGATCACCGAGTACAAGCCAGAGGCCGCGGCCACAGCCTGGGAGCGCACGCTGGGCTTCTGGAACAAGCACCTGCGCTGAGCCCGCAGGCGCGCCGCCCGCCTACTTGATCAGGAAGCCGAGCATGCGGTCGGCAAACTTCCCGTAGGGCGGCATCAGCAGCTTCAGGCTGGAGAAGCGCGCCTGGTAGAAAACCGGGCGCAGCTTGCTGAAGGTCTCAAAGCCTTCGCGACTGTGGTAGTGGCCCATGCCCGAGGCGCCCACGCCGCCGAAGGGCAGGTCGTGCTGGCCGACATGCAGCACCGCGTCGTTCACCGACACGCCGCCGGACATCACGTGGTCCAGCACCTTCTGCACGCGCGCCGATTCCAAGCTGAAGGGGTACACCGCCAAGGGCCGCGGCCCGGCGTTGATGCGTGCGATGACGGCGTCCACATCGTCGTAGCCAGCCACCGGCAGGATGGGGCCGAAGATCTCGCGTTGCATCAGCAGGCAATCGTCGGGTGCGTTCAGCACGATGTGCGGCGCGATCTTGCGCGTGGCGCGGTCGTGTGCGGGGCCGCTCAGAAGCGGCACCAGCGTGGCGCCGCGCTCGCGGGCTTCGTCCAGTGCATGCAGCAGCCGGTCGAAGGAACGCTCGTCGATCACCGAGGTGTAGTCGGGCGAATCCAGGCGCGGATAGCGCTTGGGCACGATCTCGCGCGCCAGCTGCACGAATTCGTCGATGCGCCCCTTAGGCAGCCAGGCATGGTCGACGGTGGTGCAGATCTGCCCGGCGTTCAGCAGCTTGGCAAACAGGATGCGCTCGGCCGCGGTGCGCACCGGGTAGTCGTCGAAGACGATGGCTGGCGACTTGCCACCGAGCTCCAGCGTCACCGGGCACAGGTTGCGCGCCGCGGCGGCCATCACCGCGCGGCCGGTGTTGCCCGAGCCGGTGAACAGCAGGTGGTCGAAGGGCAGCTTGGAGAACTCGATGCCCACGCCGCCGGTCTCGTCGAAGAACTGCAGCTTCTCGGGCGGAAAGTACGCCGGCATGCGCTCGATCAGCAGCCGGGCCAGGTGGCGGGAGTTCTCGCTCATCTTCACCATCGCGCGGTTGCCGGCGGCGAAGATGTAGTTCAGCGGGATCAGGCTCAGGTTAACCGGGAAGTTCCACGGCACGATCACGCCGACCACACCCAGCGGCTGCGGGACGACGCGGTTGCGCGCGCCGAAGAAGCTGATCCAGTCGACGCCACGCTTTTGCGGCTTCATCCAGGCCTTCAGGTGCTTGAGCGTGTGGTCGATGCCGTCGACCACCGGTGCGATCTCGGCCAGCAGCGTCTCGTGGCGCGAGCGGTGGCCGTAGTCGGCGCTGATGGCGCTGATCAGCGCCTCCTTGTGGTCGCGTACGAAGCGCTGCAGCGTGCGCAGGTCGGCCTGGCGCTCGGCCAGCGTGGGAACCGGGTGCGCCAGGTAGGCCTTGCGCTGCAACGCCAGCGCCTCAGCCAGGCGTTGCACGGTGGCCTCGTCGGCCAGGTTGAGTGTCATGTCGTTCATGTTGGATCCTGTGGCAGCGGCACCGCGCTGGATGAGAAAGACATTGTCGGCCCTGAGCCGCACCCGTCAAGGCGGAGACTTGCGGCAGGCCAAGGGCAACGGCGTCAAAGCAGCAGCAGGCCCTTGACCGAGTCGAGGATGGCCTTGAAGGGCACGCGCGTCAGCGCCACGCCGGCCAGCGGCACCGTCGCGGCCAGCAGCAGCGGAAAGATGCTGGCCTTGGTGACCGGCACCGCCTGCATGGACTTGACCAGGTCGTAGGCCGCCGACAGGTCGGCCAGCGAGGACATGTCCGGCGAGCCCAGGGCATCGTCACCCCGAGGGTCGTCGCTGCCGCCCAGCCACCTGGCCTCGAAGGCCAGATGGTGCTGGCTGACCAGCGCGCCGTAGCGGCTGAGGCCCTGCTTCTTCAGCGCCACCAGCACCGGGGTGAAAGCCAGCAGCGGCAGCACGAAGGCGATGACCAGAAAGGCCACCAGGCCGAACAGCGCGAACTTGAAGCTCAACAGGCTGGCGCCGGCATAGACCACGGTCTTGAGCACCCCGGCGGCGACCACGCTGCTGAGTGCGAAGACGAACATCAGGTAGGTCTTGGGGTACTGGCCGATGAAGGCGATGCCGCCGCAGCGGTCGGGGTGGCTGGGCACCAGGCGCAGGTCGCAGCGGGCGATGTCGCGCAGCATCAGGCCCCAGGTGAAAAAACGCCACAGCCAGCGACCGAGCAGGAACCAGAACAGCGGCAGCGCCACTCCCAGCGCCCACCAGCCGGGCAGCGTGGGCTGCAGCTGGCCGTCCACCGACTGGCCGTACCAGGTGCCACCGGGGATGCGCGCCGCGCCTATCGACATCCACTCGTAGGCGATGGCGTAGGCGGCCAAGAGGAGCAGCGCCTCGACCCAGGCGGCGCCGGCGCGCCGCTCCATGTTCAGTCGCGCTGCCGCGAAAGCCGGGCGCGCCGAGTCGCGCACGATGCCCTGCGCGACGAACTGGCTCACCAGCCAGGCCATGCGCTTGTCGGAGGTCTGCTCCATCAGCACGAAGGCGACGAGCGCCAGGCCGAAGGCATAGACACTGAAGTCCAGCAGCAATGCGCGTTCGTGCTGGGCGTTCAGCGCCAAGCCCTGCAGCAAGGCGAGCACAAGTGCCGGCAGCCAGGCCAGCATCAGGAAGAGCGCCGCGCGCCGGCCGACGGCCAGGTGGCTGTCGCTCAACAGGCCCAGCCGGCGCTGCAGCCGGTAGAACGGCCCCTGGCGGTTGAAGGAGAGAAGCACTGCCGGCGCTTGCGGCAAGTCGTTCGCGACCATATCCGGCGTCCGGCCCCGTCTACCCGCGGAGCCTGCGGCTGGCATTGTCGGCGCAAGGCCGACAAGACGCTGCGCGGTCAGCTCGGCGTGGGCGTGCCCGACATGCGGTCGTACTTCAGGAAGTACTGCCGGGCCATGGCCACCAGCTGGTTCTCGCTCGGCCGGTCGCTGTGCTCCCAGCCGACGATCTGCTTGCCCAGTGCCGGGCGGTGCTTCTCCACGTAGTGGCGAAAGTCGGCCAACCCGGTCTTCGGGCCCACCGCCAGCACCTCGGTAATGCCGGCCAGCGCGTCGCACAGCTCGGCGTAGTACTCATGCTCGGTGCGCACGCTGCTGCCGTGCTGGCGCGTGTGGTGCGAATGCGCCTTGACCTTCTGCGCCTGGATATGCTCGTCGTCGAACTGCAGGATCTGCGCGTTCTGGTGATCGACCCAGGCCACCGCGTGAAACATCGTCATCGTCGTCTTTCGGGGGAAGTTCGGTTTCGGGGAGTCAGGTTCGGGCCGCGAGCTCGCGCCGGCCTTCGCAGGCCACGCAGCGCAAGGCCCAGGGCTCGACCTTCAAGCGGTCGAAGGCGATGGCCTCGCCGCAATCGCTGCAACTGCCATAGCGGTCTTCCTTGAGCCGGCGCAGCGCCGCACTGACGGCGCCCAGCTCGGCAATCTCGCGGTCGCCGAGGGCCATGTCCATCTCGCGGTCGGCCTCGCGATGCGACACGTCGTCGCTGTCCTGCGACAGCACTTCGCGCGCATGTTCCACGCGCGACAGGCCACCCTGGTGATCGGCCAGTTGGCGGTCCAGTTCATTTTGGCGCCGGATGAGTTCGGCTTCCAGCAAAGCCCGCTGGCCTGCGGTCAAGTGAGAGGTCACGGTCGAATCTCCTGTCATGGGGCAAATGGTCCATCAAGTGGACCCAGATTGTCTTGCGCTCGGTCAATGGGGCGGCCGCGCTGCAGACGCTCATCGTGCACTGGACCAGGCTGCACGGCACCGTCAAGGCCTGACGCCGCTCAAAGCCGCAGCGGCAATCTCAGGCTAGGCTTTGACATGCCGCACGCGACTGTACATGGTCCGAATGTCCTGGCTCGGCGCGGCTTCGGACTGCGCCTGGCGCCCGCCGGGATGGGGCGCGCACTGCGTATCGAGCGCCGCTGGCGCCTGCCGACGCTGTTTGCCCAGGTGGCCACCGTGCCGGCCTTCTACCTGGACATGTTGCGCGAGAACGCCACTTGGTTGGCGACCGGCGCCTATCTGGCCGCGGCGCTGATGCTTGCGACTGCACTGTGGCACACGGCGCGCGCGACGGATCATGCGGCGGCACACCTGCTGGCCAACTGGCTCGACCTGCTGCTGATCCTGGGCCTGGTGGCGGCGGCCCTGGCGCCGCCCAGTCATGGCTCGGACTGGATCCTGCTGCTGCGCCTGAGCGTGGCCTTCCTGAGCCTGGTGCGCATGGTCTGGTGCCTGCAGCACTTGCTGACGCGCGGCGGCACGCTGTACCTGGTGGCCCTGGCTTTCGTCGTGTTGCTGATGTGCGGCGTCGGCTTCTGGTGGCTCGAACCGCGCACACCGACCTTGACCGACGGCCTGTGGCTGGCCTTCACCACCGCGGCCACGGTGGGCTATGGCGACGTGGTGCCGACCACCCCGGCGTCGAAGATCTTCGCCGTCTTCGTGGTGCTGCTGGGTTTCGGCGTCCTGACGATGGTGACGGCGGCCATCGCCACCAGCTGGATCGAAACCGAGGAGCGGCGCATCGAGCGGGAGATTCTTCATGACATGCGTCAGCGCATCGGCAAGGTGGATGCCGATTTGGTTGCGCTGCGAGCCGAACTCCGCGCCGCAGCCCACCTGCTGGCTTCTGCGGACGAAACCAAGAAGTCGGCCCACGCGCGTCCTTCGCCCGAGCAAGGCGGCCGCGGCTGAGACGGCCTTGGCCGGCCATCTCGCCAGGTTCAACGACCAAGCCGGCGTCGCCGCGACACGAAGCCAAGGCCGAGAAGGCAACCGCGCATCGGTGCAGGGACAGGGCAGCAGGGTGGGTCGTGCACGCTAGACTGCAGCGATCCAGCCTAGACGAAAGCGCTTCATGTCCTTGCTCGGCGGCATCCGCGTCCTCGACTTCGGCCGCTTCATCGCCGGCCCCTATTGCGCGGCGCTGCTGGGCGACCTGGGCGCCGACGTGATCCGCGTCGAGCGCGTCGATGGCGGTGAAGACCGCTACGTGCCGCCAGTGGCCGACACCGGCGAAGGCGGCCTGTACCTGCAGATGAACCGCAACAAGCGTTGCCTGACGCTGGACCTGGCGCACGACGACGGCCGGCGCATCGTGCGCCAGCTGGTGGGCACGGCCGACGTGGTGGTGGCCAACCTGCCGCCGTCCACCTTGAAGCAACTGGGCCTGGACTACGCCACGCTCGAGTTGCTGAATCCGCGCATCGTGCTCGCCACCGTCACCGCCTACGGGCCCGGCGGGCCGTACAGCGAGCGGCCCGGCTTCGATTCGATCGGCCAGGCGATGAGCGGCGCGATGTTCATGTCCGGCCTGCCCGATGCGCCGGCGCGCGCCGCCGTGCCCTACGTCGACGTCAGCACCGCGCAGGCGCTGGCCATGGGCACGCTGGCGGCGCTGTGGTCGCGCGAGCGCAGCGGCCACGGCCAGTTGGTCGAAGGCTCGCTGCTGCGTACGTCGCTCGTGATGGGCAATTCGGTGCTGATCGAACAGGCGCTGAAGGGGCCCAACCGCGTGCCGCAGGGCAACCGGGGGTTCACGGCCGCGCCCAGCGACCTGTTTCGCGCCAGCGACGGCTGGCTGGTGGTCGCGACCATCGGCCAGCCGATGTTCGAGCGCTGGTGCAAGCTGATCGGCCAGCCGGAGCTGGTGGACGACCCGCGCTTCGCCGACGACGAGCAGCGCGGCAACCACAGCCAGGCCATCAGCGAGCTGATGGCCGCCTGGTGCGCCGAGCGCAGTTGCAGCGCGGTGCTGCAGGCGTTGGCCGCGGCCAAGATCCCGGCGGCACCGGTGCTCAGCCCGCAGCAGGCGCTGGACGATCCGCACATCCGCGCGGCCGATCTGCTGCAGCAGCGGCCGGTGACGGGCAGCGCCCAGCACGCACCGATCGCGCCGCATCCGGTGGACCTCTCTGCCGACCCGGCCGTGTTCGCGCGCAGCGCTCCGGCTCTGGGTCAGCACACCGACGAGATCCTGGCCGAGCTGGGCTATGACGCCGCTGCCGTGGCCGCGTTGCGGGCGCGTCGCGTCGTCTGATGGTCGCTGCAGCCGGCACGACACCCTGGCCGGAAGGACTGGTCGAGGCCTACCCGTCGCTGGCCGGCCTGCCCGACGAGTTGCGCGCGATGGTCTGGCCGCGGCAGTTGCAGGCGCTGTCGGTGCCGGCCGGCACGCTGCTGTTCGAGGAGCATGCGCCCTGTCAGGGCTTCCCGCTGGTGCTGGACGGCGAGGTGCGCGTGGCCCGCGGCACGCCGCAGGGGCGTTCGCTCGAGCTGTACCGCGTGGGTCCGGGCGAGCTGTGCGTGGTCTCGGCCTGCGGGCTGTTCGGCAACGTACCGCTGGCGGCACATGGGGTGGCCATCGCGCCGACGCGGCTGCTGCTTCTGTCGCCTGCAGGCTTCGAGCAATGGGGGGCGCATGAGCCCTTCCGGCGCTTCGTCTTCGGCGTCTTCGCCGACCGCCTGGCCGACCTGATGAGCCTGGCCGAGGCGGTGGCCTTCCAACGGCTAGACCAGCGCCTTGCCGCCGCGCTGCTGGGCCACGGCCCGACGGTGCAGACCACGCACCAGGCGCTGGCCGACGAGCTCGGCACGGTGCGCGAGATCGTGACCCGGCTGCTCAAGCGTTTCGAGCAGTCCGGCTGGGTGAGCCTGGGGCGCGAGCGCATCGAGCTGCGCGATGCGGCGGCGCTGCGCGCGCTGTCGGCCGGCGAGGCCCGGCCTGGGTGACCCAGGTCACAGACCAGGGCGTCGCGCTGTCCGACACTGCCTGCATGCCGCGCGTTTTGACGCGGCCACAGGAGCAGGACATGGAGACCAACGAAGGAACCATCGACCGCGCACTGCGCGTACTGGCTGGGCTGGTGCTGATTGCACTGACATTGACCGGCACCATCGGTGCGTGGGGCTGGATCGGGCTGGTGCCGATCGCCACCGGGCTGATCGGCTGGTGTCCGGCCTACACGCTGCTGGGCATCAAGACCTGCCCGATGAAGGCGCGCTGACGGGCTTGCGCGGCAGGCGCCGGTTCGGGCGGCGTCAACAGCCGCTCGATCAATTCGCCCACGCTGCGGATCTGGTCGCCGAAGGGCAGCGCGCCCACGCCGCGGAAGAACAGGCCCTTCTTCACGTCGCCGCGCAGCGCCGCGGCGAGTTGCGTGTCGATGCAGAACTGGCCCCAACCCGGCAGGCCGTCGCGCAGGCCGCACTGCGCCAGGCAATCGAAGGCCAGGGTGCAACGCGGCTTGACGTGCACCACGCTCTGCAACCTCGGCTCGGCCTTCAAGTAGCTCTTCAGCCAGGGAGTTGCCACGGCTCGCGCCGGCAGACCGGCGACACTGGTGAATTCGACCAAGTCCTCGTCGCGCGCCTGCGCCAGCACACGCTTGAACTCGGCGTGTGCGTCACTCTCCAGCGTGACAGCGAAGGGCGTGCCGATCTGCACTGCGGCCGCGCCAAGCGCCTGCACGCGGGCGATGTCTTCATGACTGCGGATGCCGCCAGCGGCAATCAGCGGGATCTCCTTCTCGATACCTGCGGCACGAAGGAAGGCCAGCGACTGCGGGATGACGTTCTCGAAATCGAAGCGCGGATCGGCCAGGTCAGCGATCTTCGCCGCACCCAGATGACCGCCGGCCAGGCGCGGATGTTCAATGACGATGGCGTCAGGCAGCCGCTTCCTGCGCTCCCACTTGCGCACCAGCAACTGCACGCCGCGCGCGTCGGAAAGGATCGGCACCAGCAGGGCCTGCGGGTGGTCCTGCGCCAAGTCGGGCAGGTCGAGCGGAAGGCCCGCGCCGACCACCACCGCGTCGATGCCGCACTCGAGCGCACGCGTCACCGACGGACCGTATTCGCTGACGGCACGCATGACATTGATGGCCAACAGGCCCCGCCCGCCGGCCAGCAGGCGTGCGGCGCGGATCTCGCGCTCGAGCGCTTCGAGGTTGGCCTCGTTGATGGCCAGCTTGGCGGCCTGCGTGGCCGCGGCGCCGGGGTGCAGTTCGCGCGTGCGCTCCATCAAATCGGGATGGTGGCGGCGCAGGTCGACGGAGGAAATCGTGCCCACGGCGCCGAGCGCGGCCACGCTACCGGCCAGCCGGTGCGCCGACACGCCCACGCCCATGCCGCCCTGCACGATCGGCAACAACGTGCGCCCTCCCAGGCGCAGCGGCGTCAGGCCACCCCTACGCAGCAACCCCATCAGGTCACTGGCGGTGTGGGCGAATTCGATGCGAGCGTTCATGCGGGAGCACAGCCAAGCTCCAGCTTAGCGCCTGAAATCCAACTTTCACACGCTAGCGGTTGGTCTTGAGAGCGCCCTTGATCTGCATCAAGCAAGAAGGCACCTGAACAACACAGTGACCGGTCTGGCCCTTGGCTACCTGTGCTCGCGCGTGAGGTGCGCCGACGAGGTGGCCGTGGCCACGAGTTCGCCCTTGTCGGTGAACAGTTCGGCCTTCAGAAAGGCCACCGTGCGTCCGGTCTTGACGATCGAACCCACCGCGGTGAAGCGGCCGGCGCGCGCCGGCCGCAGGAAACTGACGTTGATGTCGATCGACGACACGCGCACCTTGAAATGTTCCGTCGCCAGAACGGCATGGGCCATCGACGCATCGAGCATCGCGGTGATGAAACCGCCCTGCACGACGTCCACCGTGTGGCAGAACTCCTGCCCAATATCGAACTCCATGCGCAACTCGCGGCGTTCGGCCGCATAGGCCGCTACCCGGCCCTTCAGCGAACGGATGACCGCGGGCGGGTTGGCATTCATCTGCTCGACGATCTCGTCGCTGCTCATCCGGGCTCCAGTGGACTGCAATGGCGATGCTACGATGAAGTGGATCCGTCCATGGAGATTCCCATCGTGATGCCCCGCCCCATCGAACAGTGGCACCAGGTCGTGAAGAGCCGCGATACCGCCGCACTGAAGGATCTGCTGGCCGAGGACGTGGTCTTCGTCTCGCCGGTGGTGCACACACCGCAGGTCGGCCGGCCCATCACCATGGCCTATCTGCACGCGGCGATGCAGGTGCTGAACAACGACAGCTTCCATTACCTGAACCAGTGGTTCGGCCCCGAATCGGCGGTGCTGGAGTTCGAGTGCGTGGTCGAGGGCATCACCGTCAACGGCATCGACATGATCCACTGGAATGCCGCCGACCGCATCGATCATTTCAAGGTCATGGTGCGTCCGCTGAAGGCCGTGAACAAGCTGCACGAGATGATGGGCCGCGAGCTGCAACGCGGCAGCGCGCAACAGTAGCGGGTCGAAAGGTATGCGGCCCTCGCAACGGCCGCCACGCAGGAGACACGGATGGACACACCAGGCGCCGTACACACCGCGCAGCAGGGCCCGGTGCTGACCATCACCCTCGACCGGCCGCAGCGCCGCAACGCGGTCGACGGGCCCACGGCGCTGGCCCTGCGCGCCGCCTTCGAGGCCTTCGAGGCCGACGACAGCGCGCGCGTGGCCGTGCTCACCGGCGCCGGGGGGCACTTCTGCGCGGGCGCCGACCTGCAGGCGTTGGGCGACCCGCAGCGCCGCAACCCGGTGGAAGCCACCGGCAGCGCGCCCGGCCCGATGGGGCCGACGCGCATGGCCTTCGCCAAGCCGGTGATTGCCGCGGTCGAAGGCTACGCGGTGGCCGGCGGACTGGAACTGGCGCTGATGTGCGATCTGCGCGTCGCGGCGCGCGGCGCCACCTTCGGCGTGTTCTGCCGGCGCTGGGGCGTGCCGTTGATCGACGGCGGCACGGTGCGCTTGCCGCGCATCGTCGGCATGGGCCGGGCGCTGGACATGATCCTCAGCGGCCGCCCGGTCGGTGCCGACGAGGCCTGGGCCATGGGCCTGGCCACGCAGGTGGTGGACGACGGCCAGGCGCTGGCCGCGGCGCAGGCGCTGGCGCTGCACATCGCCACCTTCCCGCAGCGCTGCCTGCAGGCCGACCGCGCTTCGGCCTACGCACAGTGGGATCTGCCGCTGGCCGAAGCGTTGCGGCGCGAAGGTGCCGGCGGCTTCCCGGTGATCGAGGCCGAAGCGGTGGCCGGCGCCGCGCGCTTTGCCGCCGGGGCCGGGCGGCACGGCCGCTTCGGCGACGCCTGAGCCAGCCGATGGACCCGCGGACGCTGGCGCAGGGCTTCACGCTCGCCGGCGCCGGCGCGGCCTTCGTTGACGACCCCTACCCCACCTATGCCGCGCTGCGCGAGCACGCCCCGGTGCATGCCATCGCACCCGGCAGCTGGCTGCTCACGCGCTATGACGACGTGCTGGCGGTCTACCGCGACGCACGCGCCAGTTCGGACAAGAAGCGCGAGTTCGCGCCGAAGTTCGGTGACTCGCCGCTGTTCGAGCACCACACCAGCAGCCTGGTGTTCAACGACCCGCCGCTGCACACGCGGGTGCGCCGGCTGTTGGTCGGCGCGCTCAACCAGCAGGCCATTGCACGCATGGAAACCGGCGTGCTGGCGCTGGTCGACGGACTGATCGACCGCCTGCAGGGGCTGGCCGAGCCCGACCTGATCGAAGACTTCGCCGCGCGCATCCCGGTGGAGGTGATCGGCAACTTGCTCGAGGTCCCCGCCGCCGAACGCGGCCCGCTGCGCGACTGGTCACTGGCCATCCTGTCGGCACTGGAACCGGCGCCCGGTGCGGACGTTCTGGCGCGCGGCAACGCAGCGGTCGAGGACTTCAAGGCCTACCTGCGCAACCTGGTGGCCGAGCGCCGACGCCGGCCCGGCGACGCGCAGTTCGACGTGCTGACACGGCTGATCCACGGTGAGGTGGGCGGCGAACGGTTGGGCGAGATCGAACTGCTGCACAACTGCATCTTCCTGCTCAACGCTGGCCACGAGACCACCACCAACCTGATCGGCAACGGCGTCCACGCCCTGCTGACGCAGCGCGACCAGTGGCAACGGCTGCTGGACGACCCGTCGCTGTTGGGCCTGGCGGTGGAGGAACTGCTGCGCTACGAGAGCCCGCTGCAGCTGAACAACCGCCTGTGTACCGCGCCGCTGCGCATCGGCGGCGTGGAGTTGCCGGCGGGCAGTTTCATCACGCTGGCCATCGGCAGCGCCAACCGCGACCCTGCGCAGTTCCATCACCCCGATCGGCTGGACGTGGGCCGCAAGCCCAACCCGCACCTGGCCTTCGGCCAAGGCGCGCATGCCTGCGCCGGCATGAACGTGGCCCGGCTGGAAGGCCGCATCGCCTTCGGCCGGCTGCTGGCGCGTTGCCCTGGCCTGCGCCTGCGCGGCACGCCGCAGCGCGACCCGCGCATCCGCTTCCGCGGCTGGCGCACACTGCCGGTGGCGCTGTAGGCATGGCCGAGCCCTTCAAGAACCTGATCAACGCCGACACGGTGCGCGAGGCCTCGCGCCACCTGAAGCGCGCCTGGCCCGCCTTCGATGCCTCGCGCTTCGAGGCGCTGGCGCTGCAAGGCCTGCAGGACCTGGAATTCAAGGCCCGCGCCATGCACCTATGCGCCGCGTTGGAAGCCACCTTGCCGGCCGATTTCGACCAAGCTGCCGCCATCATCGAGGCGGCGCTGGCACCGCCGGGCGAAGGCGACGACCTATCCGCGCTGCGCAGCGGGCCGCAGGGTCTGGCCGGCTGGGTGGTCTGGCCGCTGGGCGAATTCGTCGCGCGCCGCGGCACCGATGCTCCTCAGCGGTCGCTGCAAGCCCTGCATGCGCTGACCCAGCGGCACACCGCGGAATGGGCCGTGCGGCCCTTCATCGAGCGCCATCCGGACATCGCCTTCGCGACGCTGGCCGCCTGGTGCGGCGATGCCAGCGCCCATGTGCGCCGCCTGGCCAGCGAAGGCAGCCGCCCGCGCCTGCCTTGGGGCTTGCAGCTGAAGGGCCTGATCCGCGACCCGGCGCCGACGCTGCCGCTGCTGCGC
>Ga0316603_10000422_pt1 | contig 21442 bp, 18 predicted proteins | sample OWC_soil_day10_n_FD_207649 | JGI IMG/M metagenome (GOLD analysis project Ga0316603, IMG submission 207649) | Wetland soil microbial communities from Old Woman Creek delta, Ohio, United States - OWC_soil_day10_noCT | ecosystem: Environmental > Terrestrial > Soil > Wetlands | place: USA: Ohio... | reverse complement strand
TTAGGAATTTCACTTTTGGATAAAACTCCTGTATATGAACTGTTTACCAATATAGATACCAGCGATGTCAAAGAGCAAAATTATAATCAACTGTCACTCAGTTTATTTTAAGTGGACAGTAGTGATATTTTATTACTAATAACTACATCGATTCTACTGTTAGCTTTAAGAAGAAGAAAAATCAAATTATGGACGATATCAAAATATTTGCAATTTCCTATTATTTTGGCTGTATTACTATTATTTGCAATTAAATTATCAAGTATTTGATCTATAAAAATATATGCATCAGTTGATAGCAATATTTTCGAAATATCATATCTATGAAATATCAGTTTTAGATCATTGAATTTAATATGGTATAATAGAATAATTAAATTAGTTCTATTTATTTCTTCAATTTTGGATGATTTAAAGAATGGATCATCATTAGACTTAATGGAATGACTTAATAGAATACCTGCAACTGCATTTCTAAAGCATTGTTGAGAGTATTCGTTATCAAGACAAATAATATAATTTACATTGCCGAAATTAATCAACCTGTAAATATCAGAAATTAATAAATCAACATTACTATTTATTGACCATCCACCTTTATCTGCTCTTTTCTTATCGTCATATAATTTTAACATTAAATCATTAATATCCTTTACAAATTTCAAGTAGAGGTTATCTGAAATTAGATCAGATAAAAAATATTTGATTTGTTTATTTAATGGACAACTTAATAAAATTGCATTTAAATCTATCTTATCCGATTCTTTCTTAAGTTCAGAATCATCAGTTAAACTATTTTTTTGAGCATCATAACTTGCCAGATAACCAACCATTTTCTGATTATAAACACATATAAAATAAAGAAGATAATTATGTTTTTCCCAGAAATTTTCTGAAATTTCTTTGTATTTATTGTATGCCTCATAATAATTCCCTGTAATATATAAAATGTAGGGTAGTTCGAGGTCGGATTTTGAATATGTAAGTTTCCCTTTAGATAATCTTTTAATTGCTTTTTGCACGCCGTTATAATCACAATTTTCGAACAACGTAATTGAATCATCTATTTCCAATTTTTTGATTCTCCTTCGAAGGGACTTTGTATAAAGTAAAACATCATCAACCTGATGTATATTATTATAATATGCTATTGTGAATAAGTCAATTAATTTCGAGCAATACTTCTTAAGGAACTTGTATTTTGAAAGAGTGTCTTTATTTGAAACCAAATTTTCGATAAATGGAGATCCGATTTGTAGTCCACTTGAATATAGGTTCCAATAATTTTTTTCTTTTTCAGGAAAAAAGTATTTCAAGCCATCGCCTAAAACAGGTAGTTCTTTCTCGAGAGGCTTTAAATTTGAATAGAGATAGTCTATTAGATTCTGACTTTCTTCGTATTCATTAATTAGCCGTAATTGCTTATATAAAATTTTACCCTGAGGATTTTCGAGAGAATCTACTTCGGGCAACTCAATATTCTGCTCAGCAATAACATTGTCAAGTTGTAGTTCAGTAATTTCAACTAAACTTATCCCCTTCTTCTTATAATATTCTCTTACAACATGGTTTACAGTTTCATCTACCATCATATAGACAGGCTGAAAATCATCCTGCAATAATGATTGAATGTGATTTAAAATAAATCGTAAATTGTAATCACTAAATGAAAAGCCAACAAACAAAATAAATTTTGTTGCAAATAGAGATTTTACAAATGAGTCTATTAATGGAAATTTCTTGCTATAATCAAGATAATCTTTCTCTTTTAACACGATGTTCCCTGTATCAAAATCACCATGCATTTTTACAACTAGCCTATCTGTCTGAATATATGGTAAATCTGAGTCTTTTTTTATTACGTGGTATTGAAGATTCCTTGGCTTTATAGATTGTTCTATCAAATCATCGTAATTAGTTGTTATTAAATGGCTTGGTTCCAGGTCAAGGATAGCATTATGTATTGGATTATACGAAACTTTTCCATACTTAAGAACTTCTTTAATTTTTTCAAAATATTCCTTATGACCCCGAAAATTATAATAATATTCTGCAATCTTTAAACTATCATTTTCTTCTGCAATTTTCTCGATGGGTAATTCTCTTTTTAATGCATCAATCAAATTGCCCCAGGTTGGAACACCTGAATTATTTGATACTCCAGCACCTACAAAAACTACTAATTTATTGTTTGCCTTTGCTTGCTGAATCCTCTTTATGTCAGAAATAAATTGCATGTTCATACATATATGTTTATAATTTTACTCTATTTCTATCTTAACTATCTCCTTCGTTATCCCCCGCTGCCGCACATTTGTAAAGTGTAACAGCGGGGGGGGAATTCTAAACTCAGGGAGTATTTGTCTTAGCATGGTTTTTTTACTATCCGTAGTACCTCACTAAAGTATTTTGAATATTCGTATGTAAAATAACTTGTTGAAGGATGATAAATGCAATATGCTGGAATTTCTCTCTCACAAATTGGAAAGTAATACAACCTTTCGTATTTAGCCCCCAGCATACCATCTCCCCAACTACCATTTGAGGGCAACTTCTTCCAAAGTCTATCACCCCACACTATGATTAAATCGGGTTTAACACTATTAACAACCTCAATGAAAGCTTCCTTACTCTCCTCAAATTGTTGGTCTGTTGGAAAGGTTCTTGATTCCGTTGTACAGGACTGTACATAATTGTAAAATACGACAGAGTCCCAAAACTTCATTATTGCCTCAGCATCTAATCTCTCACCGAAAAAAATATTTGTAAAACGTGTGAACGTTCTCATCCAACCATCGTGATCCTCAGTACTTGATAAATAATTAAAATACTTAACCATTACATCATTCGTAAACGTAGAGCAATTCCTATTAGAGTTTATGCCACAGACTTCACAACCTTCCTTACAATAATGGCTCTCACCAAGAATCAATATCTTTAAACCATTTATGCCTTTTACTTCATAGTATTTACCAACTCTGGGTCTAAAAAATATCGAACTCTTCATATTCATAGTTAAATAATAAGTTGATTGTGATAATTTATAGCCATCGCTCTATTCCTTACTGATAATAAGAGACTGCGTATGAGCCCCCGCTGCCGCGGGATTATACCTTAAATCGCGCGGCAGCGGGGGGGTGATACAGATATAAATTTCCCGGGGATAACAGTGATGAAAGGATTGAAACATAAACAGTGATTTAAGTTAATTGACATACAAATATATATATTAAATTTTATTCAACCATCAAAACAAATAATTAGCGTGATTATTTTTGAAGTTTCCTTATTATATCTTTATTATTTACCTTACATGTTCAGGTTACATCTTTATAATGTATATTTCAGCTTATCGGAAAATTCGTCCGTAACGTTACGGTCGTTTCTGCATCATGCGAACATGTAATTCTCAGTTGAGTTTTGCATTTTTAAGTCATGCATAAATTCGTATGTAAATCGAATAGTGATTATCCGCAAAAGAACCATTTCAAAAAAACTGATAACAGATGTTTTGTAATCAGTGACTAATCCTGTCAGCATTATCGTGATGACAGAGTTCCAGCTCTGTCAATTCTGAGCATTTCGACAGAATTGGAATTCTGTCGTCCCGGTCAGAAAGAAATTGCAATTCCAGAATTTGGCGCGAAATATACAACAGGTCACTTCGCGGATAATCATCAATCGTATTAATTTAAATATCCCGGGAATGAAAAAATCAGTTATAAAAAAAATGCCGCTCCTCCGGAATAAATCCGAAGGAACGGCAGCAGGTATGTTTCAGGCAGGTTCGTGATTATCTTTCCTCGTACTGCTTTTTGTAATAGTTTTGATATTCTCCGTTGATGATATTTTCCATCCATTCTTCGTTGGTCAGATACCAGTCAACCGTTTTCTCCAAACCTTCTTCAAACTGGAGCGAAGGCACCCATCCAAGTTCACGCTGAAGTTTGGACGAGTCGATTGCATAGCGCAAGTCATGTCCGGCACGATCTTTTACGTATGTGATGAGTTGAGCCGATTCACCCGGTTCACGGTTCAGTTTGCGGTCCATGATGGCGCACAATTCCTTTATCAGTTCAATGTTGGTCCACTCGTTATGTCCGCCGATATTATAGGTTTCGCCGGTCACGCCCTGATGAAAAATGACATCAATAGCCCGCGCGTGGTCGTCCACCCAAAGCCAGTCGCGCACGTTCTCGCCCTTGCCGTAAATGGGTATCGGCAGCTTTTTCTTGATGTTGTTGATAGCCAGCGGAATTAATTTTTCGGGGAAATGATGCGAACCGTAGTTGTTGGAGCAGTTGGAAACCACCACGGGCAATCCGTAGGTATGGTAATAAGCACGGACAAAATGATCGGAGCTTGCCTTGGCAGCCGAATAGGGACTGCGGGGATCATAGGCGGTTTCTTCGGTGAAAAAGCCTTCGCTTCCGAGTGATCCATAGACTTCGTCAGTGGAAATATGATAAAACCGTTTACCTACCATGTTGTCTTTCCATGAGTTTTTTGCGGCATTCAGCAGGTTGGCAGTACCAAAGACATTGGTACGGATAAAAGCGAACGGATCGGTGATGGAGCGGTCAACATGCGATTCAGCAGCCAGATGTATCACCCCGTCGAATGAATAGCGGGCAAACAGTTCCGGAATAAATGTTTCGTCAGTAATATCTCCCTTGACAAAGGTATAATTCTGAGCGTCCTTGATATCTTTCAGATTTTCCAGGTTACCGGCATATGTCAGCGCGTCGAGGTTTACAATCTGATATTCGGGGTATTTGGTTACAAACAAGCGCACCACGTGCGAACCGATAAATCCGGCTCCTCCGGTAATTAAAATGGTTTTTCCCATAATATTTTTTTGTTCTGAATATTGATTTAACTTATACAAAGATACATTCTTTGGGTGATATTAAAAACTTGTTGAAAACTTTTTCGGCAGAAATTGTTATTTCATACGAAATTATTTACTTTTGCAAGAATGGAAAGAATAGCCCGACACATAGAAACTCTGCTCCGTCGTCACGATTACGTCATCGTGCCCGATTTTGGTGGTTTTGTTATTCAAAATCAGCACGCAGTTATTCATAAGGAAAGTATCGAAGCACCTCTTGCAACGGTAAGTTTCAATCCTTTACTGAATGTTTCTGACGGCTTGCTGACCATCGAAATTTCACGTGCCGAGAAAATCAGTTTCCGGGAAGCCTCGCACCTGATTGAGAAAGAAGTCGCGGGACTGAAACTGACACTGAAAAATCAAAAGACAGTCAGCTGCGGTAATCTTGGAGCCTTATCGGTTGACGCGGAAGAAAAAATCATTTTCAAACCCTCACTGAACGGATATTTACTTCCCGCGAACTACGGACTTGACACCCTGCACTACTCTCCGTTTGCCGAAAGCCATGCTCAGGAAGAACGGAAGCTGGTGATAACACTTCCCCCGGCACGAAAAATCGCCCGCTATGCTGCCGTGGGGCTGATTGCTGTCAGTATGATACTGGCTGCACCTTCGCTAAACGATGCCCGTCAGAATTTTGCCGGATTGAATCCTGCAAGTCTGCTTGCACTTTCCGAAAAGACAACAGAGCAACAAAACACCCCTGTCGCAACTCAAACTGCAACGGTAAACCCGGCAACCGAAGCCACAACCGCAACACCTGCCGAAGCAGCAAAATATCACGTGGTGGTTGCAAGCCTGCCCACACAGGAGATGGCCGAAAAATACTGCGCCGAACTGAAAACAGAAAATTACACCAACGTCCATATTTTATCTCCTTCCAGATTATACCGTGTCGTGATTGAATCGTTCACCTCGAAAGATTCAGCAGTGACCTTTATGGAAAATCTGAGGGAAAGTTCCTCTGAATTTTCCGAAGCCTGGGTTCTCTGCGAATAATCCTGTTAATTTTTTCTGTTTCAAAAAAATAATACTATCTTTGCAACCGCTTTTCGAGAAAAAGCAACAGGTATAATCATTTAAAAAGAAAAAAAAATGCCAACAAAAATCAGATTGCAACGTCATGGTCGCAAAGGGTATGCTTATTACCACATTGTGATTGCTGATAGTCGCGCGCCACGTGATGGCAAGTTTATCGAACGAATCGGTTCGTACAACCCGAACACCAACCCTGCAACCATCGACCTGAAGTTCGACAGAGCTTTGTACTGGGTAACAGTAGGTGCTCAACCAACCGACACAACTCGCAACATCCTTTCGGACGAAGGTGTAATGCTTAAAAAGCACCTCATGGGTGGTGTTAAAAAAGGAGCTTTCAGTGAAGAAGAAGCAGAAAAACGCTTCGCTGCCTGGAAAGCAAACAAAGAAAATGCTGTAAGCAAAACCAAAGAACAATTAGCCGCAGAAAAACAGGCTGATTTGAAAGCACGCGCTAAAGCCGAAGCTGAAATCAACAAGGCAAAAGCTGCTGAACTGGCTAAGAAAAAAGCAGAAGAACTGGAAGCAAAAGTAGCTAAAGCTGCTGAAGCAGAGCCACAAACCGAAACACCGGAAGTTGCTGCTGCTGAATAAGTTATCTGCAACGATATTTTATTAAAAAAAAGCCCGAATAATTAATTCGGGTTTTTTTATTAAAATGTGCTGAGAAGTGCAATTTTAATGTTAAAAATACGTTGAAAAAATAATGCTGTTACCATATTGAATAAACAATTACCCGTGAAAAAAAAGAAAATCCTCCTCGTGTTTGGTACACGACCCGAGGCTATCAAAATGGCTCCTTTGGTTAAAGAGTTTGAACTGAATGCTGACAAATTTGAGACTGTAGTATGTGTTACCGGTCAGCATCGGCAAATGCTTGATCAGGTATTGGATTTATTCGGCATCAAACCCGATTATGATCTGAATATCATGCAATCCGGACAGGATCTATACGACATCACAAGCCGCGTTTTAACAGGGATGAGAGATGTGCTGGATAAGACAAAGCCCGACTTAGTTTTGGTTCACGGCGATACTACCACTTCTATGGCTACTGCCCTGGCTGCTTTTTATCAGCGAATTGAGGTAGGTCACGTTGAAGCCGGACTTCGAACTCACAATCTCTACAGCCCCTGGCCCGAAGAACTCAACAGACAACTCACCGGCCGCATTGCAAAATATAATTTCTCGCCTACCGAATTAAGCAAACAAAATCTGCTGAAAGAAAATGTGGATGAATCTTCCATTTATGTGACCGGCAACACGGTAATTGATGCCCTGCACAGTGTAACTGAAAAAATAAATTCAGACGTTACCATTTTATCAGAAGTTGAGGAACAAATTAAAAAAGCAGGATATGATACAGATAGATTAATATCCGGGAAGAAAATGGTATTAATTACAGGTCACCGGAGAGAAAACTTTGGTGAAGGCTTTGCAAACATATCCGAAGCATTAAAAACGCTCTCGCAAAAGTACCCCGAAGTTGATTTTGTTTATCCTGTACACCTGAATCCGGTAGTTCGGGGGTCAATTGCAAAAGTCTTTAACGATAATCAACCAGATAATCTGTATCTGATTGATCCTCTGGATTATCTGCCGTTTGTCTGCCTGATGGAAAAAAGCAATATTGTACTGACAGACAGTGGTGGCATTCAGGAGGAAGCCCCCGGATTAGGCAAACCGGTTTTGGTTATGCGAAATACCACCGAACGTCCTGAAGCTGTGGATGCAGGGACTGTAAAGCTGGTTGGAGCCGATTCAACCAAAATCATTGCGGAAGTATCACGGTTGCTGGAAGAACCTGAGGCTTATAACGCTATGGCCAAAGCAGTTAACCCATATGGCGACGGAATGGCCGCCGGAAGAATAGTCAAAATTCTTTCCTAACAATTCTAATAATACTTTTTTATTGAGTAAATCATTACAACTTTTTTCGTGAAGATTATTTCTGAAAATATAGAGTTTCTCAAAGCTAAGATAAACAAATCGTCTCTTTCAAAACGGCTTTTTGAAGGTATGTCCTGGACGTTAATTGGTAATATCTTTGGCAAATTCATACAGTTGTTGGCTTTTATATTTGTTGCCCGGATTGTGGGAAAACAGGAATACGGACAAATCAGCATCATACGTTCAACATTGAATATGTTTTTGGTTTTTTCTTCGGCAGGAATGGGGGTAACTGCGACGAGATATATCGCCATGTATCGGACTTCCAATCCTCATAGAGCATTCGAAATTTATTCTTTTAGCCTGAAAACAGTTTTTTTAATCGGTCTGATAATCTCTGTTTTGGTTTTTCTCCTTAGCTCATATATCTCGGAATATCAACTAAATAATTTGCACTTAAGCGAGGCTTTGAAAATTGGTGCTGTTATTTTATTTCTTATGACTTTATCGTCGGTTCAGATGGGAGCACTCAACGGATTTGAACGATTTAAAGAAATGGGCATAATTTCAGCCTTAAATGGAATAGTTCAGTTGATAAGCGTTGTCTTAGGAGCTTATTTTTGGGGAATTAACGGAGTGATATCAGGATTAGGTGTAACAAATCTGGCTTTGGCGCTTCAGCTATGGTTTTCACTTAAAAAGGACATATCAGAAATACGTACCGCTGAAAAAAATAAGGACGAAAAAAAATTAGACACTTCATCCATTTTCCTTAAATTCTCACTACCGGCTGTATTGCAAGGCTTGGTAGTTATTCCCGTTTTATGGTGGGTTAAAACTTTTTTGATTGACCATGCCGGTTATGGTGAAATGGCTACATTTGATGTGGCTGAACAATGGTATTATGTAGTCTTATTTGTACCAAATTCATTGGGAACAATACTTTTGCCGCTTCTTACCAATACCAACTATAACGGTTCGAAGGGACAATATAATAAGTTACTTAAAATCAATATGCTGATAAATGTTATTGTAACTTTTATCATAGCTGCCGGAGTGGCATTGTTTTCACCATTGATTTACAAATTCTATGGCAAAGAATTTACGGAATATCAGCCATTGTTAATTCTTTTAATAACAGTCGTAATTTGTGCTGTCAATAATGTGTTGGGTCAGGTAATAACAAGTAAAGGAAAAATGTGGTTAGGATTTGGTATAAATGCTCTTTGGGCTATTTGGTTAATTATTTTTTCTGTTATTTTTGTGGGTAAATACCAGATGGGAGCGACAGGACTAGCATATGCGTTGTTGATCAGTTACACATTACATAGTATCGTGCAGGGTATCATTGCTTTAAGGATGAAATTCAATTGAAATAAAATAAAATGACACAAATAAAAAATATACATATAGGAATAGTTTGTGACCAGTTTGGCAATTTTGACAGAGGAGGCGCTGAGGTTCAAGTGGATAATACAGTTAATGCTCTCAACAAAATAGAAGGAATTACTACTGAAATAATAACTTGTCAATCTCAAGATGTCGAACGATTTAATTTAGTACACTTTTTTAAATCCTCGATTGCTTATTTTACATTTGCCAAGTTGTTGAAAAATAAATGCATCCCATACGTAGTATCTACGATTGTTTACCCTGAGAACTACACAGTTGATTTGCTAAAATACACAATTGGGCATTCTATCCCAATCCTTAATAAAATTTCATGGACTAAATTTCATTATTTTTTATGGCAAAATGCTGCAATGCTTTTTCCAAACACTGATAAAGAATTAAAGTTTTTAAGAGATATTGGTGTAAAAGCTCCAGCAAAAGTTATTCCGAATGGTTTGAACTTGTATGAAATGGATATTGACTCGGATGAAGAAACATTTTATACACATTATCCGTTTTTGCGTGAGAAGAGGTTTGTGTTGAATGTTGCGCGAATAGATAAACGAAAAAATCAATCTCGTCTTGTTCGAGCATGCAAAGAGTTAGATGTTCACGTGGTAATTATCGGGAATAATTTAGATACGAAAGAATTCACCAAAGTACAAGAATTGCAGTATGAAAAAGTCCATTACTTGGGACCAATTTTTGATAAACGCGTGTTATTTGGTGCGTATAAAGCTTGTGCAGTCTTTTGTTTGCCATCGACAATGGAGACACCAGGTATTGCTGCTATGGAAGCAGCTTACTTTAACAAACCTATTGTCATAACAAAATTTGGTGGTACAGATTATTACTTCAAAGATAAAGCATATTATGTAAACTGGCGTAGTTTAGATGAAATTAAAAAAGGTATTGAAACAATGATGAATAAAAAAGTAGTTCATACTCGAGACCTGATGGTAGAATTTACTTGGGATAGAATAGCAGAAATGTATGTTGAAATGTACAAAATATTATTCAAAGAATGAGACTGTTTACTTGGATAGCAAGAAAAAACATGGATAATACATAGTTAATAAAATTGAACTACAAGGAAATATGATAAAAACAGTAAACACATATAAAAATGCAAGTTGGATATTGTATTCGTTTGTTTTATTTAACGTGATCAGTTATTTATATGTTATTTTTAATGGTACTTATAATGGGGATTTTTTAAATATTGTACCAAAACTTTCACATTATCGTTTGTTTTTGAATCTGTTGCTGACTCTTTTTCCTTTTTTTGTGTTGTATTCAATTTATAAACATTATATTAAAGTTGACAATAACTACAAAGTTTCAATTCCGACAAATTCATTTGGTTTGTTTTTATTACTCGTTATAGTTTTTCAAATAGTTGTAACTATATTATATGGCGTAGGTGTATTAGGGCAAGAAACATACGAAGCACCTATTGTATTAAAATTGTTTATACAAGTATTCAATCGTTTTGATGTAATTTTTGGAGTTTCTATATATTCTATTATTGTATCAAATAAGAATAAATTTCAATACATATTATGGATTCTCGTTTTCATTTTATCATTATATAGAACATCTTTTATGATTTTTATCATAATAGGATTTATGATTATCTTTATCTATTTTGGTTCCATTTCGGCATTTCTTAAAAAACATTTGCTGATAACAATCGTTTTTCTTATTGTTTCACCAATTGTTGTTAGTTCTTTATATAATGTAAGAAAACAGTTAAGACAAAATTCAGGCAAAGTTGAAATAAAATTTGAAAATCACGAAACTAACACTTTCTCTAAGGTAATATTCGGCCAATTAGTGGGTAGATTATCCTCCTATTCAAATTCTGCAATTATTCAAGAAAGAAAAGGTAAAATTCGCCAATTAACTTCTTCATTTTCGCCAATCCAATACCAGAAAGAAGCATTATCTGCTGTTTATGGGAAAATTATTAATGAGAAAGATATTTTATATAGAAATTTATTATATGAAAGTGAAGGAAATCACAGTCGCACATACAGTGCAATGAATGGCATACAAGGGACATTGTTAATAAGTAGTTACCAATCATATCCCATTTTCTTTTTTAATTTGATTACAATTCTTCTGATTGTGATTTTTACTTTCGAATTAGTATCTTTATTTCATAATAAAAACGTATATAATATTATTTTTCTGTTTTTTTGTTTTACTCTTATGAGCGGGAATGCCGACGCATATATGAAGAATTTTATGAGTGTGTTCTTATATCTAATATTATTTTTATTCTTGAATCTATCAAAGCTTCCTAATTCAAATTAAACTTACAAAAATATGCATAGGATTTCATTCTATACCACCATTATAAAATATTATTCATGAATATAGCAAACGAAGAGGATATAAAAGTCACATACTTTTTCAGGAAAAAGAACTATGAACATAGTATTGAACGGGTATTTAGAAATGTACAATGTTCAATAAATGTGAATTATTCCGATAATTATGTGCCGTATAATGAGATCAGGTTAATTAAATTGATTAAAAATTTATTATTTTGTAGACAACTTCGAGGAAAAATAAACCATATTACGGGAGATATTTATTATTGTATGCTTGCTATGTCTGCAAACAACACAGTTATTACATTTCATGATTTGGGTATTTTAAAAAGTAATAGAGGCTTGAAAAAATATTTCTTTTACTTTTTCTGGTATTATTTACCGATTAAAAAGGCTAAACATATAACATGTATTTCTGAGTTTACAAAAAAGGAAATAACTGATATTATAAAGTGTGATACTAAGAAAATAAGTGTAATCCATAATCCCATTTCACCATCTTACATTTATCATGCGAAAAACTTTAATAGTGTAAATCCAAGAATACTCCACATAGGGACAAGGAAAAACAAAAATCTTGAAAGAGTGATTGAAGCTTTAGAAGGGATTGAATGTCATCTTAGAATCATCGGTAAGCTAAGTATAGAGCAAAATCAAATGTTAGCAGATAAAAATGTTATTTGGTCAAATGCAATAGATCTTTCTGATGACGAAATAATTAATGAATATATTCAATGTGATATTGTTAGTTTTCCGTCATTGTATGAGGGGTTTGGCATGCCAATAATTGAGGCACAAGCGATAGGGCGTGTGTTATTGGGTTCTGAAATAGAGCCACTATTAGAAGTGTCAAATAGAGCAATGTGCAGTGTAAATCCATACGATGTTTCATCTATACGCAACGGCTTTATTAAGATCATTTCTTCTAAAAATTTGAGAGAAAATTTAATTGAAAGGGGATTGGATAATGTTAAAAATTACATGCCCGATGTTATTGCTAATCAGTATTATACTATATATAGATCAATTAATAAATGATGAATATTGTATTTGACAATATTATTTTTAGTTTGCAAAAGTCAGGTGGAATATCTGTATATTGGAGCGAATTGATTTCAAGAATTCTTCTTAATAATAATTTTGAAAAATACTTTATTGAAACAAAATCCAGTCATTCAAACATATACAGAAAAAAAATAAATTTGGATAACTGCAAAATAATAACTGAAAAGGAAAGGTTTATAAACAGAATTTTGACAGTAAATTATTCTATTGAAGACAGGAATCATCTTTTTCATTCCAATTATTATCGTTTGCCAGTAACAAATAAAAATTGTTGTCAGATAACCACTGTTCATGATTTTATACCTGAACTAATCGAGAAGAATCTGAGGACAAGGCTGCTATCAATTCAAAAATATAAATCAATAAAAAGCAGTGATGCAATTATTTGCGTATCAGAAAACACAAAAAATGATTTAATAAAACTTTATCCGGAGTTTATTAAAAAAGAAATAGTAGTAATTCACAATGGAGCGAGTCCTGATTTTTACTCTTTGAATGACGATTTTTCTAAAGAACTGATATTAAGAGGAATTGAAAATCCCTTTTGCTTATTTATTGGTAAAAGAGATAAATACAAAAACTTCGATTTAGCCGTTAACTACATTGCAAAGGTGAAAGATTTGAATTTGGTCATCGTTGGAGGTGGCAAACTGAGAAGTCAAGAGTATGATTTACTTTATTCAAAAATTAAAGGGAGGTTCTGTTATTTGAATTTTATATCAAATAAAGATTTAAATTTCCTTTACAACAAAGCAGAATTCTTATTTTATCCCTCAGAATATGAAGGATTTGGTATCCCAATTGTAGAAGCGCAAAAGGCAGGTTGTCCTTTTATAGCAAAAAGAACATCATCAATTGTAGAGTTAGTCGAGAATAAGGATTTATTACTAGATAATCTTTCTTACAACAAGATCGATGAAGCAAGACTATATATCAGAAAAAACAGAGACATGATTATTAAAGAAGGTATAGAAAACAGTAAAAAATATACATGGGAAAAAAGCTACGATAATCATGTTTCTGTTTATGAAAGTATGTATTCCCAAAAATTCACTTAACATTATTTATCAAATTAAATGAAAGTCAGCATAATTACAGCAACATACAACAGCGAAAAGTCTCTGCAACGTTCCATCGATTCCATCATTAGTCAGGATTATCCTGACATTGAACATATAATAATAGACGGTGGTTCGGCTGACAATACACTCAGTATAATCAAAGCAAACAGAGAGCATATTACCACTTATATTTCGGAAAAAGACAGCGGTATATATCAGGCACTTAATAAAGGTATCCGGCTGGCGAGCGGTGATATCATCGGAATTCTTAATTCTGACGATGTCTTTGCAGATACAAACATTATCTCAAAAGTTGTTGACAGTTTCAGCAAAAATAACAGCGATGTGGTTTACGGAAACTTGCTTTATGTTGCCAAAAATCAGTCGGACAATAAGACAGTTCGTTACTGGAAAAGCAATCCCTACAATCCAAAATTTCTTGTTTTTGGATGGATGCCGCCTCATCCTACCTTGTTTTGTAAAAAGGAAATTTTTGAAACGTATGGCCTGTATAATGAAACACTTCAAATTTCTTCCGATTACGATTTTATCCTTCGTATTTTTAAAGAACCAATGGTAAAAAAAAGCTACATCCCTGAAGTCATGGTAAAAATGACTGCCGGAGGTAAAAGTAACGGAACTTTCCGGAACATCTGCAGAAAAACACATGAAGATTTGAGAGCAATCAGAGCAAATAATGTTGGCGGTATTTATACACTGTTTTTCAAAAACATTCGTAAACTTAAACAATTAATACCGCTTTACCATTAACTTACACATGCTCAACACATCCATTGTTCTGTACAACCATTCTGTTATCGAAATAGAGTCTTTGATAAAAAGCCTCCGACAATCAAAACATGTGGACGAAGTGTTTCTGATAGATAATTCTCCTGTTCAGAATCCTGACTTTGAGAAACTTTCTGCAACGTACATTTTCAACAACAAAAATCTCGGTTACGGAGCTGCACATAATATCGCAATCCGAAAAACCATAGACCAGGACATCCCATACCATCTAGTGGTCAATCCGGATATAGAGTTTGAAACATCCATGCTGGTTGAAATGCTTAATTTCATGAATCAACAAACCAATGTGGGTCTATTGATGCCAAAAGTATTGTATCCGAATGGTGACACTCAATTTCTTTGCAAGTTGCTCCCTACTCCCTACGATTTATTGATCAGGCGTTTCATCCCGGCAAGACTAACAAAAAAACGAACCTCCTATTTTGAATTGAGAGATTCCGGGTATAACCGGATCATGGATGTACCCTATTTGTCAGGCTGTTTTATGCTTTTGAGAACTCAGACATTGAAAGAGGTTGGATTGTTTGATGAGCAGTTCTTTATGTACCCTGAAGATATTGATTTAACACGCCGGATTCATCAGAAATACCGTACCGTTTTTTACCCGCATGTAAGTATCATTCATCATCACACGCAGGCATCATATCGAAATGTTAAACCATTACTGATACATATCCGTAATCTGATAAAATATTTCAATAAATGGGGTTGGTTTATTGATGCTGAACGAAAAAAAGTGAACCGGGAAACGCTGAATCAGCTGAAAAAGATGTAATTTTGCAATAAACAAGAATATTAATTCAACACCGCTATGAACTTCGACATTCAGCAGATTATCAGCGCTTTTATTGCAGTTTTTGTTATCATCGATATACTGGGCTCCATACCCATTATCATGGGCATTAAAGATAAAGGTGAAATTATCAAACCGTTAAATGTATGTCTGGTTTCTTTAGGCATTTTTTTACTGTTTCTGTTCGGCGGTGAGGGTATTTTAAGATTATTCAAGGTTGACTTTCAGTCGTTTGCAGTAGCCGGTTCGCTTATTATTTTTGTGTATGCCCTGGAGATGGTACTGGACATTGAAATTTTCAAAAACAAAGGACCCGAAGGCAGTACTTCGATTGTTCCGCTGGCTTTCCCCCTGGTGGCTGGTCCGGCGTCATTTACCACTATCCTTTCTATCCGCGCCGAATATTCAATTCTAAATATTATTATTGCGATAATATTAAACCTGATTTTTGTGTACTTTGTACTTCGGTCAACTGAGAAAATTGAAAAGATATTTGGCAAAGGCGGTATTTATATCATGCGTAAGTTTTTCGGTATTATCCTGCTGGCCATCTCCGTAAAATTATTCATGGGAAATATCGGCTCAATGCTATAGGTGATTAATCACAGGAAAATAACGGTGCGCTATTCCTCCATGGAGTAGCGCACCGTAAGTATATTAGTGATAATTATAAGAATAAACTAAGTCTGTTAAGAGAATAATTCTTATTCCTTTATCAATTGTTTCTTTTCCACAATTTACTCATATCTTCCAGCGTTTTTCCTTTGGTTTCAGGCACCATTCTCCACACAAACAAAGCCGACAGCACCGACATTACACCATACAGAAAATAGGTAAACGGAATGCTGAAAGCTGCTAATGACGGGAAAGTGGATGAAACCACAAAATTTGATATCCACTGAGCTGCAACGGCTATTGCCACAGCTTTCCCCCGGATGGTATTCGGGAAAATTTCAGAAATAAGTACCCAACAAATCGGACCCCACGACATCATAAACGATGCTGAATAGATAATAATAAAAATCAGCGTGCTGACACCAATAACATCCAGATAAGCAAGCAGTCCAATGGCAAACATACCAATGGCCATACCGGCAGAGCCAATCATCAGAAGCGGTTTGCGTCCGAACTTATCAACTGTGAAAATGGCAACCAGTGTAAAGATGATATTGACAACTCCCATGATAACTGTTTGCCACATGGCAGCATCATTGCCGAAACCAAGGCCTTTGAATATAGTTGGTGCATAGTAGAGTACCACATTGATGCCTACCACCTGCTGAAACACAGAAAGAAGAATGCCAATAATCAGGACTTTCCAGCCATAAGAAAGAACCTTTTCAACTTTCTCGTGAGCAGTATCCTTTATTTCTTTCAGAATGACCGATGCTTTGTCCGTACCGTTAATTTTACTGAGAATAAAAAGTGCTTTATCGTCTTGTCGGGACAAGGCAAGATAGCGCGGAGTTTCGGGAACAAAAAACAATAAAACACCAAACAAAGCAGCCACAAAAGATTCTGAGAAAAACATATATCGCCAGCCGGTAATATTAATCCAGTCGATTGATTTTCCTTTGATGATGAAGAAGTTGACAAAATATACCACCAGCATACCAAAGATAATGGCAAACTGATTCCACGAAACAAGCTTTCCTCGTATATCAGCCGGTGCCATTTCGGCTATGTACATCGGACAAATGGCTGAAGCCAGACCTACTCCCACTCCACCGATAATCCGGTATACGTTGAAAGAAACAAGCAGGGTTGAAATATCGGTTTTGCTGCTGAAAAATATCATTTCAGGAAAACCTGAACCGACAGCTGATATAAAGAATAAAACTGACGCAATCAACAGTGATTTCTTACGGCCAAAACCGGAGGCGAAAACACCTGAAACAGCGCTTCCTAAAATACAACCAATCAATGCACTGGACACAGTAGCACCGTGGTAGAAATTTGCCAGATCGCCATAAGTAGCAGCATCGAGGTGAAAAAACATTTTCAATGGATCAACCGCGCCCGAAATAACCGCCGTATCGTACCCAAAAAGCAGTCCGCCCAGGGTAGCTACCAGCGTAATCCCGAAAATATAAAATTTACTTCCGTGTTGTGTATTCATTTTTTTTAGATTTAAGAGTAAAGACAAAAGAACAAAGAGTAAAGACAAAAGAGCAAAGAATAAAGAAGAAAAAGCAAAGAAGATTACTTCTTTTATCTTTACTCTTTCTTCTCACATCCTGTCTTTACTCTTTGTTCCTTGCTCTTTTATCTGATTAGATATACATATTTACAATTGCTTCGTACAGTTCTTGTTTTCCACTGATTTGTTTTGGTTCACCCTTAGATTTAGCATAAGCAACACAATCTTCGAAAGATAATTTTCCTTCTTCAAATTCTTTACCTTTACCTGAGTCATAAGATGCATAGCGGTCAGAAACCATTTTCTTGTACGGAGATTTTTCAAGAATTGCAGCGGCAGTTTCCAATGCACGAGCCATAACATCCATAGCAGCAATATGTGCAATGAATAAGTCTTCGTTATCGGTTGAGTTACGACGGATTTTAGCATCGAAGTTGGTTCCTCCACCCTGCATGCCACCGCCCTGAAGAATAACCAGCATAGCTTGTGTCAATTCGAAAATATCAATCGGGAATTGATCTGTATCCCAACCGTTCTGAACATCACCGCGGTTAGCATCAATAGCTCCCAACATACCATTATCAACAGCACATTGTAATTCGTGTTCGAAAGTGTGTCCGGCTAATGTAGCGTGGTTTACTTCAATGTTGATTTTGAAATCATTTTCCAAACCAAATTCTTTCAGGAATCCAATCACAGTCTCGGTATCTACATCATATTGATGTTTCATTGGTTCCATCGGTTTTGGTTCAATCAGGAATACACCTTTGAAACCTTTTGCACGTGCATAGTCGCGGGCTTTGGTAAGCATCATTCCCATGTGTTGTTTTTCCCGTTTCATGTTGGTGTTTAGCAAGCTCATATAGCCTTCACGACCTCCCCAGAATACGTATGCTTTACCGCCAAGTTCGATAGTTGCATCCATGGCATTCTTGATCTGAACCATGGCGCGGGCAGCTGCATCAAAATCAGGATTGGTGCTTGCACCGTTCATATAACGTGCGTGAGAGAAAACATTAGCAGTTCCCCACATCAGTTTGATGCCTGTTTCAGCCTGTTTTTGTTTTGCATAAGCTACAATTGCTTTCAGATTAGCTTCGTATTCATCAATACTATTGCCTTCACTGATTAAGTCAATGTCGTGGAAGCAATAGTATTCAATTCCTGCTTTCTGCATGAATTCGAAACCTGCGTCCATTTTATCTTTGGCTGCTTGGAATGCATCAGCTGCACCAACCCACGGGTGTTTTTGTGTTTGTCCACCAAATGGATCGCCACCATCAGCACATAATGTGTGCCACCAAGCCATACTAAATTTGAACCATTCTTTCATGGTTTTACCGTAAACCACTTTTTCAGCATCGTAGTAGCGAAATGCTAATGGGTTTTTACTTTCTTTTCCTTCAAATTTAATTTTTTCCACTGTTGGGAAATATACTTTTGTTGCCATAATACAAATGCCCCCACCCTTTGGAAGAAGAGTTTTTGGGCGGTGTTTTTAAATGTTAATATACTATGATTATTATATTTTATTTATCCATTGTTTGTAAGCCTCCATGGTAGCCTCTGCTTCATCAGCCTGCGGAGTAATTACTATAATTTTCTTCAGGGTAACAAATGCCTCTTCGGGATTTTTATAAATGCCTGCTCCGATGCCTGCTCCGCGAGCCGCGCCTACCGAACCATCGGTATTATAGAGTTCGATAGTAGCTCCGGTGATATTTGCCAGGGTTTGACGGAATATCGGGCTTAGAAAAAGATTGGCGTGTCCGGCACGTATGGTTTTTGTTTCTATACCCATTTGGTTCATGATATCCATGCCGTATTTGAATGAGAAGGCAATACCTTCGTGCGCTGCCCGGATGAGATGAGCTTTGCTGATACGATTGAAATTTACACCATGAATGGAGCAATTCGGTTCTTTATTGCCCAGTACGCGTTCTGCGCCATTGCCAAACGGAATAATACTCACCCCTTCACTTCCAATGGGAATTGCCGCGGCAAGTTCATTCATTTCGGCATAATCGATACCTTCGGGGGCCACATTGTTCTTCATCCAGGTGTTCAGTATAGCTGTACCGTTAATGCACAGAAGTACCCCGATGCGAGTTTCTTTTTCTGTGTGATTGACATGAGCAAACGAATTTACCCGCGATTGCGGATCGTACTTTGAATCGCTGTTGACACCGTAAACCACACCCGAGGTTCCTGCTGTGGCGGCAATTTCACCCGGGTTCAGCACATTCAGCGACAATGCATTATTGGGCTGGTCACCGGCACGATAAGTCACAGGCGTTCCCTCTGCCAGTCCGAGTTCCTGAGCCACACCGGCTGTCAGGCTACCCTGATGGCCGAATGTAGATACAATTTCAGGAACTGTAGATTCATCAAATCCAAAATAGTCAAACAGGAAGGAAGCAGGTTTTTCAGCTTCGAAGTCCCATCCCATTCCTTCGGACAAGCCCGAGGCAGTGGTGCAAGGTTTACCGGTCATACGCATGGCAATATAATCACCCGGAAGCATATAGTATTTAATCCGGTTGAAATTCTGCGGTTCGTTTTCTTTTACCCAGGCAAGCTTCGACAGGGTGAAGTTGCCCGGAGAATTGAGCAGGTGTGACAGGCATTTTTCAGCCCCAAGAGCATCGAATGCTTTCTCACCAAACGGAACAGCGCGGCTGTCGCACCAGATGATGGAATTTCGGATAGCCTTCATATTTTCATCTACCAGCACCAATCCGTGCATTTGATACGAGATGCCAATAGCTTTGATATCCGACGGATTGACGGCGCTTTCTTCCAAAACTGATTTTGTTGCCGCTTTCAGATTTTTCCACCAGAGATCGGGGTTTTGTTCAGCCCAGCCTTTTTTCAATGATATAATTTCCATTTCCTTTTTCGGAAAAAAAGCTGTAGAAACACATTCGCCTGTTGCCGCATTTACCAGACTTGCCTTAACCGACGAGCTTCCCAAATCATAACCTAATAAATACATATATTCCTGTTTTTTAATTTGTTGTAATTCAATTGTAAACTATTATTTCTTTTTTTTGTCGAACTTGTAAAGTCTTGCAGCCCTGTGTGGTACACCCGTTTCAGTTTCGTCGAGCGGAACCACATAAGTCCACTGAGCAACCTTTTTCTGAAAATTGCGAATATCTGAACGCACGTTGTGAATCTTATCATAGAGGAACCGGAGCTGCGACATGGTGAATTTTCGTGGCAGCAATTCAAAGAACAGCTGCGGATCGCGATCCAGCTTATTTCGAACCTGCTCAAGGGCTGTTTTAATAATTTCGGCATGATCGAATGCAATCCGGATATTGTCCAGATCTTTCAGATCATACCAGTTTGCAACGGTATTATCCGACAGCACCTGAATTTTCCGGTCAATTTTAATGAGGGCCAGATAACCAACTGTGACAATTCTGCCTATCTTCAGCTTCATGGTATTTTCAAGCCATAAGATATCCCGTGGATTATTGATACGGTTGGGGCTACCGAAACTACGAAACTGACTGAGATAGATGTTTTTCAAACCGGTAAGTTCTGTAAGCACACGCGTTGCGGCTTCGTCGAGGTCTTCGTCGTTGTAAATGATGCTTCCGGGAAGTTTTTTATCATTATAGTTTTCGTTTTGCTCCTGAATATACCGTTCAACAAGTAATACCTTCAGGTTTTCACCGTCAAAGCCAAAAACGACACAGTCGACCGAAACATGCGGATTGTAAATATTTTCTGTTGTCATAATATCTTGTGTTGTTCGGTGCAAAAATAATTATTTTGTTTAAATATTGTTCCAATATTATACATGTTATATAACACATTTTTAGCGTTTTGAATATAGTATTTTTTACAATATCAATAATTTTATTATTGTTATTTATACAATATGTACTTACAAAATAATATAAACTCTTCAGACCTTATTTCAGACCGGATTTATTACCAGCAAGTTGCAGTTGTTTCATCCGGTTTATCATCTTGTTACCTAACAGATAAATACTTTTAAAAAAACAA